>Ga0315279_10001905_pt1 | contig 32981 bp, 21 predicted proteins | sample YL17G06_20_MG_FD_203694 | JGI IMG/M metagenome (GOLD analysis project Ga0315279, IMG submission 203694) | Sediment microbial communities from Yellowstone Lake, YNP, Wyoming, USA - YL17G06_20 | ecosystem: Environmental > Aquatic > Freshwater > Lake > Sediment | place: USA: Wyoming | collected...
GTATCCGCACCACAGGCGATCAGCTTGAGCCGCTTCCAATTAACCCTGTCTGTTTTTTCGTATTCCTTGAGGTATTCAAACATGGTGGGCACACCATAAAATGCGGATGCCTGGTATCTTTCCATGGCTGATAGGATATCGTCTATGTCAGGTGTAGTAAAGAGGACCATGGTGAAGCCCTGACTAAGACTCCCGAGCATTACAACGACTTGACCATAGATATGGAAAAATGGCAAAAAGGCCATGACCAATTCATTGCCTTCTTCGAAGAAAGGCCAGAATGCCATCACTTGCGCTTGTAAGGCCACCATATTGGCGTGGGTGAGGATAGCTGCCTTGGGAAGCCCTGTGGTGCCCCCCGTGTAGGGGAGGCATGCGATGTCCTTCACCGGGTCGATCGTTACTTTAGGAGGCTGGGGTGGGTATTTCTTTATGAGGTCCTGGAATTGAAGGAGGCCGGCCTGTTCTCTGTGCGTGGGGGTAGGAACCTTCATTTCCGAATAGACCTTTCCCAGAGCCCCCTTGCCCAAAAGCCTTTTGAGCGTGGGCAAGTAATCAGCAATGCTCGTGAGGATGACATTCTTCATGGCAATGCCGGTCTTCTCCACATTATCATAAAGGATATCCTGACAGACCACGGTCGTCGCATCGCTGTCCTGGATCTGATGCTTTATTTCATGGCTGGTGTAGACGGGGCTGATGGGGGTGACTTTCGCACCGATTTTCAGGGCCGCGAAGTAGGCGATGACATATTGCGGGCAGTTCAGGAGGTAGAGGGCGACTGTGTCACCCTTCTTTACCCCTAAATCGGCCATGGCCGCAGCAAAACGGTCGATCAACTCTTTCAGCTTTGCATAGCTGATCTTTTTCCCGTAGAAGATCAAGGCGGTGTTTTTCCCGTATTTCTCCGCCATCTGGTCAAAGAGGTCAGGAACGGATACGGCGGGTACTTCCACGGTTTCAGGGACACCCTCGGGATAGTGCTTTAACCAGGGTTTTGCAGCGTAGGCTTCCTTTGCGTTCATATGTTATCCTCTCAATTTAGTTAGCTGTTTGAAAAAACCTTTTTAAATCCCTCCCGACCTCCCTTTGCCAAAGGGAGGGGTTAATTTTTCCCCCTTTATCAAAGGGGGATGAAGGGGGATTTAGGTCATCTCTTGGTGAGCAAAGAAATGATCCTTGCCCTTTTTCAAAGCGATAGAGTGTTGCAAATATTCTTAGTCCAACGGCGCAGTACACACGCGGCACGTATCACGCGTGGCGACATTTCTGATTTTACACCGGGGACACTCCTTTTCTATCTTGTCCCGCAGCCAGCGAAGAAGCCCATCAGGCATATAGAGAAGAATCAACAGTACCACACATGCGAACATCAATGTTCGATACTCTTGCCAGAAACGCATAAACTCCAGCAAGGGGAAAAGGATGAATACCGCCCCAACCGGCCCATAGATGGTCACAATTCCACCGAAGATGGCCCAGATGACCACCTGGAAGGACAAGGACACTTCAAGGGTTGAAGGGCCTGCAATCCTCATAAAGTGGGCATAGAGTCCCCCGGATATCCCGGCAAAAAAACCGCTGAGGCAAAAGGCTAAAAGTTTATAGCGTGTCGTGTTGATGCCGGCAGACCTAACAGCCAGTTCATCCTCTCGGATGGCATGGAAAATAATGCCGGTATTGGAGTCGGTGATCTTCCACATAATCGTGCACAGGCCGAGCATCAGTACGACTGCGATGTAGTAATCAGCGACACGAGACTGGGCCAGCCGAGCGATCCCAGAAATTCCTAGTTCTCCACCTGTAAGGTCAGGAAGGGCAAAAACGAGGCCCATCAGGATGATGGGGAAGGCAAGGGTGGTTAGAGCCAGATAAGTCCCTCTGAGCCTGAGGCATGGTATCCCTATGATCAGGCCTGCCAGAACTGCGCCCAGCGCCCCAAGGGGGATGGTGCCCCATGGAGGGATACCCGCATATTTATTGAGCAAAGCTGCGCCGTAAGCTCCCACTCCAAAGAAGAGGGCATGTCCGAAATTCATCTGACCGGTGAAACCGGAAAGCAGATCCCAGCTCGCAGCCAATATGGCAAAGATACTGGTCAGAGTGAAGATGCGCAGGAGGTAAGTATCTTTGGTAAACAGAGGTAAGAGGAGCAGGAGGAGAAAAAAGAGCACGACAACGACCCGGGATGGGAGAACAAGCACTTCGTTTTTGAGTACGTTAAACAGCTTTCTCAGGTAAAATAGGATGAGGTCCATGTCTACCCCGTTAGAAAGCCCCGCTGCTCGGAGCGGGGATGAAGATAACATTCCTTTTGGAGCAAACCCCGTTAGAGATTTATCTCTAAGCGGGGGGAACACTCAGTTTAAAGGCCCGTGTGAGTCCTCCCGTTAGAAGGGCGAATACTTTCTAACGGGGTCTATCTTTCTTCCTCGAAGGACACACCAAAAAGGCCTTCCGGCCTTATGAGCAATACCAGGATCATGATGGAGAGGGCCACCGAACCTTTCAGAAAGGCGCCCATAGGAGCAAGAAAGACCACCAATGCTTCTGCAAAGCCCAGGATATATGCCCCCATAAAGCTGCCCTTGAGACTGCCAAGCCCACCTAGTACGACGACTGCCATCATCATGATCAGCGGGGGCATCCACATGTGGGGTTCGAGTATGGTGAGGGGTACGACAACAGCGCCTGTGAAAGCAGCTAACCCAACGGAGACACCCATGGTCATCATGGCTACTCGAGACTCGTTGATCCCCATGAGATTGGCCACTTCCCTGTCTTGAGCAGTGGATCGGATGGCCAAGCCAAGTTTGGTCTTCATCAGAAGGACCCAGAGCGCTGCCATAACGAGCATGGCTGCGCAGAAGGTCAGGAGTTGTTGATAAAAGACCTTTACACCCAAGATCAGAAGATACCCCTTGACCAAAGAGGGCACACTCAAATAGGTGCCTGTGAAGTTGAGAATCATAATCTCCTGGAAGGCCATCGCCAGGGCGATGGTCGCTATCAGCACGGCACCCTCATGCTCTCGGATGGGGTTTATGAAGATCTTATAGGAAATCATGCCCAACAAGGTGACCAGAACGATGGCTGCGACCATGCCCCAAATGGGATGGAAACCCATGTTGTGGGTGACGAAAAAGATACAGTAAGCAGCCACCATGTAGAAGGCGGTGTGGGCGATGTTTACGATGCGGGCTACACCAAAGATGAGGGAAAACCCAATGGCGAGAAGGGCGTATACACTCCCACTGATGAGACCGCTTATGAGGATGTTCAGAACGAATCCCATATTCCCTTATTACCTCAGAACATGGAAACTGCCCGCCCCTTCGGCAACCGTTGGAAAGGGAGGGACATAATAGATTAAATTCGAAGCACCTGCCCAAGCGTAGTCCTGCCATGCGGGACGAAGGCAGGCGAAATCCCTACCTGCCCTGTACCAGCACGGTTCAGGGCCTGCGCCAGGCGAAATTCGAAACAATATAGAATAACCAAATGTTCGAAACGAATAACCCCTGTAGGGAACGGTTTGAAACCGTTCCCTACGAATAGCTTATTTCTTATACTTCTCGATGACCCAGGGAGGTATCTTGTAAGGGACAATCCCCTTGTAAGTGATCTCAGGCGCTTCTGGGGTGGCCTTCCACTTGTTGGGCCAGACGCCCTTTATCTCACCATCCTGCCATTGAACACCCAAACTTGTCAGGCCCCCTGGACCCCACCTGAGTTCATGGAGGGGTCGTCCTTCGGCATCCTTCAGGTATGCCACTGTGCCCGCAGGGACCTTGTACACACGATTCTCCAGGACGGACACCAGCTTGTCAGAATCGAGGGTCCCGGCCATCTCAATGGTCGGCGCCAACCCGTAGACAATAGAAGTGTAAGTATCCGCGGTGTAGGGCGGTGTCTCATTGAATCTTTTCACGTAGCCGTCAACAAATGGCTTTGTGAGTTCATTGTACTCGACCCCACGGGCATAGGTATCCGTGGTAAAAACATAATTGCCCATCTTCTGGGTGGCCTGCCAGAAGCCATCCTTCTGGGCCTCCACATTGATGCCTACCTGTACGGCCGGGATCTTGAGTTCGCCTGCCTGTCTGGCAAAGGGGATCCCCACCGAAGAGGAAAAGATCGTGAAAATAATGTGGGCCTCTGACCGTTGAATAGCAGACAGTTCGGCTGTGACATCCGTGGCCACCGGAGAAGGTCTCCAAATACCCGCCACCTCCATACCCATCTTAGGAATGTTAGCCTCGGCTGCCGCAACCATTGGATCAGCCCACATGGCCTTTTCCATGACGACAGCGACTTTTATTTTGGGTATGTTTAAGGATTGTTTCAATATGGCCCCAACGGTGCCCAAATGGATGAAGCTCGTTTGGACAAGGAATGTGGAATTAAAAGGGGATCCCCGAAACCAATATTTGTAGGTGTTATAGTTCTTGGCCACCCGCAAACAGAGCTCATTATGGGCAGCCCCAACGCCGATAAAGATCTTCTTGTTCTCCATGGCAATGTCCTGCATGGGCAGGACGGCTTCAGTCCGGAAACCGCCAACAATAAAGTCTACCTTATCCCTTGTGATGAGCCGCTCCATGGCATTGGTGGCATCCGTGACGTTGATGAATTCGTTGGAATCTGCCTGAATAAGTTGAATTTTCATCTTTTTTGCGCCAACCTGAATGCCCCCTTTGGCATTTAGCTCCTCAGCCGCCATTGTGGCTCCATTCCAATGGCCTATGCCCTGCACAAATTGCATCGGGCCGATCACGCCGATCTTAATAACCTCCTGTCCGAGAGCGGATGACGCTGCAAATAAGATAACGATTGCGAATAAGAAAATTCCTTTGCCCAACTTTTCCATTTGTAGTTCCTCCTTTCTGAGATTTCTGTGATAAAGCTCTGATTACACAGATTATGAAACGATTACGTAGATAAAACCTATCTGCACCATCCAGGGGCCGACTATAGACACACTCCATGAAAATTGATAATCCCCCCACACCCCCCTTTAGAAAAGGGGGGGACGGGGGGGATTTGAAACTTATTTTCTAACTAATCAGGAGAGCGTAGCTCTCCCATAAAAAGTGCGTCCGGATTCGACCATTTCTTTGAGCAGGGAGGCAGGTTTGAATCGGACTCCATGCTCCTTCTCCAACTTCAAGAGATGTTCGTAGACATTGCGTATGCCCCAGGCATCTGCGTAGCGAAGGATGCCACCTCGGTATGGAGGAAATCCGAGTCCATAGATAATGGCCAGGTCCATATCTTGAGGTCTGTCGCAGATTTCCTCCTGAATCATGTAGGCAGCCTCGTTAATAGCGCGGGCAAGCATGCGATCCGCAATCTCCTTGTGGGAAATCTTTTTCGGTTGAATCCTGTTCTCCTTTAAATATCTCTTGACCACCTCTTGAACCTTGGGATTGGGAACGGGTTTCTCGCTGCGATAATCGTACCAACCTGCTCCAGTCTTACGACCATAGGATCCGGTCTGGTAAACGAGTTCGTAGATGGGCGACATTTTCCAGCGCTCTCCAAAGGATTTCTCGAAATTCTTTCCCACGTGATAGCCGATGTCGATGCCAGTGAGGTCGCTGAGAGTTGCCGGTCCCATGGGCATTCCGAAATCGAGGACCGCTTCCTCAATCAGGGCTGCATCCACTCCCTCACCTATCATGAAGGTAGACTCGCCCATGAGGGCTCCAAGCTGCCTTGACACGTAGAAACCAGGACCATCGTTCACGACAATAGGCACTTTGCGTATCGCCCTCGCAAAGGGCACACTCGTAGCCAATGTCACATCAGATGTCTCCTTTCCGCAGATGATCTCAAGCAGTTGCATTCGCTCCGCAGGATTAAAGAAGTGAAGTCCGATCATTCTACCTGGATCTTTCAGGACAGAAGCCATCTCCATAATGGGCAGCGCTGATGTATTTGTTGCAAAAATGACCTCTGGCCGACAGATCTGTTGAAGCTGCTTCCAGATTCCTTGTTTGATCTTCATATCCTCCAATACGGCCTCGATGATTAGGTCTGCGCGCTTCATGTCATCAAGGGAAGTCGTGGTGATTAAGCGATCACGGATCATGCGATCGAGCTCTTCCTTACTCATCTTCCCTATCTTTATGGGGTAAGCAAACGTCTTTTGAATAGCGGATAGCCCTTTCTGGATCGCCTCATCATTGATATCCCAGAGGATGGTCTCGAACCCATTGCTGAGGAGAAGGTTTGTGATGCCAGATCCCATCGCTCCTCCTCCGAGCATGGCCACGGTCTTGATCTTTTGTGGCTCCACTCCTTTTATTCTGGGAAGCTTTCCCGCGGCCCTGGTGTTGAGGAAAATTCCAATCAAGTTCTTGGCCACATCAGACACAGCACAATCGCTGAAGAGTTCAGCCTCAATCTTCAGATCAGCCTCGAAATCGTCAGAGAGTCCCCGCTCCATGGCCTCAATGGCCTTGAAAGGTGCAATATATCCCTTGCCTTTCTTCTCTGCCTCCCCCCTGGCGTACGAGATGATCATCTTTTTCGTAACAAAGTTTGGAAGTCGATCCTTGCGCAGGCGCGTCACTCGATCTCGGTGATTGGATTCACCGGAGATGAAGCGCTGTGCGGCCCCCAAAGCTTTCTCCAGAAGAGACTCCGGAGGAACAACCTCATCAATACAGCCTTTCTCTAGTCCCTCCTCTGACGAAATGGCCTGGCCTGTTGCGATCATCTTCAGAGCATCAGGGAGCCCCACAAGCCGGGGAAGCCTTTGTGTTCCACCCGCTCCTGGGATTAAACCAATCTGAACCTCTGGCTGCCCTACTTGTATTCCTTTTGCTGCAATTCGATAGTGGGAGGCCATGGCGATCTCCAAACCTCCTCCAAGGCAGTTTCCATTGAGGGCAGCAATCACAGGTTTGGGTCCTTGTTCTATGGAGTTCAAGAATCGGTTGTTTTCCATCACCATGGGTAAAATAAAATCTCTGTCTTTTACCTGTTGAATTTCTGTAATGTCTGCGCCTGCAATGAAGTTCTTTTCGGTCCCTGTGAGGATCACAGCCTTCGCGTCATTGTCTCCAAAGGCTGCGGCCAAGGCGTCTCTCATTTCCTCCACAAACGGTTTTGAGAGTTGGTTAACAGGTGGATTGTTTAGCCTTAGAATAGCCACTCCTTGGTTGACCTCAACTTTTATCGTCCTGTAGTCTGATTTCATGATTTTCCGCTCCAGTAAATAAGATTTGAGACAGAGAATTGACGCGGCATCTCCCAGATAAGCTTGCTCAAGATCACCCCAACCCGTTGCACTTATTGGCACCTTCAAGACTTTTATATGTATCTTTTAAAAAAAAATCAAGCATTACTATTTTATTGGTAATGTATCATTTCCTTTTTTGCGAATGAGTGAATTTGGGTGGCCGAAGTTTACCCCGTTAGAAACCCCTGCCATTTATGGCGGGGATGCCGTCAATGAGTCTTTTGTTCCTCTTAGAAAGGGCGGCGTCTAAAGCCCTGTCCTTTCTAACGGGGTTAACTCTTCTCTCTCTCAATAATGGTGGCCACCCCCTGTCCACCGCCGACGCAGGCGTTAGCCAGACCATAGCGTCCATTCTTGACTTTTAGAATCCGAGCCAGGGTGCCAACCAGACGGACACCCGTAGCTCCCAAAGCATGCCCGATAGCCGTGCCCCCTCCCATCACATTGACTCGATCTGGTTCGATACCCAGTTCCTTGATGCAGTTCAGGGCAACGATAGCGAAGGCTTCATTGATCTCCCAGTAATCGATGTCCTTAACCTGCAAATCGGCCTTCTGCAGAGCCATGCGGCTGGCAGGGATCGGGCCCACCCCCATGATGGTGGGATCCACTCCTGCGAAACCAATGGAGCGGATGGTCGCCATGGGCTGAATCCCCTTTTTCTTGGCGGTCTCCTTGGACATCAGGATCATGGAAGCTGCTGCGGCGTTCAAAGGGGAGGAATTTCCAGCCGTGATGACCCCATCGGGTTTAAAGGCTGGCTTAAGATCCTTCATCCCTTCCAATGTCGCGTCATCCCGAACAGCCTGGTCTCGATCCACGACCAAAATCTTTCCATCCGCCTGCTCTGCTTCGATGGGGAGGATTTCGTCTTTTAAAAACCCTTCTTTATAAGCTTTGGAAGCCAGTTGATGGGCTCGGGTCCCCCAGCGATCCATATCTTCCTTGGTCAGTCCACTCTGTGTAAAAAGCTTCTCTGCGGTGAGCCCCATATTCGTGGACGTCGCCATGTCCCAGTGCTTGTAGGCCGGATCCGTAGAAAGACGCGGATTGGGAGAGATGGCTCCCTTTATCAGATAGGGGCCGAACATGGGGACCCGGGTCATATGCTCCATTCCGCCAACCATTACGATGTCTGCAACGCCGGCTGCGATCTCCAGAAACCCAAAATGGATGCAGGCCATGCCTGATCCACACTGCTGATCAACGAATTTTGCCGGGAGCGTCTCTGGCAGGTTAGCCAAGAAGATCGGGAATCGGCCTCCGTAACTCCATTGCTCGCTTACGCCATAAGCAGATCCCACAATAAAGTCGCCGATCTCTTCAGCCTTAATCCCTGTCCGCTTTATCAGCTCGGGGAGAAGCTTGGCGAGAAGTTCATCAGCTCTTAGCTTGTGGAACCAGTCCCGGGCCGGATCATTCGGTCTGGACCTGGATTGGGCAGTTCTCAAATATCCAGCAATCACTACCTCTCTCATTTTTTTCTCCTTAGTATAATTGTTTTTCATAAAACAGGTATAAGCTATCCGCCGTCAGCCATGGAGCGAATTCGGGTGGCCGAAGTTCACCCCGTTAGAAACCCCTGCCATTTATGGCGGGGATGCCGTCAATGAGTCTTTTGTTCCTCTTAGAAAGGGCGGCGTCTAAAGCCCTGTCCTTTCTAACGGGGTTAACTCTTCTCTCTCAATAATGGTGGCTACCCCCTGTCCACCGCCGACGCAGGCGTTGGCCAGACCATAGCGGCCTTCCTTGGTTTTCAAAATCCGGGCCAGTGTGCCCACCAGACGGATCCCAGTAGCTCCTAAAGCATGCCCGATGGCCGTGCCCCCTCCCATGACATTAACTCGATCTGGATCGATACCCAGTTCCTTGATGCAGTTCAGGGCAACGATAGCGAAGGCCTCATTGATCTCCCAGTAATCGATGTCCTTAACCTGTAAATCCGCCTTCTCCAGGGCCATACGGCTGGCGGGGACAGGACCAACCCCCATGATGGTGGGATCCACTCCGGCGAATCCTATGGAGCGGATGGTTGCCATGGGCTGGATCCCCTTTTTCCTGGCGCTCTCTTTGGACATCAAGATCATCGAGGACGCTGCGGCGTTCAGGGGGGAGGAATTCCCGGACGTGATGACCCCATCGGGTTTAAAGGCTGGCTTGAGGTCTTTCATACCCTCCAGCTTAGCGTCATCCCGAACGGCCTGGTCTCGATCCACGACCAAAATTTTTCCGTCTACCTGCTCGGCTTCAATGGGGAGGATTTCATCTTTGAAAAACCCTTCTTTATAAGCCTTGGAAGCCAGTTGGTGGGAGCGAGTCCCCCAGCGATCCATATCTTCTTTGGTGAATTCCCTCTGGGTAAAAAGCTTCTCCGCGGTGAGCCCCATATTTGTGGATGTCGCCATGTCCCAGTGCTTGTAGGCCGGCTCAGTGAAGAGGCGCATGTTCAGAGAGATAGCTCCCTTTTTCTGAAGGGTTCCGTCCATGGGGACCCGGGTCATATGCTCCATTCCTCCGACCATCACGATGTCTGCATAGCCCATGGCAATTTCCATGAAGCCGACATGAATGGCAGCCATGGATGAGCCACACTGTTGGTCAACGAACTTGGCGGCAAGCGTCTCCGGCAAATTGGCCAGCCAAATGGGGGTACGGCCGCCATAGGCCCACTGCTCACTCACTCCGATGGACGATCCCACAATAAAATCATCGATCTCCTCTGCCTTAACGCCTGTTCTTTTAATCACCTCGGGAAGGAGTTTGGCCAGGAGTTCATCAGCTCTTAGTTTGTGGAACCAGTCCCGGGCCGGATCATTCGGTCTGGACCTGGATTGAGCAGTTCTCAAATACCCGGCAACCACAACGTCTCTCATCCTTTTTTCTCCTTGGTTTAATCATGAAAGATATTATTTGTGAAATATCGCTTTTAAACAATTCGTCGATCCCCACCGAGATAAGCATACCTGCGGCAGACAGGTCATGCTAAAATGGATATCTTCCTATTCTGATCACGGAATCTGCGATCTCCCGTCTCAAGGCGATCGAATTCACAGGGGTAAAACGTGTCAGTTTCTTCAGGGCGGATAACTGCGTTCTAAGCGTGTCACCCTCGGCAATGGCAGCGAAGGCCTGCTTTGCAAAGCCCTCTACCCGGTCAAAAGCATCGTTGACATACGCCTTTACCATGGCCTTCTGGATCTGAGATTTTTCATCTCCTGATTTTTCAAGGCTCTTCATTGCCCGAAGCAGTGCGCTTTCCATGGCGAAGACCTCAATCACTATATTACTGATCAATCCCACGATGTCCTCTTCCTCTGGCTCTCCCAACTTCATCATATACTTCTGAACCGCAGCACCGGCCACAAGGAGAGCAATCTTTTTCGCCATCTCCACCATTTCCGTCTGTAAGGTCAGTTTCGCATCATCCGCTTCCACTTTCGGCCGAAGGGTGAGGAGTTCGCTCGCCACCTTCTGAGCCGCTGCAAGCACAGGGAGGCGATTCTTCATCGCCCGTTTCGTCAACATGTCCACGATCAGCAGGCGATTGATCTCGTTCGTCCCTTCCCAGATCCGGTTAATCCGCTCATCCCTGTAACCCCGCTCAACTGGATAATCATGAATATACCCGTACCCTCCGTGGATTTGAACGGCTTCATCTACAACATAGCCCGCCATCTCTGAGCAATAGATCTTGTTGATCGAGTCTTCAATGTTATACTCCTCAATCCCTTTTGCCATTTGAATTCCAACATCTTCAGCCTGGCGGTCAATGCGCCGGAGAATCAGATCGGTCAGACCCCCTGTTCGGTAAACCATGCTCTCCGAGACGAAGGCCCGGATTGCCATCTCCGCAATCTTATGTCGAATCAGACCGAACTCGGCAATTGGCCTGCCGAACTGAACCCTCTTCTTTGCATAAGTGACTGCCTCCTGCAAAGCGCTCTTTGCGCCTCCGAGACATCCTGCACCGAGGCTAAAACGGGCAATATTCAGGACGTTCAAAGCGACGATATGGCCCTTTCCAACCTCTCCGAGAAGGTTCTCTACAGGAACTTTGACATCGGAGAAGATAACCCCTCGAGTAGAGGAACCTTTCACTCCCATCTTATTCTCTTCCTCATCCAGCGAGACCCCTTCGAAATTCCGCTCGACGATGAAGGAGGTGAACTTCTCTCCATCCACTTTGGCATAGGTGATGAATGTACCGGCAATCCCGGCGTTGGTGATGAATTGCTTCTGACCATTCAAAATGTAATATTTTCCGTCAGGGCTGAGGATTGCCGTGGTCTTAGAGTTCAAGGCATCCGAGCCTGCTTCCGGCTCAGTCAGGGCATAGGCGCCAATGATCTCGCCTGTGGCCATCTTGGGCAGATAACGTCTCTTCTGGTCTTTGGTGCCAAAGAAGACAATGGGAAGAGAACCAATTCCGGTATGAGCCCCGAACGAGGACATGAAGGAACCTCCTCCCTGGGCCATCTTCTCCCAGACAAGGAGAGAACTGACCTTATCCAAATCCTGTCCCCCATACTCCTCTGGAATGTCTGCGGAAAGGAATCCTAACTCCCCTGCCTTCTTGAGGAGGCTTGCCAGAAGCCCTTCTTTCTTCTCCTCAATATCTTCGGACACAGGTTGAACCTCACCAGCAACAAATTCGGTTACTGCCTTTGCAATCAACCGCTGCTCTTCATTGAAATCCTCCGGAGTGAAAACCTCCTGAGGAAAGATCGATTCGATCAGAAACGCGCCCCCCTTAATGAACTGTTCCATGAGAGCCTCCTTTGAAAAGATAAATTATCACTGCAAAATTAACATTGTAAAATTAGCGTTGAAAATCAAATTCCCCTGAATCTCATATTGCTAACTGCTAATTTTGTAATTTGCACTTTCTAATGATCTTTCCTGTTAATCAATAGTCATTTAAAAATTAGCATTGCAAAATTAACATTATGAATCAAATTCCTTTAAATCCTATATTGCTAACTGCTAATTTTGTAATTTGCACTTTGCAATGATCTACTTATTCTCCCAGGGCAGGCGTTTTCCTTCGGGAGAGTATCTGTAAAAACCCTTTCCGGTTTTTCGGCCCAGACGCCCTTCGACCACCATCCGTTCAATCAGGTTTGAGCTGGAGACAAGGTGCCCCACTCCCAGGGCCCTCATGGTCTGCGCGATCCGGGCACAGGTATCCAAACCAGCATTATCAGCGATTTCGAAGGGACCTGCATTCCAACCATAGCCGAGCCGCATGCCTACATCGACATCTTCGGGTCTGACAATTCCCTGATCAACTAAATCTACGGCTTCACGGAAGGCCGCAGAGAAAATCCGGTTCATCACAAAGCCGGGAATGTCACGTTGGACGCGAACCGGGGTTTTCTCCAAGGATTGCACAAAGGTCACTCCCCGCTCGAAGATTTCAAGGGAAGTTTTTTCTCCTTTGACCACTTCTACCAATCTCATCAGCGGCACAGGTCCGAAGAAATGCAACCCCAGGACCCTCTCCGGTCGCCTCGTATTTTCAGCAAGGCGGGTGACGGGGATGGAGGAAGTATTCGTCGCCAGGGGAATCTCCGGTCTGGAAATCCGGTCCAGTTCTTGAAAGATGCTGCGCTTTAGCTCCTCCACCTCCAGAGCTGCTTCGATTACCCAATCCACTTCGGAGGCACTGGATAGATCTTTTTCCGGTAAAATCCGCTCAAGCACTTCATGAGAAGGTTCTCTGAGAAGGCCTTTAGACGCCAACTTCTCAACGGACCAGCGAATATCCCTGAGGGCCCTGTCCGTGATCGCAGTCTGGATATCCATCAGATGAACCTGGTAGCCTGCTTGGGCCGATACCTGGGCAATTCCTGAGCCCATAAATCCTGCACCCACAATCAGGACCTTCTCCATAACTTCTCTCATGTTTTTACCCGCCTTCTTCCCCATCGGGACTTGCTCCCTCCGGGTTCAAAAATCACCTGAGGAATTATATTTTCAGGCCTACTTCTATGCTGTAAGGGCTTACGGATTCTTTGGCCGTTCTGGAATACCCGCAAGCCTCTTCACCATTTTCTTGCGGGACTCAATGTCGTACTGGGTCGTGATGGCGATCGCCTCCATGATGGGCGAGCCGCCCCCGTGATAGGATCCAATCAAATAAATTCCTCCGCTGGCAGAGCACAGGATGTCGCCAATGTAGCGCCATAATTGGGCGGCATCCTCCGGGTCAATATTCGGGTTGCGAGTGATGTATTTGTAAAGGAGATCCTTGGTCTCGGGGTTCATGAAATCTCCCTCATAGGGGAACGTGGCCGGGATACCTCCGGCGATGTCGCACAAAATCTCAGCTTCCCGGAAGACCGCCTCACCGGTGAGGTTGCGGCCTACATTAGCATAGATGGAATGGGGAATGTAACTTCCAGGCCCATAAGGCATAGGCCCCACCCCAGGGACGTATAGCTCGGGTTTCCCCAATTCGGAAGCTGTAAACCCGGCCGCATAGCCAAGCTCCGATACCCGTATGATCTCCGCCAATTTATCCCGCACGTGTGGGGCCTTCGCAATGCCATTATATTCTGCTGCCAATGCCACTGCCCCGAGCATTAAATCCCCCAAGGCTGGTTTGCAGCCGGAATAGCTATGGCGATGGAAGAGGGCGAAGAGAAGAGCACATGCCCCGCCATGAATTGCTTCCCCACAAAGGAATACTCGCTCCCATGGAATGAAGCAATTGTCGAAGATTGTATAAGAATCGGTGTAGCCAGGAGTGAATCCCCTCTTGAAGTATTGCCGATCACGCAGGTTATGGATCGACACGACCTGTTTTAATCCTTCCCAGTCTGCGGGAACGGCAAAGGCTACGGCCCAGTCTTTCTCCTCTGGTAGGAGAGCGCGAGTGGGAACAACCAAGATTTCGTCCGCCACAGAAGCTTCCGAGATATGCACCTTGGAACCCCGGACCACGATCCCATCGCTCTTCCTCTCCACGACATGGACGTACATATCCGGGTCTTTCTGCTCGCTGGGCCGCTTCATCCGGTCGCCTTTCACGTCCGTCTGCGCACAACAACCCACCAGGTCCTCTTTCTGAAATCTCTCCAGCCATTTTATGAAGTTCTTATGGTATTGAGTGGCTCCGCTGTTCTGCTTGTCTGCCTCATAAGAAACGTTATGGATGGCATTGGTCGCATCGATTCCCATGCACCGCTGAATACAGCCTCCGGCCACTTGACAAAGGGCTCGGGTCATATCCTGCTTCTTGTGCAAGTCCTCCGTGCTCTGATGGATATGACAGAATCGATTGATCTTCTCCCCGGTTAGATGAGATCTGGCCGTACACAGGCCTTCGTATTTCGGATCGGCCGCATAATCGAACGTCAATCCCATGGTGTGAATCGTGGGCATCTGCACCTCGTCATCCCGAGCGATCTTTTCGCCGTTGACATAAATGTTCCGGCGCATCTTGCGCAACCCTTCAATATATTGTTGTTTCGTTCTCATTTTTTTCTCCTCGCTTTATAAAACTGGTTCGGTCCAAAAGTTTTTGCCTAACCAACATGCGGATTAAGATCCGCTTCCTCGGGCCCCTGAGCCCCTGAGACCATTAAAGGCGAATTCAGATATGAAATCTGAGAGCTCGCTAACCGATACCCCCTTTTTAGAGTGGAACCAGATTCTGGTTCGTGTGATCATGGAGGCAATCATAAAACCAGCGAGCCTCACATCCACTTCGGGAAAATGCCTCGTATCAATGCCCCTGTGAATGACTTTTCGAATAATCCGGTCATAGGTGTCACGAAAATCTACAATTTTTTTTCGTTTGTCTGGTGAGAGACTGTCCAGTGCAACGTCAAAAAGCAGCTTAGCGGATCTCCTGTAGCTCAACGTAACTTTTAAATGACTTTCAATGATGAACTTCAGCTGCTCAATGGGACTGGACCCGTCATCCTCTTCCAGGTGCTTAATCGGATTAATGATCTGCTCCATCTCTTCCCGAAGCACCTCGAAGAGGATTTCTTCTTTGTCAGAAAAGAAATTATAGATATTGGCTGGTCTGCAACCATAGGCAATCGCAATTTCGCGCATACTTGTGGCGTTGTAGCCCTTTTCCCAGAAGAGCCTTCGGGCTGCTTCCAGCATCTTCGCCTTTTGAAAACCGGGTTTCACTCTGCCTTGAGTCATCTGAACCAAACCTTTTTCGAGAAATGTGGTCCTATGGCAACAATCTGATTAAAACATAAGGAGCTTCTAAAGGATCCTCGATTTATCCCATTAATGAACGGCCATTAACCTACTACATCGATTACAGGCTTGTCAAGCGAAAAATTCAAAGAAATTTAAGATGCCCTTGGGGCCCCATTTGGGAGAGGAGAAGGGGATCAAGACTGAAGTTGGAGAGGTGCATGAGATGTCGAAAAAAAACAGAAACCATGTCAATGAACAAGTCTGATCCAGGATTCTCTGCCGATCCGGGATGAGAAGAAGAAACCCCCTGGATAAGGAGATGGGGAGATAGGGAGTTGAGGAGATGCGGTGATCAGGTGCAAGAGTTCGTACTTCACCTGACAGACAATGTCAAAAATAGTATTAAGTCCTTTCGGAAAGTTTCAGTTGACCAATTCCCATAAAATATGTATATTCCGACCAACAACCCACAGGGTGGGGACGAAAGTATTTCTTCGTTTTCAGCAATGAAAAATATTAATCAGTGCCTAATCAACTTTCAATAAAGGTTCAATCCTGGTCGCTCTTCGTCAATGATGCAATAGGAATAAAATGGAGTGTGTGCTTCTTGGGTCAGGGGGCATGATGCCCATGCCCGAACGGTTTCTTACATCCGTAATGGTAAGGCTTCAAGGGCAGCTTTATCTCTTCGATGCCGGCGAAGGGTGTCAGATCAATTTGAAAAAAACAAAGCTCGGGATCAAGTCTCTCCGGGTTGTGGCTGTCAGTCACCTTCATGGAGATCACTGCCTCGGGTTGCCGGGACTTCTGATGATGCGGGCTCAGGTGCCGGAAGTGGGTCCACTCACGATTCTCGGGCCGCCCGGGATCGAACGCTTCATCCGGCAGCTTCACGAATCCCTGGCTTTTTTTCTTAATTATCCCCTGTCCTTTCTTGAATGGAATGAAGGATGTCCGGAGGTGGCTTATGAAGACGACCTGGTCCGTATCCTATGGGGGCCTTTAAAACATACAACCCTATGCCTTGGGTATCGTCTTGAAGAGCATCCCCGTCCGGGAAAGTTCAAGACAGGGGCAGCCAAGGCCCTGGGGATACCCTACGGTCCGCTGTGGGGAAAATTACAGCGCGGGGAAGCCGTTACCCTTGACCAAGGAGAGACCATATCTCCCAACCAGGTGCTCGGGCCTTCAAGGCCAGGACGGAAGATTTGCTACGCCGTCGATACGCGGCCCAACAAAGTTCTTTATCGATTATGTCAGGATGTGGATTTGGCTTTCCTCGACGGGATGTTCTTACCCGAACATCACGAGGAAGCAGAGGCGAAGCGACACATGACGGCCGACGATGCAGCACGGGTCGCTGCCAGAGCGGGTGCGCGGCGTGCAGTGCTTGTCCACATCAGCCCCCGGTACACGGAAGAGGATATGGGAAAGTTCGTTGAGGCCGCGAAAAAACGCTTCGGAAATACGGAAATAGGGAGTGACTTACAGCAATTCGTGATTCCCTATCGGGAAGAGGATCCAAACCTGCCCCCCAAAGTGATTCCGAAAGATATTTAAATAACTTGAGTCCGTCCCGAACGCTTGTTTCCCCGAATTATGAAGCCAAGGAGCAGGAAAGGGATGAGGACAAGAGAGTGATCCCGAGGCCGCCCAAAAAGATTGATGAGTTGTAGCCTGCCGGTCGGGAATGAGAAGAAAGAATGGATACTTTCTAAAAATCCAAAAAGACTGATCGGATTGAGATAAATAAAAGAGTCCTCTTTTCTACATCAAAAAACAGGATCATTTACGGTGGCTTAAGGAAATTGTTTTAGAACCTACGCACCATTGTCGGTATTATAATATCTTAAATTTGTTCAGATTTTTGCTTTTTAATTTAATAAAAACTTTTGCTTGACAAAAAAGTTGTACAACGATATAGTTGTACAACAAAACAGTTAAGCTTTGAGGAGGGGAGCCCATGGAGCTTAGCGAAGAGGACAAAAAGTTCATCGTTGAGAATTTCCCTTACCCATACAACACACCGGAGAGATTCGGGGAGTTTATTCTGCCTCGGGTCCAAATCCACCATGGGCTTTGTACTACTACCATAGCGACCATAAAGAAGTTACTGGCGCCATTGAAAAAACAATATGGCTACCGGTTCTTTTGCGACGTTGATGAATCAGAGAAGCAAAAAAGTCCTGCCAGCATAATTGATAAGATTCGTCGCTCCCAGACCCAAAATGCAAAACGCGGAGAGCCTGAGCCAGACCGCTACGATCTGAATAATTTTGCTCGGAAGATAACCGACTTGGCACGTTTCCGTATTGTCTGCAATTTTCTAAGCGATGTTGAAAAGGTGGCAGAAGTTATATCAAATTCCACCGAGCTTTCAAAGACTTTCAACATAAGACGGAAATCATCCATCATTCTAAGACCGAAGAATCGAGACTCTGGAGAGAGGTCAATTAAATTCACCCTCGAACTCAAGAGCCAACCTGGTTTGTTTCTTGAGATTCAAGTGATGACTCAGTTACAGGAAGCATGGGATAAAAAGGATCATTTTCTGGTTTACGAGCAACGTAGGAAATTTCCCGATAAGGATGAAGAAATTTTCCCAGATTTTTTAGACGCCAAGATGTTTTCGACTGCTGAACTCCTATTTGTGGCAGATGATTATTTCGAATGGTTGAGAAAGAAAAGAGAAGGGACGAAGTTTGATGAGGAGGAAAAATGAGGCTCCGCGATGAAAACCAAAAGACCGGCCATCTCCTGATATTTATCTCTAAGGAAGAGCGGGCAAATAATTTTTCGTTCTTTTTCCCCGTAGAAGGATTGGAGCAGTTTGACTCTTTGTTAAAGGTTATAGAAGGGTTTGAACATTGCTTCCAGGGTTTCAAAAATGGTTATGAGTTTATTGGAAACTCTGTTGCCGATATCGGCCGCTTGGAAGAAATTTTACCCGAGATTGATAAGAGCAGGATGTTGCGATTTGAATTGGAGGAATTTCTTACCGAAGATTCTCAATTCATTGAAAATTTCGCCAAAATAGTTATTGAGAGACAGATAAAAAAAGAAAGTCCAATTTTCCCTAGCATCCGCCCTGGTGCCATGGCCACGGGGTCAAATTTCTATGATAGGAACAAAGAACCTGAAGAAATCTGGGGAAGGCTTCAAAAAGGCAAGAATTTGCTCCTTAGAGCGCCCCGCCGCTACGGGAAAAGCAGTCTACTCAATTATATTTCCGAAAACTCTCTGCCTGGTTGGCGCGTATGCCATGTGGATCTTGAGGGAGGCAAATCCTCTGAGGATTTTGTGGAATATACACTTAAGGGCCTTATCCAAAGACAAGAATGCAATGTCTGCTTGCCGGAAGGTCTTTCCGTTCTGGAGCCTTGGAAAGAAAGCGAGAGGAATAAACTTGAAATCGTAAGAAATGAGCGTAAAAAGATCAGAGAGAATTGGCAAGAATATGCAGGAGCCATGTTCAAACATATAGATTCGTTGGGAGATAAGCTCCTTTTGATTTTTGATGAAGTTTCCTTTTTGCTCGAAGACATGATCGGGCCCAAAGTTCAAGACAAAAATAAAGTGAATGAACTTCTGATATGGTTCCGTGAAGCAAGAAAGAAGGCAAAAAAAATTTCCTTTATTCTCTCTGGCTCGGAGCACCTCCCCTCTTTTCTTGAGTCCTTTGGTATTGAAGGTTATCTTGATGATCTCGAAACTGTACATCTGGGTCTTTTCGAGTCCCAAGTTGCCAGGGAATTCGTTTTTCTGGTTTTGGCCGGTAAGAAGATCGTTATACGTCTTCCTGAGATTTATTTGATGCTCGCGTTGATGGGTGACCCCATTCCGTACTTCCTGCAATTGTTTCTTGATATCCTTAGCAGAGTATGTACCGAAAAGAGAAGTCTATCCCTCGAGCAAATAGAAAAAGCTTACCATCAAGAATTGTTAGGACCGGAAAGCAAACGCTATTTCGAAACTATTCAACTGCAATTAGAACGCTACAGTCGGTATGGCGAAAGAAGTCGCGCCGGGGCAGAAAGTATTCTGGATGAACTTGCAGTCAATGAATCCATTGGCCGAAAGGACATAGAGGTAATCTGGCAGGAGGTGACAGGCGGTAAAGAACGGTTTGAGGTCATGCTAAGTATTTTACAAGACGATTTTTATATAAAGGAAGATAAGGGTAGAGTCTTCTTTACCAGCAAACTCATCAAAGATTGGTGGGAAAGGCATGGCTTAGCAGGAAAAAGGTAACCATTTCTTAATGAAAAGGAGATAGAATGAGCTACATTTTCCCATATACTCCTAGGAAGGCACATTATGAGGATTTGAAGGCTACACTTGTTGCCCGTGAAGTCCTTCTAGATGAATTAGTTTCAAACCTCAGGGAACAGATAAATTCAGAAACGCTCCAGCACTGGATGATTCTTGGCATGAGGGGAATGGGGAAGTCACATATCATCACAATGCTATATTATATAGTGAAACAGGATGAAGCCCTCAGCAGTGCTTGGATTCCGGTCTTGATGGATGAAGAGGAACAAGGAGTTTTTGCTCTGCATACGCTTTTTATCCGGATCCTGATAAAACTCGGCGAAGAAATCACTAATATTGATAGAAGAAAGTCAGAAGAGATCGAGTCCAAAGTAAATTCTTTGAGAGATTCAAATTGGCCCCCCGAGGAAATTCTTGATGAGGTGGTTTCATATTTGAAAGATTATGTCTCGGAGTCTCAAAAAAGACTGCTGGTGTTATTAGAAAATGCTGATGATCTTTTCACAAAATCCTTGCCTAAGCTAAACGAAACCAAGAAACTTCGTAAAATGCTTCAGCACGAAAATTTTCTTCTTTTACTTGCAACGTCTCCCACTTTTTTCGAGAGAATTAGCAGTAGTAAAGCTCCGCTTTACCAATTTTTCCAGATTCGAAGACTTGATTTATTAAATTATGAACAATCTGTGGACCTTCTTAAGAAATGGGCTGATTTAGACGGGAGAGAAGACCTTTTGGTGAAATTGAAAAGAGACGACTACCGTTTAAGAGTTCTGTACCACCTTACTGGTGGTAACCCCAGAGTGCTCCTTTTTCTTTATATGACAATTAGCGGAGAAAGTGGGATTGAATCTGCTGTAAACACATTTAGCAAGTTACTTGAGGAGGATCTAAGTAATTACTATTTGAGTCGAATGCGAGACCTCTCCAACCAGGTACAACCTATTGTTTTGGCCATGGCCGAAAGTGACCGCAACCTTACCCAGGCTGAAATTGCTCGCATAACGTTTCTCCCAATGAAAAGCATTGGGACAGCCATGGTGCGCTTAGAAAATGAAAATATTGTCCGCCCAGTTTCAGCAAAGAAGAGGAAAAACACACTTTACACCCTAACTGACCCACTTTTCCGTCTTTGGTACCAATGGAGAACGAGCAGGCGAGATCGTAAGGTAATAGAGACTTTAGTCGAGTTTCTTGAAATTTGGTATAAGAGAAAAGAACTTGAGGCGTGGACGACCGGGGAATATGGACTGGCAGGGGTATATTCTAAAGAGGCTATCGATTTCCGTGGCACAAGAAAGTTCCGCTGCTATTGGGAAGTATTTCAAGTTGAAGGAAGAACTTTTATTGCGGCATGCCTGGACAAAAAGGATTATTCTTCTCTTTTTGAAACATTGACCTTTTGGAAAGAATGTGGATTAGAAACAGAAAACTTTACGGAGACAGTGATCGAAGATATAGAAAAACGTGGAGGACTTGAGGAAGCTGAAGAGTATTTTGCCACAAAGTTAGAAAATGATCCAAACGATCTCGAAACTAATCTGACTTTGGGGAGGATCCTAATTCACAAAGGTGAATATCTTCGTGCCGAAGAGATTTTTGTTCGTGCTGTAGAACTTAACCCACAGGATGTCAATGCATGGTTGAATCTCGGACATACTCAGTTGCATTTAAAAAAGTATGCCGGGGCAGAGGAGGCTTTCAAAGAGACTCTTAAACATCGCCCAAAAGATTCCGTTCTGTGGGCTTTTCTTGGAGGAGTGAGGGGTTTTCAGAAAAACTATAGCGGAGCAGAAGCGGCTATCATGCAAGCGCTGGAACTTAATCCCAAGGATACTGCGACATGGGAGGTTCTCGGTGCAGTTCGTAGTCTACAGGACAACCTTAAGGGCGCAGAAGAAGCATTTGTACATGCCGTAGAACTTAATCCTAAAGACACTGAAGCATTGTCTAATCTTGCTGTTTACCGTATCAGCCAAAAAGACTTTGTGCGGGCTGAAGAAGCATATAAGCGCGCTGTAGATTTAGATCCCAAAAATGCCGAGGCATGGCGTGAGCTTGGCCACTGCCGCTTCCACAATAGGAAGTATCCTGAAGCAGAGGAAGCATGTATGCATGCACTGAAATTGGACACGAAGAATGGCTTGGCATGGCATTATCTTGGTAATGCGTGCGCTCAACAGCATAAATATAAGGCAGCAGAAGAGGCTTTCAAACGGGCTATAGAAATAAATCCAGAAAAATCTGAAGCTTGGATTAATCTTGGCCTTACTCGCATTGAGCAGCTAAATTATATTGGAGCGGAAGATGCATATAAACGTGCTCTGGAAATAGACCCTGAAGATCTCAGAGGGTGGCTGGGACTGGGGCATTTGCAGTTCGGTCAGGGAGACTTTGCTGGTGCGGAAGATGTTTTAAAGCGTGCTTTGAAACTCGACCCTCAAAATGCCGAAGCATGGTTAAATTTGGGAATTGTTTATCTCAATGAAAAGAATTATAGCCGAGCAGAAGAAGCGTATAAACGTGTTCTAGAAATCGACCCTGAAGATTTCAAAGGGTGGATGGAACTTGGGCATGTTCTCTTCGAACAAGAGAAGTATTTAGGGGCCGAAGATGCTTTAAAGCACGCTTTGGAGATCGATCCTCAAAATACCAATGCATGGTTAAATTTAACAACTACCTATCTCCATGAAGAGAAATATACTGGAGCAGAAGAAGTTTCTCAGCACCTACTGCAACTTAATCCAAATGATGTGCGATCGTGGGCCAACCTTGCACATGTTCGCCTCCATCGAGGTAACTACAGCGGAGTTCAAGAGGCTTGTAGACAAGCTCTGGAGCTTGATCCAAAGAATGCGTCTGCATGGGGGCTTCTTGGTGCAGCCCTTTGCGAGGAAGGGGATCACACCGGTGAAGAAGAGGCATTAAGACGTGCAACCCAGCTTGACCCCAAAAAACGCTGGGCATGGATGAGGATTGCTTACAGGTGCTTCAAGGATTTTCGTTTTACAGAGGCGGCTGAGAATCTGATAGCGTGTATGAAGGTCGATGAAAACTTCATACACGCGTATGCTGGACTTTGCGAACTTTACCTACGAGATAGTAGTATAACAGAACCATTGGCTGTATTAGAGAAAGCATTGTCTCTTGAGGATACTACGGACGAGTTTAAATCTCGCCTTCATTTTTTTCGGGCTATGATATTTTTGCACAACAAAGACATAACACCTTTCATGGTGGATTTGCGGATTGCGGTAAATCTATTAGATGGTATCGAAGAGGAAAAGAGAAGAACGCTAATCGGAGAACTCATTGAATTTCTAGTGGATACCACGTTTTTAGATAATCTAGTGGAAATCAAGCGTTATACACAAGCACTCAAAGAGCATGCACCAGCATTAGCTTCAGTGATTTCTCCTTTCGAACACGTATTAAATTACATCGATGAGTACTTCTCAAATAACAAGCATAAACAATCACCCGCAGATCGGGCACAGAGAATATTGGATAAGTTACCAAGCGAACTAAGGGGGCCAGTGGAAGAAATGGTTCGTGAGGTTAAAGAGAACATACTGTGGTGGCAAAAACGCTCCAAATAGATTTCTTAGGGAAGGAGCATCGTCAGAAAATTTGGCAAACAAGAGGACGTTGGTTCTGAAACAACTTCACAATTGAGGAGGAAGAACTGAAGAATCAATGTTATGTCTTCATCCTGCTCGGCTAAAGTCGATGAATCTTCGCTCCACATCAGTTCCTATGAGTTGAACGCGAACTCGATCTCCGGCATCAAGACCTTCAAATCCTCGTATCAGCTTTCCTTCCACCGGCGGGTGGAATAAGGATTAACGCCTTTTCCCAACACCCTAGGGACGTTGTTGAAAATTTACACTTTAAGAAAACGGATTAAGATGGTAGACAGGCATGGACCATCCATCCTTCGTCCCGCCTTGTGGGACTACGGAGGACAGGTAGCGCATAACGTAACTTCAAGAACTTAATCCTGCCCCCGTTGGGCTCAGGCATCTTGCCTAAGCCTTTCTTCCTCATTCAAATCTTCTTTAATCCACATCCTGAGAAGCGACGTATAGCTTAATCCCTTGCGTTCAGCAATCTTTTCCACCGATTTAATATCGTCCGGACCAAGCCTCACTGCACGGTCTTCTTGGTTCTTCGAACGAATTTTATCCCGGCTTCCTTGGTATCTCCGTAATAGTGCTGAAAACTATGGCTTTCCCAGAATCTTGCAGCTTCTTCATCGGTCTTAATTTTTTGTACTATTTTTATAATTATTTGCCTCTTATCCGGTGAGCATCAGGAATTTTGATGTAGGAATTTTGAAGCAATTGTCCGGAAATGCTTCATAGCTTTGGGAGGCCGACTTTTTTTATAAATACGTAAAAAAGTCAAGACTTTTTTCAGTGATATGAAAATTGGTCAGAATGCTTCGTACATGAACGTCAACTCAGTCGCCAAGCCTTCAGGGACTGAGTCATTAATGTGGGGATATCCGGGGGAGATCTCGGGAATGACCTGAGGGCCACATCTCCACAGGCTATTGAAAAAAGCTTCAAGGAAATCAGTTATCGATGAGCCTCACAAAGTGTTCAACTGCTGCAACTTCTGATATGAGGAAGTGGTGGAAGCGGTGGTCGATATCCTCACCCGCAGACTTCCAAGAAACGTAGTGGCTAAATAAAATATCCACCTTGTTTAAGAGAATTTTCCGTTTTTGAATCTTCCAGCCCATGACATGATGCAAACCCCCTGGGTCATGCCTGCATACGTCGATATGGAAACAAGGGGCCCGGGTCAGCGACCCCCTTGCAAAACAACCACCGAGTGCCATAGAATGAGACTCATGCCGGGGGCTGAGAATTTGAAAAATGTGATGATCCAAGGCCCCAGGTACCCTCGGAGGATATGAACATGGCATCCAAATTTTTCAGTGAAAGGAATTTGAGGTTCTTGCTTTACGAGGTTTTTGATGTCGCGTCGCTTACCCAATACGATTACTATAAAGAATACGATGGCAAAATGCTTGATATGGTTCTAAAAGCAGCTACGGAACTGGCCGAGGGTCTTCTTTGGCCTAACTTTCAGGAAATGGACAAGAATCCACCGGAATTATTGGAAGATCAGATTAGGGTTCACCCCTCGGTTAAAAAGTTTTTAGAAAAATGCGGTGAAGGGGGCTGGATTGGTACCGGCATCCCTTTTGAGTGGGGAGGGCAGCAGCTTCCCCAAATGATTACACAGGCGTGTACATTCATTTTTGCAGCAGCCAATTATTCCGCTTCTGTCTATCCTGGTTTGACTTCAGGAGCCGCCGGTCTGATTCTTAACTTTGGCAAAGAGGAGATGAAAAAAACCTATCTTGCCAGGATGCTTTCTGGGAAGTGGCAGGGAACCATGGCCTTAACCGAACCCGAAGCGGGAAGCTCGCTCTCCGACATTACGACGATCGCTGAGCCTACGGATAACGGTTACTATAAAATGAGAGGTCAAAAAATATTTATATCGGCCGGAGACCACGACGCGGTTGAAAATGTGGTCCATCTCATGTTGGCAAAAATCAAAGGTGCTCCTGCGGGTGTTAAAGGGATTTCTCTTTTCGTGGTACCCAAAAAGAGGATTGACGAGAGGGGCCAATTGGTTTTTAACGATGTGGTTACCTCCGGAATGTTTCACAAGTTGGGTTATAGAGGATGTCCCATTGCCCAACTCAGTATCGGGGACGACGACGACTGCCGAGGCTACCTGGTGGGCGAGCCCCATAAAGGACTCGTTCATATGTTTCAGATGATGAACGAGGCGCGAATTGAGGTGGGAGCGGGAGCTACAGGCATTGCTTCGGCTGCGTATTACGCTGCCTTGGACTATTCGAAAAAGCGACTTCAGGGCAGAAGATTGTCAATAAAGGATCCCACTCTGCCTCAGGTTCCCATCATCGAGCACCCCGATGTGAAGCGCATGCTGCTTTTCCAGCGTTCCGTTGTAGAAGGGTCTCTTGCTTTATTGATCCAATGCGGGAAATATGCCGATCTCGCAACCGTTCTCACCGGAGAAGAGAGGGAAAAGAACGAGCTCCTGTTAGATCTCTTGACTCCGGTCGCCAAGAGCTACCCATCGGAAATGGGTCTGCTCTCTATTAGCGCCGGTTTACAGTGCCTGGGTGGGTCAGGTTACTGCGACGACTATCCATTGGAACAATATTATCGGGACGCACGGATTCATCCGATCCATGAAGGCACCACGGGCATTCATGGGTTAGACCTTCTCGGTCGAAAAGTCATGATGAAGGCCGGGAAAGCTTATAGACTCTTCCTGGAAGAAATGGAAGGAGCCATTCGTCAAGCGGAAGAATTTGAGGAGCTTCAATCCTATGCACGGAAACTCAAACAATCGTTGGAAACGCTTCAAAAAGTTACCGCCCATCTGATGGATGTAGGGAAAAAAGAGACTCCTGAACTCTTTTTAGCTGATGCAACACTCTACTTAGAGTTCTTTGGAATCATAGGTGTGACCTGGCAATGGCTTGTCCAGGCCATAGCTATAGCGAAGGCTTTGAGAAATAGCCCAGGCGGGGCAGAGGCAAATTTTTATTACGGTAAGTTTTTCACCTTCCGTTATTTCTTTGAATATGAACTTCCCAAGATGGAAGGCTTGGCCAGACGGTTGATGAACAGCGATGGATTAACGGTTGAAATAAAGAATGATTATTTTTCTGACTGACAGGTTATGGATTGATATTCTTTTAGAAACGATGGAGGCCTGCGAAATCCGCCAAACTTATCTTAACACCATTGCTTCTATTTGATCCACCCATTCGAAATGTTTATCTCTTGTTAAGAGAGTCCCTCCAACTTCCATACAACATGCAGCAATCCAGACATCTATCCCCTTATTTATAAACGGAAATATTTTTGCCGGAAATTATTGTCAATTCTTTCTCAGAATTTTTATTGAGAAAGAGACATCTCTCCTATTTTAGAATCGCCTGGTAAATCAGACTTTTTATTAAGAACCGGTAATGCTCTCGATAGTCTGGCGAACTCACCATAAATAGCGCAATAAGGTCTTCCTTGGGATCGACCCAAAAAATAGTCCCGGCAGCCCCACCTTTGTAGAATTCGCCGACATTGCCCAGAAAGTATGCATGTCCTGCATCGACGCGAACGTAATAATCGAAGCCTACACCATAACCACGTCCGGGCACATACAGGGCATCGTCTCGGTTGCCCATCGGTCCCAAATGATCGGAAGTCATGAAGGCCACGGTTCTTGGGCCCAGCAGGCGTTTGCCTTCAAGTTGACCGCCATTGAGGAGCATCTGAGCAAAGCGCGCATAATCCATGGCCGTTGAAACCGTACCCCCACCTCCGCTCAAATTTTTTTGTGGTTTAGTCGGATCAATGTAGAGAGGCCATTTGGGGTCCAGGTAAACCAAACGGTCCACATCCGGTCCTTTGACTTGGAATCCAGAATCTTTCATTTTCAATGGTTTGTAAATACGCTCTTCAAAGAATTTATCCAGCGGCATGCCAGAGATCACCTCCACCACCCGACCCATGACATCATACGACATGCCGTATTGATATTTAGTTCCTGGGTTTGCGACCAGTGGCAACTTGGCCAATTTCTCACAGATCTCGGCATTTGTCATTTCTTCAGTCTTATGCATGCCGGCTTGCACATACATATCTTGGATGGCTTTTGGGGGATAGAAGAAATAGCTCAATCCTGAAGTGTGTCTGAGGAGGTCCTGGATCGTCATAACGTTGCCGGGCTTCACCATGGTGACCACTTCTTTGCCTGTTTCGTCTTTCTTGACCTCCCCCACTTGAATATCTTTAAAGGGCGGTATGTATTTGGCGACGGGGTCCCAAAGCAATAGCTTCCCCTCTTCCAACAATATCGAGGTCGCCACCGCAGTGATGGATTTGGTCATGGAATAGACGCGGAATATCGAGTCCTTTTCCATCGGCAACGACTTCTCCTTGTTCCGCATGCCGAAACTCTTGAAGTAGGCGATTTTCCCTTTTCGAGCCACCAAGGCTACAGCCCCGGGGATTTGGCCTTTTTCTATGTCGGCCTTTAATACGGTGTCAATTCTATTCAAGCGTTCGGACGAGAGCCCTACTTCCTCAGGTTTTTTTGCTCCTGGGAGGCCTTGGGCGCTGGCCGTTACGGCCAGGAAGATGAAAAGTACAGTTGCCGCCATTATTCGTGTGATGGTCTTCATGGTGTTTCCTCCTTTCTTCACTGGTGTCCTAACGTTTTCTGTAGGCTACGCATATGGAGATCAATCCAAGCGTTTGGAAAAGACGCTGTATTTATTTTCTTAGCGAATCGGGGCCCAATATCCTCTCTGCGATAGAATCTTTCTGTTCTTCTTCTGTTCCAAGATCGACTCCGATCGCCCAGGCATCCCTAAAATAATGTTCAATGGCCTGTTCTGCGATATAACCATAACCCCCGAAAATCTGCAAAGCCTCATCGACAACATCCATCAGTCGCCTACCCACCTCCAATTGAGCAATGGAAAGAAATCCAGAATCCATTCCTTTATGGTCATACTCTGTAGCCGATTTGTAGGTGAGCCAGCGTGCCACCTCAATACTTACAGCCATATCGGCCAGCTTATGTCGGATGACTTGAAACTGTGAAAGCTTTTTGCCGAATTGCTCCCTCTGTTTACCGTATTGCATCGCCTGATCAAAGGCCCCTTCGACTGCGCCTAATGCCTGAGCAACGCTTCTGAGCCCCATCACTTGATGACAATGGTTAACATGCTCCATCCCTTCTCCTTCACGTCCTATTCGACTCTCAAGAGGCACTCGAACCTCTCTGAAGTGAAGGTCTCCAAAAGGGATCATCCTCAACCCCATCTTTTCAATTGGAAGAACTTCAATACCCTCTTTTTCCCTCCCTACAATCAATGTGATCCACCCTTCCTTCTGTTCCCTGCAGAGGATGATGAAGGCATCTGCCAAAGAGGCATTGAGCACAAACCTTTTTCCCCCATGGATGAGATATTCCTCACCCCTTCTCTCTGCGACGGTGGAGATAGATGAGAAGTCTTTCCCGTCTTCCGATTCAGCAAAGGCAATGCTCAGTCGCTTCTCTCCTTTTGCCAAAGGGAGAAGAAAGTTCTTCTTCTGCTCATGGGAACCGAATTTTAGAATGATCTCTGATCCAATATCAACCATGCTCAAAGCACTCCCAATTCCAGAATCAACCCTGCAGAATGCTTCGATCACGAGAACGTTCTCAAAGAGACCCAGCCCCTGACCTCCAAACTCCTCAGGATAATGAATCCCGATGAATCCCAACTGGCAGGCTTTCTTCCAGATCGATTCTGGGAATTGCCCTGCCTGATCCAGCTCCAGTGCAAGATCTGGATCGAACTCTCCCCGGGCGAACTCAATTGCTGCTTTCTGAACATCCCTCTGCACATCAGATAATTCAAAATCCATCTTCTCTCCTTCTAAAAGTATTCTAAGGCTGTTCAAAAATGCCCCTGCCTCCGCCGAAGCGGCTACGCGCAGGCAAGCAGATGCACGTTGAGCTTTGCGAAATCCCGCTCGCGGGAGCGCCCGAAATCCTTCGTAGGGAACGGTTTTAAACCGGTCCCTACCCGTGTACGCCTCAACAAGCCTGCCCCGTGCTTGGAACGGGCAAGGGTGAGGGGTGGTGTCGCGACGAATAAGGAGCGACTTCTTGCCACGCCGCCGAGACGGTGAGGCGGTCGGATAACACCGTAGATGGGCGTTTTTCAGCAGCCTTCTAAAGCCCTAATTCCCGTGCAATCACTAAGTGGTGGATCTCAGAAGTCCCCTCTGGAATTTTTAATAATCTTGCATCTCGCAGAAATCTCTGAATAGGATTCTCCATCATCAATCCCATATTCTTTTGAATGGCCATCGCCTTCTGAACGATCTCCTGGATCGATTCGGTGCAGAAAAGTTTCACGATCGAGGCGTCCTTCATCGAAGCCATACCCTGATCAAAAAGCCATGCTCCTCGATAGGTCACATATCTCATCACCTCAATCGACATCGCCATCTCTGCCAAAATGAACCGAATGGCCTGCGACCTTCTCAGGGATTCACCATGCCTTTGGGTCCCCTTGATATAAGGAAGGATGGCATCAAATGTCGCCTGACCCACTCCCGTGCTCCTCGCTCCATATGTAATCCTGCCCGATTTGAGGGTCTCTTCCAACTGTCCCAATCCTCCACCTTCCTGCTCTCCGAGCATCCTCTCTTTATGAACAAAGCAGTCATCAAAAGCCAATTCAGCGGTATCTGAGGAATGGTTGCCCAACTTTCTTAGCTTTTTCGTCACAGAAAATCCTGGATCATCCCTATTCACAATAAAGAGGTTGATCCCCGTCCCCCTCTTAGCAGAATCTGTATAGGCGGCAACGGTCAAAAAATCACAGATCGTCCCATTGGTGATGAAGGTCTTCGAACCATTGAGGCGATAACCATTTCCCTGTTTCAAAGCGGTCGTCCGAATTCCAGAGGCATCCGATCCTGCATCCGGTTCCGTCAATGCAAAGGCACCGATCTTTTCTCCCCGAGCGGCAGGAGGCAGGTATCTCTGCTTCAGGTCCTCAGAACCATAATGGAGGAGAGGATCTGTGGCCAACCCTCCGTGAACCATAATGCCCGCACCGATGCCGGCACAGATTCGATTCAACTCCTCCATCGAAATGCATTCAGAAACTTTGTCCAACCCAGGCCCACCATATTTCTCTGGACACCGAAGACAGAGAAGTCGCTCTGCCCCCAGTGTGGGATAAAGGGAAACGGGGAAAGTCTCCTTTCTCTCATACTCCTCAACCAATGGGCTCACTTCCTTTTCATAAACATCCCGAACCTTCCTTTGAAATGCCCTCTGCTTCTCATCCAGTTCAAAAAACATGGTCACCTCACTTTACCCCGTTAGAAAGCCCTGCCATTTATGGCGTGGATAATAATAAAAATAAAGCTTCTCGTAGAGTCGAGTCTTCGACAGTTCCTTGCAGAAAGAGCGGGGTTAAACCCCCGTCCTTTCTAACGGGGTTTACCCCTGACTTCTTTCAAAGATCGCTGCGATACCCAGCCCGCCTCCACCACATATACATTCCAGGCCAAATCGAACATTTCTTCTCCTCATTTCGTTAAGCATGGTGACCAACACCCTGGTCCCTGTACAGGCGATGGGATGACCTAAGGAGATGCCTGAGCCATTCACATTGATCTTAGGGTAATCCTTTTTTGTGATACCCATCTCTTTTAAATCAGCCAGTACCTGTGCAGCAAATGCCTCTTGAATCTCAATAAGATCCACTTGATCAAGGGTAAGGCCAGCCTTTTGAAGCGCTTTATTGACTGCTTTGGGTATTGTTTTATATGTCCGCCTGGGATCGTCCCCGACCACAGCAAAGGATTTTAGCTTACCCAATGGTTCAGCCCTCAGCTCTTTGGCCATTTCGCCTGAGGTGATCACCACTGCAGCCGCTCCATCGTTCTCGGAGGATGAATTCCCTGCTGTGCAGACTCCCCCTAACACAGGTGGAAGTTGAGACAGTTTTTCCAAAGTGGTGTCTGCCCTGGGACCCTCGTCTTGATCCACCATAATAACATCCCCTTTGCCCCGGGAGACCGTTACCGGGACGATCTCCTCCTTGAATTTACCCGTCTTGATCGCTGCGCATGCTTTCTGGTGGCTTGCCAGAGACCATTGGTCACACTCCTCTCTTGAAATTCCTTCTTCTTTTGCAGCTGTCTCAGCCCATGACATCATGGCAGGCAGAATCCCATACCGCTCTTCAGGCTGAGACATGACACGAGCCCTTTGGATACGATCGTAAAAAGGGATGCCCCAAATAGAGAGGTCCCCATGTCCCTTGGGCATACCTTTTTTGCCCCCGATACCCCATTTGATCTCTCCGGGGATATAGAATTCGGCCGTGCTCATGCTCTCAACCCCTCCGGCCACAATCATATCTGCATTTCCGGATTGGATCTTCATGGCGGCGAAGCAGACCACATCGAGACCTGTGCAGCAGCGTCGATCCAGAACAATACCAGGAATGGAATCAGGCCAGCCAGCCTTCAATAGAGCCATGCGCGCAATATTGACATACTCGCCATTTTGATAGGACTGGCCTAAAATGACCTCATCGACATCAGCGGGATTGGCTTTTCCTCTCTTCGCCACTTCATTTAGAACAATCGCTGCCAGATCGTAGGCCAGCACATCTTTCAACGCCCCCATGTACCTGCCTACTGGTGTACGGACAGTACTGATAATGACTGCGTCTCTCAATGTCCTCCTCCTTATCGACATCTATATTGTGGTTTTCTTTTCTCAATAAAGGCCTGCGCCCCCTCTTTCATGTCTTCAGTTGCTGTAAGATTGGCCCATAGATCGGATTCCAGCTCCAATCCTTGATGGAGAGAAAGGTCCCTTGCCCGATTGATCACTTTTTTCCCTGCAGCCACTCCCAAAGGGCCTTTTTCAATCATCTTGGCCGAAAGCTCCAAGGCGGCCTCCATCACTTTTCCTGGGGAAACGACTTTCTCTATCAATCCAAGTGTGAATGCCTCTGTTGCGCTAATCATCTCTCCGGTGAAAACGAGTTCTTTCAGTTTACCCAGAGAGAGATGGTATAAAGAACGCCAAATACCTCCATTTCCCGGAAAGACAGACAAATTCACCTCAGGAAAACCCAATTTTGAAGTTTCTTCTGCATAACGGATATCGCAACAGAGGGCGAGTTCCAGACCTCCACCTAAGCAAAACCCATGGATCGCAGCAATAACCGGCCATTCAAAATTTTCAACCATTGCATAAATTTGATGACTCCGTGAAATGTTCCTCTTGGCCGTGTCAGGTTTTAACTCTAAAAATTTCTTGATGTCAGCCCCTGCGGCAAAGGCCTTCTCTCCTGCACCCTTTAAGATGACGACTCTGATCTCCTGTCTTCGACCATCCAGCTCCTTAAATACTTCGCCAATGGCCTCTTTCGTGGCTACATCCAAAGCATTCATTGGAGGATGATCAATGGTGACGATCGCCGTCTGGCCCTTTATTTCATAATGCGCAAGTTTTTGCTCCATCTACTTCTCCTTTCGGCTTCCATCCGGCTTATACTCATACCATCCACGGCCGGTCTTGCGTCCGAGCTCTCCAGCCTTAACCTTTCGTCTCAAAAGCTGTGGGGGATAATATCGCACATCCTTACTTTCTTCATAGATGGCTGTGAGTGCCCCATAGGATACATCCAATCCAACCAGATCCCCTG
>Ga0315279_10001906_pt1 | contig 32955 bp, 28 predicted proteins | sample YL17G06_20_MG_FD_203694 | JGI IMG/M metagenome (GOLD analysis project Ga0315279, IMG submission 203694) | Sediment microbial communities from Yellowstone Lake, YNP, Wyoming, USA - YL17G06_20 | ecosystem: Environmental > Aquatic > Freshwater > Lake > Sediment | place: USA: Wyoming | collected...
AAGAACCTCGCAGGCCTAGGTCAACACAACCTGAGAGGACTGGCCAAAATCACATTCCACGCCCAGCTCTGCCTGCTCATCATGCTCTTCACAGCCCAAGCAGCCATAAACACTCACAAACCAGGCAGATCCAGAAGCATACGATACTTCGCAAGCTAATTTAGGAACAGGCATGCGCGCTAGCATAGTGGTTGAATAGTGGTATCGTAACAGAGAGGTTAGAAAGAACTAAGAGGCTGCAGAAAGGTAGGCTCGTGTGCACTAGGTGCACGCTAGTGATATGGTAGGGTCAAATTATCTTTGGATTTTTTCTTATATGGATTCTATAATAGGAAGTCTGCGAAAAATAGGGGATATGTGGAATTGAATTGAAGCGAAGATTCTTCCAGAAGTCATAAAAGCATTTGAGAGGAATCTGCTACTAGGTCCAGTATGAGAAACTTGATGTTGTTCGTTTCTCTTTTGTTGGTGTCCTCAACTGAGTTGGTTCTCGCCCCGATATCAGGCAAGATTCAAACGAGCGGGGCGCTCCTCGGCGTAGCAGATGAGACAATTAAATTGGACTCCTATACCTGTATGGGGGATGTAGACAAGCTAACAAGCCCATGTCAGAATGCCGTTGATGGCGAGTGGAACACGAAACTCACTTGGAACAATGCCCTTCTGGGAGATTTCAGCGTCATCATCATAGAAAACTACTTACTGCAAGATCCTACTTCAAATATCTCTTGGAAATTCAAGGCCTATCACTACAGAGAAGGCTCACTCATACCAAAGCCCATGAGAATCGAATTCTGGAATGGTTCTTCGTGGAAAGAACTGTACGAATTGGATGACACTGATCATACCAATGAGGACTTCATTGAAGTTCTAAGCGTACCCAAAGAAGCACTGGTAAACGGCAAAACAGCCATTAAGACAACCTTAATGTATTCATCACACGTGGCCGGAGCGATACCGCCTTCACATCCAGAGCGACTACTTCATTACGTAGAATTCTTCGAAGCAGAACTGAGCAGTTACAATGAGAACAATGGTGGGGTTCCAATCAGTTTTCTTTTTGCGTTCGTGATAACCGCGGCAATCATATTCGGTGGCTTGGTCATTATGCACAAAAGAAGCAGACCTAGAGGAAATATCCAACACAGAGGTTTGAAAGAACTAAGAGGTTGCAAAGAGGTAGGCTCGTCGTCGTGTGCACTAGGTGCACGATACTTGAATGTCGATCATAGCCAAGCTAGCTGAAGTTTATCTGTTGGTTATCTTGGGTTTGGTTTTCTTTTCGTTTTTTCTTATATAGTAATGATAATAAGAAATTCATAAAAGATAGTGGACTTGCAGAAGAATTGAATTGAAGATTCTTCCACAAGCCATAAGAGAGCTGCAAAGCAAACTATGAAGCGGGTGAGGTGTTTGTTTGGATAAAGAAGCGGCTCGTATAAAGATCACGGTGCTCAAACGGTTTGACACTAAAGAGGTATTCAAAGTACCTCCAGTCAAGGCAAAGTATAGTGGTCCTTGCCCTGTCTTCGAGGAAGGGCAGGTGTTCTTTGTTGATGACAGCATGCCAAGCGGGTTTTGCCCTTATGCTTGGGATGCAATCTTCTTTGCAGTTGTAACGCTCAGGTCAAATGGCAACTTCAGCGAGTGGTATGATGAACCTGGAGTTGCAGTAGGGTGTTGCGGAGACGGGTTAAGACCAGTGGTCTTCAAGCTAGAGCGAAAATAACCTGAGATTTCTCCATATGCCTTCATAAACCATCAAAACCATAACAACTATTGAAGATATCGCCCATCTGAAGACTGAGTTCATGAGTATCGGACTCGAGTATACGCTCGTTTTGCGGAAAAGCTATAGCTGAACCGAACCAATAGCAAATAGCCAGGTTCGTGATACTGATTGCTTGAAGGCAAGACTGTGAATCTGAGGGTTATTGAAAGAGAGGACTTGCCATTATTGGCAGAATGGAGCAATAATCCTGAATACGTCGGCGAATTTGTTTGGTTGCCACAGCAGTCCAGAACAGAGTGGGAGAAGAGATATGATGGTCTAACTTCGGATACCAAGTGGTTTTTCGTTGAGAAAAAGGACGGAACCAAAATTGGAACGATGTTTCATTGGCTCATAGGGAACCTGATGGAAATAAGTTGTGTTCTGACTTCAGATGAAAGAGGCAAAGGCTGCGGCACTGAAGCTACAAAACTGTTGGTCGACTACCTGTTCCTTTCAAGAAACCTCATCCGCTTACAGGCTCACACGGATGCAAGAAATATGGTTTCTCAGAAGGTTCTGCAGAACGTGGGTTTCAAGAAAGAAGGGATAATCCGCAAGTCCGTTTTTGCCAGAGCAGAATGGAGAGACCGAGCTCTCTTCAGCATACTTAGAGAAGAATGGAAAGAACCAAAGATACTAACAAAGGCTTCGTGAGAAATCGGGATAAAACCTTACCCCAACCAAACTTCGTAGAGGTGGGGAATGTTTGCTTGGTTATGTCAACTTTGATTTATCGAAAAGTTCGTTGATGAATTTACATCCACGGTTTTCTGGCGGGTTGTGAAAACACATTGTGGTGGGTTCTTCTTTTGAGAATCTTAGACAGCCCCAACATTGACTAAACAAACGAACTTTATGCTTATCTCTGTACTCTCTGCATAATTCCATAGCCTTCTCCTGGGGAATCAAACCACTGTTTGACATGTAACAACATTTTTCGCCAGAAGTTTAAATCACTTTGGCTCTGAAAAGGTGGGCAATTCACATGTGTGGGAAAAAACTTTACCCCAACCAAACTACTTTGAGGAGACATCTGATTTTATCACCAGAAAAAAACCATAGGCGAGTAGCCCAAAACCAAAAAGACCGAAGAGCAGAGCGCCAGCCATGCCTGCAGTTGGGTTGAAGTATTGATATAATGCGGTGTAAAGAACAAGATACAGAGCGACGAAGAGAAGAGCGCCTCCAATAGCAACGAGGACCGACCCAACTATTCCTCGCATGTTATTATCAAGAGCGCTGTGTTTACGCAACAATATATTATTTTGGGTTTGGGACATAACTTCACGCTGAACACAGAATCAATCACCAAACTTATAACAAAGAACTTCCCCTCGCTCTTGCCCGGGTGCAACCGCAATTGTCAAACAAACACAATCTTGTTCTATATATTGATCAAGAATTAGTCGAAAAGACACGTGAATTAGGGTTTAATCTTTCAAAAACCTTCGAAAACCACTTAAAACACTTGTTAACGCAATTCTCACACGCCAATTCTTCAAATAACATCGAAAACAATGGAAATGTTGGTGAATGGTGGGCCGGACCGGACTTGAACCGGCGACCTTTGGCTCGTAAAGCCAATGTCCTAACCAAGCTAGACGACCGGCCCTCACATTTTCTCTTTCGTTTTCACTATAGAGTCTTAAATTAAGGTTTTCTGCACTGTGGCTGTTTCGCGTAATATTTTGTGCAGTGGAACTTCTGTTTCATGTAATTCTTAGAGCTTTGAAATGCTCTGCAGTTAACTAGCACCACCTAGGTTTCTCTAGCGCGTTAAATGACTTGTATTATTAAAGCTTGACTCATTAAGAATAAATATGAAGATGCCATCTCCCAATATAACAAACTGGAGTCGCAAGAACCAAGCTTCATAGTGACGCCAATCTTTGAAGATGGGAAAATGAAAGTTTGGTATGATGCCTGTACTGGCAAACAAGTGAGATATGGCGTTGCCATAGCGAGAAGACTCAGAATTCTAGGTCATGAAGTCATGCTGACTACCAGGAAACATCCGGACACTTTGGCACTAGCAAGCATGCTTGGGGAGTCCTTTGTGATCGTTGGCAAGTACGATCCGACTTCTTTGTTGTCAAGACTCAGAGAAAGCACGAGACGGCAGTTGCTGTTTTGCAACATGTTTGAGGAGGGCATGCCAGATGTGGCCATATCGCATCACCCGATAGAGGTATGCAGAGTCGCCTTTGGGTTGGGGATACCAAACATTGCGACGCATGACACCCCTCATGCTGAAGCTGCGAATAGGCTGACTCTGCCGTTAGTCGATTTTCTAGTGGTCTCAAAGGCTTTGCCAAAGTATTCTGTTGAGGGTTACGGGATAAGAGAAATATTCCGGTTTGACGGAGTAGATGAGGTTGCCTGGATCAAAGATTTCAAACCCAGCGTCAAGTATGACTATGGAAAACCATTGATCATAATCAGAGAGCTTGAGACAAAAGCTGCATACGCCCAAGGAAGAGAAGATCTAACAAGAACCTTGGCAAAGAAATTAGCTTCAATGGGCAACGTCTTGTTTTTACCTCGTTACCGAAAACCGCCAACAAAAGGTTTAACCATCCCAAAAGAGTTCGTTGATTCGGCCAGCCTAGCCTCTCAAGCAGACCTAGTCATCAGCGCAGGCGGAACATTGGCCAGAGAGTCGTCTTTACAGGGAATTCCAACAATAGTTGTTCCATCATTCAAGAGAATCCATGTTAACGATTACTTGTTCAAGAAAGGATTTCCAATCTTCACAGTAAACCCCGACAAAATTCTTGACTATGCCAATAAGTTGTTAGGCAAAAGATGGGACGTTGAGAACCTCCTGAAGGATCTGGAAAATCCTTTGGATGTCATAGAAAGGGTAGTCAGAGAAGAAATCTGCCGATAAGGCATAGCGATTATCAAAAATGCGCGCAACTGAGGACCCTGTAGCTCAAAGTTCCTTTCATGTTTTCTTGGCAGCGATGAACTCTTCCCTTTTCGAGTCATACTCTTTTCTTGTCATCATCCTCTCTGCGGCTACTCCTTTCACCACAGTTTCTCTGGGCACATCTTTCGTTACTACGCTGCCGGCCGCGATAACAGAGTCCTTGCCGATCGTCACGTTTGGTAGTATGGTGACGCATCCACCCACGATGACGTTGTCCTCTATTATGGAAGGCGTCAAGCACTTGCTGTGAGGAAATTTGTCGTTCAACAGGCTACTGTTCGGTCCTATGAAAACATTGTTGCCAAGTCTGCATTCGTTTGAAATCGTCACGTGTGCCTGTACTATACAGTTCTTGCCTACGATAACGTCCTTACCGATGTCGCAGAAACTTCCCACACGTGTCCCGTCGCCGATTTTAGTGTTGTCACCAATGACAACATAATTCCAGATTACGATGTCTTTTCCGAAGTGAACATTTCCGCCAATTATTACTCCCTTCCCTATCCTTGGCTCAGCCATCGCTTTCCCTTCATTCCATGTCCATTAGGCCATGTGAGGTTTAAATAGTTTGGCGATTTACTTGTCGTTCCAACCGGAGCGAAAAAAGTTGCCAAAAGAAAAGGTTCTGGTCATCGGCTTAGGAGAAGTTGGCCGCCCGCTCTTCGAGCTGCTAGACGAAAGTGGATTTTTCATTGTTTATGGATATGATGTTGATGAGGCCAAGATGAAAGAGGTTCGACAACGCAAAGAAGCCCTGCCCAAAGAGGTGGACGTCATGCATGTTTGCATCCCCTGCTTTGGTCAAGAAGAGTTCGTGGACGCCGTGGCAGAGTATGCGGCGCATTTCAAGCCCAAACTCATAATCATAAACAGCACCGTCATGCCTGAAACAACAAGAGAAGCGTCTGAGCGCTGCAGGTGCCTCGTTGCCCACTCTCCTATCCGCGGAGTACACGAAAGCTTAGAACATATGAAGTCCGAATTGAAGCGTTGGAAAAAGTACGTCGGCGGCGCAAACACGAGAGCAGGTGAGGCTGCAAGTCAACACTTTGAGAAGCTAGGCTTGAAAACACAGACCCTTAAGGGCTGTGCTGAAACGGAACTGGCTAAACTGTTTGAAACCACGTACAGAGTCTGGATGATCACATGCTTTCAGGAGATGCATAGAATCAGCAGGCATTTCAAGACCGAGTTTGATGATGTGGTCGATTTCTTGGAGGACACGCATCGTGTAAGGCTGGACAGGCCGATAATGTTCCCAGGAGTGATTAGAGGCCACTGTCTGATTCCAAATGTTGAGTTATTATTGAAAAGCTACGATTCTGCTTTCTTGCAGTTAGCTTTGAAATCTAACGAGGAACGAGTCGAAGAGGTCAAGGACGAAAGCGTCCGAAAGGAACTTGGAAGAGTCAGGAAAAGGGCAGAAGCCTTAGAGAAGGAATTAACCGCAAAAGTCACTAGTCGTCTCACTTAGAGGTCCTTCACCGCAGAAAGCATCTTTCTCCACGAACATGAATTCGATCCGGCCTCATAATGTTGAAGTTCGTCTCAAACGTTTCTGCAACAGAGTCAGCGTGCGACGTATGGTATTTTGGCCCATTTTTGATGGAGAAAAGCTTAACGTACTTCAGTTCAAAGCCTTTTTTCAGGCTTCGGTGAGCAGTCGTATACTTATTACGTCTGTACCTTCTATAATGGACAAACGGCTTGCTGAGAACAGAAATGAAATATCTGGCGATTCGTTGCGTGCGCTCTCTGATTCCCAGACCGTGCGTTCCTTCCGGTGTTGCCCCAAACCTATATAGAGATTCTGCTAGCTTGTACACTTAGCCAGCTCAGGTGGATATTGTTGATAATCTTGAGGCACGATGTTGACAATGCTTTTTCTCCGAGAGGCTTGTTTCCGAAAGGTTTGAACTACCTGCGGCTGAAAGTTGGAAGGGTGTTCCCTGTTTGGAACAGCTTTGGATACCTTCGGAGTGCGCAGCGTTTGTTTGAACGTGAAAGATCGGCAGGAATTCACGCTTCCTGGTTTTTCAGAACGGTCACCAAACCTACTAAGGAATTTAGGCAAAATCTTCTCAAGGAGGGGCATGAAACAGGTTTTCATGCCGACAGGATCATCAATGAATCTCATTTCAGGGCTGATCTGGAATACGTCGCCGACACTTTGAGGGTTGCTGGTTTTACAAAGCATGGAAGTAGAGGTTTGCACACGCCGCTTGGTGTGGGCTTGGGTGAAGTCTATAATTTGGAGCTTTGTGCCAAGAGAGCGAAAGAAAGCAATTTGGCCTATTTTTGTGGTAGCGACGTTGTTCCAACGGATGCTTTCCGAAATGTTGACGGTGTTAGTGTGTTTCCGAGTGTTTTCTGGGTTTCGCCTGGGTACATGGAGAATAGCAAGTTCACCGTTGATTGGTTGATTGATTATCAGAGAGATCATGACGTTGTGGTTTTGATTCATCCAGAGGAAGCGAGTGACCTTTTTCCAAAAGCTGCGGAAAAGGTTGATAAGATTTTCAGTCATTGTGAAGAGATTACGAGTTTTCAGGAATACCTTCGATCAAAGAAAATCGCACGGGTCTAGTAGTCGGTCCAAGCGTTTCTGTGGGCAATTCTGGATGACTCCAAGTCACTTTTTTGGGACGGGACATATCCTTTTGTCCTTGTTCGTCGAGGCTGCTTGCGCTTGTGTGTGTCGATAGCTCCAAATACACCAAAGCGTCGCAGGGACAGTGTTTGAAGCATCAGAGTGAGTTAATAGGTTTATAACCATTGACGAGATATGGAAAACGGGGACAAATGGAGTCAACTGAGGTCAAAGAGATAAAGAATGTAGAATATGGCCTATGGGACGAACTGGTAGGGAAGTCGCCGCAAGGCACGATATTTCACAGCAGTGATTGGTTAAAGACATGTGCCAAATCTCAGGATAAAGAATTCAGAATAGTTGGATATTTTAGGAACGGTCACTTGGCCGCTGGCTGTTCATTCTATACGTTCAAGAGGGGGTTCTTCAAGTTTGCGTCTTCAGCCATCACAGCGACACCTTTTGGCGGTGTTTTACTGGAGGAACCAAGAACCGATGACAGAAGAAAGCAGGAGGAAAATCTCAACGATATCATGAGGCCACTCCGTACTATGCTTGAAAATGAGCATTTTGACCGCATAAAGCTGGTCAATTCCCCAGATCTTACAGACATCAGACCTTTCACATGGAATGGATGGCAAAGCGTTGTTTATTACACGTATTATCTAGGCCTGAGCAACTTTGGTGACAACATTTCAAAAGATGCTCGATGGACAATAAGCAAAGCTGCAAAAGGTGGTGTAACAACTGAAAAATCTGAAGATATTGTAGCGTTCTACAAATTGTATACAGAGACTTTTGTACGTCAAAATCTAAAACCGCCATTGTCTGAAGACTTTTTCAGGGATATTTTCAGCTTGTTGCAGAATCAAAAGAGGGGCGAGATGTGGCTTGCAAAAACGAAGTCAGGAGAAGTAGCGGCTGCCGAGATTATAATCTATGACGATAAGAGAGCCTATCGATGGTCAGCCGCATCACACACCGAACTAAGAAAAACAGGCGCGCCATCGCTGCTTTTATACGAAGTACTTCAGGATCTGAAAAAGAAAGGATTCAAAGAGATTAATCTGATGGCTGCTAACACGTTGCAACTCGCGAAGTTTATGGTCCAGTTTAACCCTAGATTAGTTCCTTACTATGCAGTAGAAAGAAAGGGCGCTTTGATGAGAATTGCAGAGTATTTGTTGAGGCGAAAAAAGTAGGAAGGAAAAACCGAAATGAGCAAGCTGCCGAAAATTGCCATTGTTGACGCGCGCGCTCATTACATTCTTTTCAAAGAGGATAGAAAATGACTGACTGTCACGACTATGAGCATAGACTTGTTAAAACAAAGTTAAGCTGTGGCAAGAATCTGCTCGAATTGACAACGTATGACGGTTTGATCCTCTGGTGGTTTGTAAGGCTCAGATTCTATGATTTCGCAAGAAGAATGCTGAACGATGATATTGGTAACAGATTGACTCACAACAGATTCGTCTGGGCACTTTACAAAACCGTTGAGCCTCTTTTGGCTCAGTCAAGGACAATATGGATACGACTTGCCATGAAATTCTACAGAAAAGGAAAGGACAACAATTGGGATGGGAGAAGCAAAGCTCCGAGAATATACTTCACTGCGCAGGATGTAGAGTGGAAAGTCGTTAGAGACCTTGAGACGGAGCGAGTGAAGAAATCTGACGCTTTTTTTGACACGATTATCAGTGGATTAAGGGGCAGATGCGAGTTTATTGGTACGTATCCGATTGGGGTTTCTATTGGGAGCCTAAGAGTCTACGTTGATAAATTGAGAAATTGGGACATTTCTCATAAGCCCTTTGATCTTTACTGGTCCTTAGACGTTTGGAAAAGGGAGAAAGAGGCTTCCACCTATTTCAAAGGACTCTTCAAAGACTTGATGAATGATGGAGGTTTTAGAAAACTGTGTATGTACGGTGGAAAGAAGGGGTATGCACAGATGGAAGAAGAACTCGAATTCTATTTTTTGGTGATATTTCCTCGCGTTGTTGAGTATATTGAAATGGCAAAAAGAATGATTAGGAAGGAAAGACCTAGTTTCATCTTGTTACAGAATGAATATGGTGAGTTTGAACGAGCCCTCGTGGTCGCAGGCAAACTAAAAGGGATCCCAACATTAGCTGTCCAGCATGGTATTATAACTTCGACACATTATGGGTATATTTTCGGCCAGGAAGATAAAGGGAAAGTACTCTTGCCTGATACTACCTGTGTTTATGGGCAATATCATAAGGATTTACTTACCAAAAACAGCATATACGGACCGGAGCAGGTTGTTGTAACTGGGGAACCCCGCTATGATGTTTTGCATCGCGTAGATAAAATCTACTCTAAGAAAGACTTTTTAGAAAAATACAGAATTAGTCCTGATAACAGAATTTTATTGTGGACCACGCAATGTCACGGTCTAAGTGATGAAGAAAACATCAGAAATCTTGGGGCAGTGTTTGAAACTGTGCAGAACATCAAAAACGTGACTTTGCTCATAAAACAGCACCCAGGTGAGGGGGAAGAATGTACAAAGATGATTGAAGATTGTCTAACCAACTATAAGATAGATGTGGTGATAACAGGAAAGAGTTCCGACACTTACGAGCAGTTATTTGTCTGCGATTTGCTGATAACAAGAAGCTCTACAACCGCTATGGAGGCAGTGGCATTAAACAAGCCAGTAATAATCTTAAACCTCAGCGGGGAACCAGATGCCGTTGATTACGTAGAACAGGGAGTGGCTTTAGGTGTTTACAAAGAGGAGGATTTGAGGCCCTCAATTGATGGATTGTTGAAAGATGATTCGGCACTGGCAAAGAATAGGCAGAGGTATGTTGAGAAATACCTTTATAGGATCGACGGAAAAGCAACAGAAAGAGTAACACAAGTGATTGAGAAGATGATGAGCACCTCGGTTCTAGGACTCAACACGTCAAAACCTAAAAGAACTTAAATGCTGGAACAGATCGTCTTTTCGAGAGGTGCAAGGTTTGGGCCAAAAGAGAGTTTTTGAAACCGTAGTCTGTCCTGCTACTAGACAAAACCCTAGAAACTCGGAAGCAGACATCATTGAACTAAGAGATGGGAGATTGTTATTAGCATACACTGATTTCTATAATTATTCGTTGCATGATATGTCGCCGGCCAGGATATCCGGGAAGACATCGGCTGATTTCGGCAAGACGTGGAGTGAACCGTTCACGATTCAAGAGAATATCGGAACAGAAAGCGTGATGGAATCAGATCTTCTTAGGCTCAAGTCAGGAGAGATAGTCCTGTTCTTCTGCTGCAAGAATTCGGAAGCTGACTGTAAACCGTACATGAGGAAATCGTTTGATGAAGGCAAATCGTGGAGTGAGCTCCTGGCCATTGCCAAGTTTCACAGTGGCTACTTCACCGTGAACAACGATCGCGCCGTACAGCTTTCTTCGGGTAGGCTGCTCTTGCCCTCAGCGACGACCATTAACGCTTGGGCTTTTAATGAGTTTGTCTCTGTCTGCTTCTTCTCAGATGATAATGGTCGCACATGGTTCAGAAGCAAGGACTGTGTCAGCCTTCCAAACTCTCTTGGAGGTGCACAAGAGCCTGGAGTTGTTGAGCTCAAAGACGGAAGGATACTCATGTGGCTAAGAAGCTCATTCGGCTTCATGTATAGATCCTATTCTGAAGATGGAGGAGAAACTTGGGGTTCCCCAGAGTCAATGAATGTTGTTTCGCCTCGCTCGGCGCAGAACATCAAGAGAGACCCGAGCACTGGCAATTTAGTCCTCGTATGGAACAACACGACTGGCTCAAGACGCAATCCTCTTACCATGGCAGTATCCAGAGACGAAGGCGAAACATGGAAGAATGTGAAGAACATCGAGATTGACGATAGGTTTAGTTACTCCTATCCTAGTTTAACATTCATCAAAGATCTTATTCTCCTAACTTATTATGTCGAGGATGAAAAGGATTTACTCGTACACCTGAAGCTGAAAGCAATTCCTGTAGACTGGCTTTATAAGAAGTAATTTGAACATTTGAAGGCATACTGAGTACTTCTCTAGCCTCTCTGCTTTGCCAGCTTTGGTCTAACACGAGACCCATGATTCGCGCGCGTTGGGTTTGGTATAAAACTTTACCCCCAAAACCCAAACTCTAAAGCTTTATACCAAGAATTGATACCATTCTAGATGGTGCGAGCGAAGCGAGCAACGTAGATGACAAATAATTTATCGTAGGTGTCACAATGAAAGTTCTTCTTATTAATCCACCCTTGCGGACTAATGTTCCATCGACTCTATATCCAATCGGAATATGCTATGTTGCAAGCTTTTTAAAAGCACATGGTCATTCTGTTAAAATATTGGATGTGAATGGATACAGATGGTCAAAAAGTGAGTTTATTGAGAAATTAAAAGAACAAGACTTCGATGCAGTCGGAGTAGGTGGACTGGTTACGGCGTTTAACCATGTTTCATGGATTTCAGATAATGTGAGACGCTTTTTCCCAAGAGTTCCTATTTTTGCTGGTAACACTGTAGCTTCTACTATTCCTCAAATTCTATTGAAACATACTTGTGTTGATATTGCAGTTATCGGTGAAGGTGAAGAAACTGCTGTGGATTTAGTTAATGCTCTTGAAGAAGGCAGAGAACTCGCTTCGGTTAAGGGGATATACTACAAATCTGAAGATAATATTATAAAGACTCCCGAAAGACCACCTATAGCAGACCTTGATTCGTTGCCTTATCCGGCTTGGGATTTAGTTCCTATGAAAATTTACATTGAAAATTTCAAGAACTGTTATGGTTTTGTTGGAACAAGCCTTTCTACTGTTCGTGGATGCCCGTATAACTGTAGCTTCTGTTGCAAGGGTTTTATAGGATACAAGGTAAGAAGCAGGTCTGCTGAAAGTATCATAGAAGAAATAGAGGAACTTGAAAGAAGATATAGGATTGAAGGTTTTACTTTTGTTGATGACCTGTTTACTTATGACTGTCGTAGGACAGAAAGGTTCTGTGATTTAATGGTCGAGAAGAAGTTGAACCGCCTCAAATGGATGTGCTCATCACGTGCAAACCTTTTTAGCACTGACATAGCGAAAAAACTGAAACAAGCTGGATGCATAAGTGTAGGGTTTGGATTCGAGTCGCACAGCCAGAAGGTTCTTGATTATTACAATAAGAGATGCGCGGTAGCCGACCAGAAGCGTGTTGTTGATATTTGCAGGTCTGTTGGAATCAGGTTTGAAGCGTCATATATTGTTGGAGCGGCTAATGAAGATGAACAATCTCTCAGAGAAACATTTCTATTTTGCGAGAGAAACGGAATCAGTTACCTACCAAATAACCTTCTCATGCCACAGCCTCAGACAAAGATTTACCGTGAAGCTATTGAAAGAGGGTTGATTCCTGACGAGTATGATTACCTTAAAAAAATAGCTGACGCAGGGGATACAGACGTTCTTGTGCTGAACATGACCAAGTTTTCAGACGAGAAACTTGTGAACCTCTTCCAAAAATACAGGATGATGTCGAGAAGCTCTAACAAAAGGTTAAAACAGTATATTGCTGATATTAGGACTACATTGTTTAAACTTCGGCGTTATGGGGTCAAAGTATGCGTGGATAGGCTTGTGAACGTTATTTCTGAGAAAGACATCAAAAACTTTAACACGGCGAGAAAACAACAGAGAAATACATGGGAGTAAGGATAGTCTCAACTAACAGTTTCTGGTGATTTGTTGAAAATAGTTCCAATAGACAATATTGTCTTTAAGATGGCTCTATTTAAAGGGGCAGCTAACAGCGATTTGCGTCGTCGTTGGGAAATTCATTTTACAGACTTGTTATACTGCCTAAAAGAGGCATTTACTTGGAAGATTACTCCAGATGAATACAACGAGCGCGCGCTAGGGTGTTTAGAAAATGGTTAAAAATGGTATTAATTCTCCTTTGAAGGTTCAGGGGAAGGTTTAGGGACAGTTTTGAGCTTTTTTCATACATGCGTCAGCTGGCATACTTCGGGTTCTTTTTGAAAGAATCAGTGCTTCACGATGTGGGAAAAACGAGTTGTCACCTTGGAAATTCTGAAAAATGACGTGAGAGATCTAATCGCGCGGACTGGAAGGCCAAAAACGATGAATAACGGATCCACCAACCCTCACTGAAACCTCCGTCCACGTCCCACAACTTCTAAAAACACGCCTACAAAAGAAGGCCAAAACATACCTGAAAACGCAAAAAAGGATTTAGTACCATTTTACACCAATTTCTAAACAGGCTAGCGCGCTCTATATCCTCAGTACGCTGTTGAGTTCAGCAATCTCTGAGAGTGCGAGAGCAGTCTTCGTGCGTGTAGAACACTTTAAATAAATTTCGCAACGTAGTATTTTACGAAGTCGATTATGTTGAGATCGGTTGGTGTAATCCCTGCAAGAGGCGGCTCAAAAGGAATTCCTCACAAAAACATACGAGATCTTGCAGGCAAGCCATTAATAGCTTACACTGTAGAAGCCGCTTTGAAATCAAACACCCTCAGAAGAGTGATAGTTTCCACCGACAACGTGAAGATAGCCGACGTAGCGAAGTCCTACGGAGCAGAAGTGCCTTTCTTAAGACCGGCTGAACTTGCCAAGGATGATACCCCCGGTTTATTAGTTGTTCAGCATGCAGTAAAGTTTATTGAAGAGGATGAAGGCGCCAGTCTAGATGTCGTTGTTTTGCTTCAACCCACGTCTCCACTTCGAGGTCATAGTTACATCGACATCGCAGTGAAAAAACTGCTCGAGACTGGAGCCGACTCGGTAATCACTGTTTGCAAGGTAAGACACCACCCATTTTCGTGCTTCACCTGCGAGGGAGATAGGCTTTTCCCTTTTTCAAGAAAGGGAATAAGCGTCAGTAGACGCCAGGATTTGCCGGAAGTGTACGCTGAAAATGGAGCCGTTTACGCAGTTAGAAGAAACGTTTTGCTTGAGCAAAATTCCGTTTATGGAAAAGACACTAGGGCTGTAGTCATGCCCTACGAACAATCGATAGATATTGATGATTACTTTGACTTCTTTGTTGCCGAGATGATGCTGAGGCATTGGAAAGGATGGATAAATGAGAAAAGTAAAGATTGGAAATAGACTAGTCGGCAACGGAGAGCCTGTTTTTATAGTTGCTGAAGCCGGCGTTAATCACAATGGTGTCCTCGGTCTGGCGATGAATTTGGTAGATGTTGCAAAAGAGGCCGGAGCAGACGCTGTCAAATTTCAGACCTGGAAAACCGAGGAAATTGTCACCGAGAACGTGCCGAAGCCAAAATATCAGAAAACTTCATCAGCCCAGTCTCAATATGAAATGTTGAAGAAACTAGAACTCAGCGGCGATGCTACCAGATATGTCGCAGAACACGCAAAGTCTGTTGGAATAACTTTCTTGTCCACTCCTGAAGGTGAAGCGTGCACCGACTTCATCGACGAGTTGGGTGTACCTGCCTTCAAAATCGGGTCAGCCGACCTGACGAATCACCAACACCTAACCTATGTCGCAAAAAAGAAAAAACCCATTATGCTTTCCACTGGAATGGCAACATTAGAAGAAGTCAAAGAAGCCGTAAAAGTAATAGAAAACACAGGAAACAAGAAGATCATCTTGCTCCACTGCACATCTAACTATCCGGCAATTCTGGAAAGTGTCAATCTGCGCGCGATGACAACGCTGAAAAAGGAATTTCAGGTGCCAACAGGCTATTCTGATCACACTATCGGAATAGGCGTCTCGATAATGGCCGCACTTCTAGGAGCGAGCGTCATCGAAAAACATTTCACCTTGGACAAAGAATTGCCTGGGCCGGATCATAAAGCATCCCTGGAACCACCCGAACTGAAAAAGATGATCAAAGGAATCAGGCTTGCCGAAAGGAACAGGGTAGCCGAAAGCATGGTGAGGAAAAAAATGCGGGAGATTTCGACAAAAGTCGCCATTGAACGAAAGGTCTTGGAAGGAATCGAGAGAATATTGGGGCAGGCGTCTAAGAAACCGACAAGATCCGAGGAAGAGATGATTCGACTGGCAAGAAAATACATCGTCGCTAAGGAGGAAATAAGAAAAGGAGAGGTCATCACCTTAAAGATGCTGGCGATCAAAAGATCTGGTGGTGGCCTGGAGCCAAAACATCTTAAAGAAATAATTGGCAAAAAAGCAAAAATGAAAATCGGAAAGGATGAAACAGTAACTTTCGATAAAGTGGTTTGATGAAAAGAAGAATTTGCGTAGTAACCGGAACCCGAGCAGAATATGGTCTACTATTCCCTGCAATGAAGGCAATAGAAACCAATCCAGACTTAGAACTTTCCGTGCTGGCTACGGGAATGCATCTGATGCCTGAATTCGGATACACAGTTGAAGAAATAGAGGCTGACGGGTTTAGAATTGATGCAAAAGTCCCAATGTTCTCGCGAGAAGATACTGTCAAAGCGATGGCGCAATCATTGGGCAAAGGTATCGTCGGAATGACAAATGCCCTGGAAAAAATCGAGCCGGACATACTTGTGGTCATTGCGGATAGAGGCGAAGCACTGGCTGGTGCTATTTCGGGAGCTTTCATGAATATTCCAGTTGCACACATCCACGGAGGAGACGTCACCACAGGCGGCTGCATTGATGAACCCACAAGACATGCTATCACAAGATTTGCACACATCCATTTCCCAGCTACCAAAGAAAGTGCAGGCAGAATCATCAGGATGGGCGAAGAGGCATGGAGAGTCCATGTTGTCGGTCCTCTCGGCATCTATGCAATGAAGAGCAGGAACTTCATCCCGAAAAACAAACTGTGCAAAATGCTCGACCTGAATCCCCACAAGCCGATTCTTCTGGTTTTGCAGCATCCCGTAACAACGCAGAATGAAAAGGCCGGTGAGCAGATGAAGCAGACTATTGAAACCTTGGCTAGGCTGGAAGAGCAAGCAGTTATAATCTATCCTAACGCGGATGCGGGCGGAAAGAAAATGATCAAAGTCATTGAACGAAGCAGAGAATACCCATTTCTCAGAATCTACAAGAATCTTACATACCTGACGTTTACTAGCTTAATGAAGATTTCATCAGTCATGGTTGGAAACTCCAGTAGCGCAATTGTGGAAGCCCCACTTTTCGGAGTGCCTGCTGTGAACATCGGCATCAGGCAGGAAGGAAGAGAGAGAGGCGGGAATGTTATCGATGCTCCCCACGAGAAGGATAAGATCATCAAAGCAATTAAGAAAGCATTGTTTGATGAAGGCTTAAGAAGAAAGGTCAAGAAGTCTGCCAACCCCTTTGCTGTAGGAAAGAACGGCGGGAAGAAAATCGCCAACGTTTTGACAAGTGTCAAAATTGACGACAAACTGTTGCAAAAAAGGCTCACGTTCTAAAAATGGTTGGTGAAGTGATCTGAGAAGATGCGGGAGATAGGAAGCGAGTTCAGTCTTCCGACAGGATATCTAGGCGAAAAGAACACAAATCAATTTGCAGAATATTCTGATTATCCGGCAAAGATCTTTCTATCAAGCGGCAGAGGGGCTCTCAGGCTAATAGCCAAAGGATTGAAACTCCATAAACAAGACGAGGTGCTCCTGCCTTCCTATCTCTGCAAAGAAGTAGTGAAACCGTTTAAAGATGAACTTTTGAAAGTAAAATTCTACGAGGTTGACGAAACACTACGTGCGGATATCGACGATCTACGGAGCAAAGTTGGCAAAAGGACAAGGGCGCTACTGTTCATACACTATTTTGGTTTCCCCCAAACAGCAGCTCGTAAAATCAAATCATTGTGTGAGGGCAGGATGTTTCTCATTGAGGACCTCGTTCAATCGTTTCTAACCAGACATCAGGGAAAGGTACTCGGTTCCATCGGTGATGCGACGATTTCAAGTTATCGAAAATGGATCCCAATACCAGACGGCGCATTACTAGGCATAAATAACACTTCGTTTCACGTGCCTCCAGTCAAAAGAATACTTCCAGACAAAAACCTCTACGTGAAAAATCGTCTCCAAGGGTTAGAACTCAAAGGCAATTGCCTGAAGCAGCCGACGTTTTCCAAAGAGGCCTTTAGAAGACTGTTCCTATCTGCCGACAGACTGCTCAACACAACACCAGTTGGAATGTCAGATCACTCCAGAAGAATGCTTTCGAAGTTTGATTTTGACGCTATTATCAGTAGGAGACGAGCAAATTTCCGTTACTTGCTTAATTGTCTGGCAGATTTCAAGTCAGTCAACCCGCTTTACAGAAAACTGCCCGCAGGTGTGTGCCCTCTCGGATTTCCGATCTTGGCTAAAGATAGGGATGGTTTAAAGAAGATGTTGATCAAGAACCGGATTTATCCCCCCATCCATTGGAAACTACCGAGCGATGTGGACAAGGAAGAGTTTTCCGGTTCTTGGCAGATTTCGAATCATATACTGACCATCCCGATTGACCAAAGGTACAAAACAGAAGACATGCAATTCGTAGCTGACACTATAGGTAAGTTTGAGGCGCCCGCATGAAAAAATCGTTTTCGCAGGTGCTTACACGAAAAGGCACTGAAGAAAAGACATGGGAAGAAAAAATAGCAACCGCCCAGTGCGATGTCTTTCACACCCCTGAATACATGGCCGCGTTTGAAATGTGTCCTCCGAGCGAAGCAAGCACAAACTTTGGCGGTGAAGCGTGTCTCTTCGTGTTTGGCGACGAGGACGATTTTATAGTTCACCCATTTTTCAAAAGAGACCTGGCGAAACTCCCATTCTATAGCTCTGTGCTTCAAAAAGAATTTCCATTGTATGACATTGCATCACCTTATGGCTATGCTGGTCCTGTAGCACATGTTACTCACCCAGATCTGCACGAGTCACTCTGGAAGAGATTCTTAATCGAGTTCCACGAGTTTTGCATCAGAAGCAACATCGTCACCGAATTTGTGAGGCTCAATCCATTCCTGAAGAATCACGAATCACTATCAAAGGTTGCTGAGGGTGTAAGAAAAAGCGGCGTCGTAATCTATATCGACCTGACTGCAGAAGAGGATGTTATCTGGAAAAACATGAAGAAACCCAATCGAAACTCCATCACGAGAGCAAAACGTGAAAACGTGGACATATCCAGAACGAAATCTCTCGAAGACATTAACGAATTCGTCAAAATGTACAATGAAACGATGGAGAGAAGAAACGCCAAGAAAATATATTACTTTCCAAACAAATTTTATCACTTGCTTTTCGACATGCTAAAAGAAAATGCCAGCTTGTTCGTCGCTAGACACGAAGGCGAAATAGTCAGCGGATCCTTATTCATTGGGAGAGGCACTCTCATCCACTATTTTCTGTCCGGAACGCGCTTGGAAGCTCGCAGTCCTGGTGCAACCAACCTGCTCTTATACGAAGCTGTGATGTGGGCGAAGAAGCAAGGCTACAAGGTTTTCGACTTTGGAGGAGGCTACGCTGTGAATGACAGTCTATTCCAGTTCAAAGCGTCGTTTTCCAAAACAACAGCGGATTTCTTCACCTATCGCAAAGTACATGATGAATCAAAGTACAGAATTCTCTCCGAAGCAATAGATAAATATCATAGAGAACACAAACCAAGTGAGGTGCCTCCGGCACAATCAGACTACTTTCCATACTATCGGCGATAGAAATGTCATGGAAAATTCCTCTCTTCAAAATTTACTGGGACGAAAAAGACGTTAACCTCGTAACGGAGGCCATCAAGGCAGGTGTGAACTGGGCCGTAGGCCCAAATGTTGCGAAGTTTGAAGAAATGATTGCAGAATATATCGGGGCAAAGTACTGCGTTGCCCTTAATTCGGGCACTTCCGCATTGCACGCGTTGCTCTTAGCTCACGGCATCAAGAAAGGAGACGAAGTGATAGTTCCCTCATTCACCTTCATTGCCACTGCAAACGCTGTTCTTCTCGTCGGGGCGAAACCAGTTTTTGCGGACATAGAAACTGAAACATTCGGGTTGGATCCAGAGAACGTTAAGGAAAAAATTACAAAAAGGACAAGAGCAATCCTGCCGATGCACTACGGTGGCTGCCCATGCAAGATAAGAGAGCTTGAAGAAATAGCCGAGGATCACAATCTCCTCCATATAGAGGATGCCGCTGAATCCTTCGGTGCGAGAATTGGAGACAAAAAAGTAGGCACGTTCGGAGATTCTGCAATATTGAGCTTTTGTCAGAACAAGTTAATAACCACTGGAGAAGGCGGCGCCGCGGTAACCGACTCCAGAGAAACCTGTGAAAAGCTGAAGCTGATTCGATCGCACGGCAGGTTAGAAACTTCAGACTATTTCTCATCAGTCGAGGTAATGGATTACATAGCGTTAGGGTACAACTTTCGAATGTCTAACATCACAGCGGCTCTTGGAATATCTCAACTCGAAAAAATAGACAAACTGATTGAAATGAGGAGAAGAAATGCAAGATACTTGAACGAAGAATTAGAACAAGTCAAGGGAATAACGATTCTCGCCCCCCCTGAGAACTACTATCAAGTTTATCAAATGTACTCGATAAGGGTGAATCCTGAAGAAAGAGATGAGATGATTAGATATCTGGCTAGGAAAGGAATCATGACTAAAGTGTATTTTTCACCCGTCCATTTAACTCATTTATACAAGAACGAGCTCAAGTACACATGCAGATTGCCAGTCACGGAAGAGATATCAAAGCAAATCTTGACATTGCCTATGTATCCAACCTTGGCTAAAGAGGAAATGAAACACATAGTGGAAGAGATCAAAAATTCCGCCGTGGGAACAAGATGAAAGAACTAAGAGAATACTATGAAGGAAAAACAATTCTCGTGACTGGTGGCGCCGGATCAATCGGTAGCGAAATTGTCCGTAAAGTTTTGCTATACAAACCAGAAGTCGTGAGAGTCTTGGACAACAACGAAACCGCACTGTTTGATTTGCAGCATGAATTGCGCGCACACGAGGAAAATCTCAGAATGTTTGTAGGCGACGTGAGGGACAAGGAAAGATGTAAACGGACAGTGGAGGATATTGACATCGTTTTTCATGCTGCTGCATTGAAGCACGTGCCGCTCTGTGAATACAATCCGTTTGAGGCAGTGAAAACGAACGTCATCGGCACTCAAAACATAATAGAAGTAGCGATGGATGAGGAAGTGGAGAAGGTCATCACAATAAGCACCGACAAGGTGGTGAATCCGCTAAACGTCTTGGGAGCTACGAAGTTATTGGCCGAAAGATTGACAACCTCTGCCAACTTTTACAAAGGAAAAAGGAAGACGGTGTTTGCTTCCGTAAGATTCGGAAATGTACTCGGTTCAAGAGGATCAATAGTGCCTCTCTTTGAAAAACAGATAAAATCCGGGGGGCCATTAACGATAACAGACCCGAGAATGACCCGGTTCATAATGTCCATTTCAGAAGCGGTCACTCTTATCCTAAAAGCCACATGCATGGCTGAAGGCGGCGAAGTATTCATCCTAGAAATGCCTGCTGTAAGAATAAAAGACTTGGCTGAGTCTATGATCGAAGAACTGGCACCCACACACGGCTACGATCCCAAGGACATAAAGCTGGAAACCTCAGGAATCAGGCCGGGTGAGAAACTCTACGAGGAACTGCTGACGGAGAATGAGGCTACGAGAACCTTTGATAAGGATGGAATATTGGTGACTCCTCCACCACTTGCAGCCCAGAAGAATCGGAGGTCGAAGAAGGCACAAGAACTCAAATATACATCTCGCAATGCTCGGCTGCTTACCAGAGCCGAAATAAGGAAGTTGCTTTCAGAAGCAAAATCAATGCAAAGGTGTTGAATGACCTACTTTCCCGTGACTGGAACCGCGCGCATGCTTGTTCCTAAATGGTCTGAAATGGTTTTTATTCGCCTTTTATGATTTGGAGACAGTTTTGGACCCCGCATTTGTTCCTGAATTCCTCGCAGCAACCAGCCTTGTCGAACCGGCAATAGTTTGCAAGGCGGAATTAAAACCATTTTTGACCATTTTCGGAACACGCATACGCGCTACCTGTTTTTCCTTTTTTTGAGTACTTCTGGCCTGCAATTGGAATATGATGCAAATCGCCAAACTATTTAAGCGCCACATGACCTGCAATGAGCGGTAGGGAAACAGCAAAATCATTAAGCCACATGGAGAGACAATTTGAGTAACGAAGCAAGGTTGAAGGTGCGAGAGACAACGTTGAATGTTGCTCTAGTTTTGGGTGCTCGTCCTCAGATCATAAAGTCTGCACCGTTAATCTTACTGGCAAGCAAAGATAGACGGATCCACCTTGAGATTATCCACACAGGTCAGCATTATGACTATGAGATGACAAAGGTTTTCTTTGAAGAATTCAATCTGCCAGACCCGCTCGTGAATCTGAATGTGGGCAGCGGGACTCATGCACAACAGACTGCGAGAGTCATGATTCGTCTGGAGAAGATTTTGCAGGAACAAAAGCCGAAGTTTGTAATAGTGCCAGGCGACACCAACTCTACTTTGGCCGGAGCACTGACAGCAGCCAAACTGCACATGCCCGTGGCTCACGTTGAAGCTGGTGCCAGAAGTTATGACATGAGAATGCCTGAAGAAATCAACAGGCGACTAACAGACCACTGCTCCAGTCTGCTCTTCACGTCCTCAGAAAACTGCACAGAAAATCTCGTGAAGGAAGGAATAGGGAAAGAGAAGATCCAGCAGAGCGGAGACATGATGTACGATGTGCTGTTGCGGCAACTGCCAAAAGCGGAGAAATCAAGAATCCTGCAACAACTCGCCCTTAGGCCTAAGTCCTACGCAGTGCTAACAATGCACAGACCAGAAAATACAGACAACCCTCAAAACCTCAAAAACATCGTAGACGCCATGATAAAGTTGAAGCCGCTAACAATAGTGTTCCCAGTACACCCCAGAACAAGAAAGCAGCTCAGGAAAACCAAACTCTTGAGTAAGATCCAGAAACAAGAACACGTGAGACTTGTCAACCCCACAGGCTACCACGACACACTAAAACTCATGAAAAACGCAACGCTGGTTGTTACAGACTCGGGTGGAATGCAAAAAGAAGCATTCTGGCTGAGAACACCATGCATAACGATACGCGAAAACACAGAATGGATAGAAACCGTGCAACTGAAAGCAAACTACTTAACTGGGACAAGCACTCAGAAAATAACCACTACAGCCAAAGAGATTATAGAGAACGAAGAGCAAATAAGAAGCAAGCTTAAGGGACTTCCAAATCCTTTCGGCGACGGGAAAGCTTCGCAAAGAATACTAGAAACGATCAAATCCCACCTGACTCAACAAGGTTAAACATTTCACGAATTCTCTTTTCAGAATATTCTTCCCAAGTCTTGCGCTTCGACGGACGAACCATATTGTCCACTGCTCTTAGAATAGCTCCTGCCATCTCTTCTTCCTCAACTAATAAATATTCATTTGATTCAGCCACGCCGCACGCAATTATTGGTTTCTCAAAAAACATATACTCGGAAAGTTTACTGACCCCTTCTTCGTTATAAAAAACCGAAAAGGGAGACTTGTGCCTCGGGGCAATGCACACGTCGGCAGCCGAAATAAAGCTGGGGATTTCCTTGTGCGGCTGCCAACCGAACAATTTAACCTTGCCCTGAAATCTCTTCTCGAACTGTTTCAGCGACGGATAGAGTGATCCTGAGCCAACTATCCAAAAGGTAACATCAGCCTTTTTTAAAACATCCTCCATGATGCTTGGCAGCATGTCTGCACCCTCGACGCGTGTCAACTTTCCGACAAACAGAATAATCTTGTCGCCCCGATGATAGCCCCACCTCTCCTTAAATTCTTGACCTGAGCAAGACATTTTCCCGAAGGCCTTCAAGGGATAATTAGGAAAAACGAAGAAGGGTTTTCCGAAATCCTTGATTCTGGTTGCAAGTTTACTTGTGGTCAAAGTGACAATCCAAGCATGCCTTAGGGCAAATGCCTCGAAAAACGCTGTCAAACGGACCCAAGGTCCGCTTCCAAACTCATCTTCAACCTCGACGGCCCAAGGCGAACGATAGTCCAAAACATAACGTTTCCTCCTTAAGACTAAAGGAAAAACTAGAACATCCGGACAATTAGCAACCCAAAACAGATCAGCTTGGACGAAAAGAATCTGCATAAGCACAGTGGCATAATTTATCACAGCCAAAAATAGGCGGCTTATCTTGCCTCCTCGTGATACAAACCTAAACTTAGGAATCATGACATCAAAACCTACTTCTCCATATTTACGGAGAGTATGAGCAAATCTCTTTATCCTAGGGGACTTCAAAGGGTCCAAGGCCACGTAGAGAATGTGCATACAATCACCCTGCCAAACTCAAGATCATTTCTGCCAAGTTCCTAGCCCCATCCTCGAATGTTGGAAGCTCCCTTCTCTTCGCTTCTTCGATGGCTGCGAGCAAGTTTTCCAAGTTGACGTCCCACACAAGGCTGGCATTGATTTTCCTTGCGAAAATCTCGGCATCCGACTTTCCCACAGTTCGCTTCCACTCAGGATTTAGAACAATAACCATCGGCTTTCTGTAAACAAGAGCCTCAAGAGCCGTTGAACCGAAATGTGTAATTACAAGATCTGAACCTGCAACGAGTTGGTAAAACTTTGTGGAAAAATCTATGATCCTCCAGCCGGGATGTTCCATCCTATACCGTTCAGGATCCACTTTTCCAGTTTGTAAGACAACATTTTCCAAATCGCTTTCAGAAATAACGTCAAACAACATTTTATGCCCCATGGTTCCGCCAGTTACAAGGATGTAACCTCCGTTCCAAGGTTTGACCTCGGGTTTGGGAAGCAAAGGTCCAACAACGATCCCACTCTTCAACAGTCTTCTCTGTTCATTCCATTGTAAGGCGGTAATGGTCGAAAAAAACTGCAAAATAAACGCAGTTCTAGAAGCTCTAGTGAAACGAACAGAACTCTCGATGTTAATCACGGGGATTCCTTTGACCCAAGCAAGTAAAGCTGGCGGAATGCAAAAATTACTTCCAGTGCTAACCACTACGTCATATTTACGTGAAACTCGCCTAGCACAATCGATAAAGGACCTTGTCAACCTTGGAAGGAATTCACGATTCGGCGTGTTAGCTCCACGAGGCTTCAATAGAAAATTTACAGCCCCAAATTTGCTCAGCCGTCTCTGGCTTAGGACATCTTCGTCCGGGACCAAAAAGTCCAAGGAAGCTCTATCGTGCAGTCTCTGCGCTAAGGCATACGCGTATCCAGTGTGTCCACCCCCACCAGCTAACACTAACACGTTTTTTGACACTTTACTTTTCACATCTCTTATTGAATACAGTACCCGCGCTTTCTTAAGAGATGCAGTGATAATAAACGATTCAAACATAAAAACTATCAATTTGCTCGCACGATAGCAAGCGCGTCTCACCAACATAAACTTACTACGGAGACAAAGGAGTTGATAGGAAAGTCGTGGAAGTCTACAGCCAAAGGATAGAGACCTCCAAAAGTACGGAAAAGATCAGCCATATTAAATAAAACCTTCACATCCGAACAGTTGGAGCTTGACCTTAATGAAGGAACTAACCAAGCGCTAATCCCTGCACATTTTGAAATATGTGCGACTACGTTTCCAGCAATCCTCAGACATGGCGTTCCTTTCTATGCTTCAATCAGAAATCATTAAAAGCCTCTGTCATAGAATCTTGTCTCTACGCTTGATTTGAGATCAAGAAAGGTGAATACTTGGCCAAGAAGAACATCAGATTGGAGTATTCGGGCTTCATTATTTTCGCAGCCTATATGGTCAGCATAGTCACCGGCTTGATCTTTCAATTCATGGTAGCTCGGGCATTGTATAAGACCTACACGGTTGATAGCGTCACACGCAGCGAATATGATCTATGGCTCAACATCAATGACGTTGTACCATATTTCACGTTGATGTCTGGTGTACTCCCATTCTGGATTATGCGGTTCGCGGCGAGAGGAAAAGGAGAAGCTGCCAAAACAGGGATTATCGCGAACCTAACGATCTCCGCAATAGCTACTCTGGTCTATCTCTTATTGGTCTCGTTCATCACTTCGGCACTTAGAATCAGCGCAACTTATCTTCCAGTGTACTTCCTAGTGGCCATCCAGATAATAGAACTCTACTCAATCGCCGTATTAGAAGCATGCTTGCAAGCAAAGGTCCCGCAAACAATAGGCTATGGAATGCTTGTACAACAAGTTTGCAAAGTGGTATTAGGTTACGTTCTCATAATCAGGCTTGATCAACCACTTTTGGGAGTAGTAGTCACGACCATAGCATCATTTGCTCTTCAAACGGTCTATTATCTCAAACTTCTTGCACCAGAGCTGAAACAGAGAATCGAATGGGAATACGTAAAAGAGTGGCTAAAAGGATCTGTAGCGACCATTTACAGTGTTGTAGGAAGCCAAATAGCAACCTTCATTTTCATTATGCTGTTCGAATACGGTGGCAAAGATGCGCGAGGTATAGTTGGCGCAGCCGCAGCAGTTACAACCGTAATTACGTATTCTTCGTTCCTGGCGTACGCACTATACCCGAAGCTTCTAGCAGAAAAGAGGCGGGAAGACATAACCGCCTCCCTAAGAATGGTCCTAATGTTCGCCATACCGATGACTGTTGGCGCAATAGCGCTCTCAAATTCTTTCATAGTACTCCTAAAGCCAGACTACTCCTTTGCAGGGCCAGTACTGATAGTCTTAGCTATAGATGCTTTTATCACAGTGATTGCAAGCATTCTTGCGTCCGTACTTTATGGATTTGAAACAGTTGATGACAATGCAAAACTATCATTGCGACAGTTAGCCAAGAGCCGATTGTGGATGGCGTTCTCTTTGCCATACCTTCACTCTGCAATCACTCTTCCGACAACATACTACGTCTTAACAAACTACGCCTATAATCAACCGTTTTATGCAGCACTCTATGTAAGCATTATCAACTCCTCAGCCCACTTCGCAATGTTTCTTATACAGTACTCGATCGTCCGAAAAATGGCTAAAATAAGCGTCCCGTGGAGGAGCGTAGCAAAATATGCCCTTGCCGCGGCAGTCATGGGAAGCGTTTTGTATTTAATTCCGCACACGACGAGACTACCTATGACTCTGGTTGAGACGGCACTTGGCGGAATCATCTACTTAGCGTTGTTAATGGCAATCGACAAGGAAGCAAGGAGTCTGCTCAGTAGTATAATGCGTGAAATCAAGCGCAGAATGAAGAAAACGGAAACAGGATCATAGCTCAACATATTCGTCAAGCAGCAATGTTACGACAAGAGTTCGGATAAAACAGCGCGCGCGAAAGTCAACTCAAAAACTATTTGAGAAATCGATTTCTCTACTCTGGCCTTCTGTAGGATTTTCTTGATTGCCTCATCTCTTGTTGTATTTGAACGTGACAATAACATCTTTGTCCTTGCCACAAGTCCCCCCAGTTCTAGCTATGTAGTCTTCGAATGGGACCATCAAAAGTTCGATCCCCTCCAAAAACTCGATGAATATGTCTATCTCTTCGTGGGTATTCTAAATGTAGAAGCTCGTGTGCGCTGAGGAATTCAGGTTGAACAGTTTATGCAGTGGTTGTGCACAGTGAAAACCGCTTCTAACCGCGATTCCATAATTGTCAAGGAACAGCGCAACGTCATGCGAATACTTTCGCTGCAGAAGCATTTGGGCAAAGCAGTGAACAAGGCCTGGTAGCCGAGACCATTGAAGCGTGTGCAAGTTAGCACGAACAATGGATCATGCATGGAAGAATGGGAAACTATCAATCATCAGACAAGTTCAAACAAAGCGCGCGTGCAGAAAGATTCGACAACACAAGATTAAATATGCAAGAATAGTATGCGTAAGCAACAAAAAGGGTTAGATTTGGAAAAGAAAGCCATCAGGTTGGAATATTCAGGTTTCGTGATATTTGCCGCCAAAATGGTTAGCGTAGTCACTGGGCTAGTTTTCGCGTACATGCTGACCCACGAATTGCTGGTAGCTGCGCCAGGCACAGGCAAGACTTACTATGACCTGTGGTTTAACGTCAATGACTTAACAGGATATTTCACAGTGATGGCAGGTGTGCTTCCTTTCTGGGCAATGCGATTTGCGACGAGAGGAAAAGAGGGATCAATCAAGACGGGAATTCTTGCAAACCTCACAATTTCGGGAATAGCGACTCTGATCTATCTTTTGCTGATCACTCTGATAACTGCTGCGCTTGGCATCAGTCAAGCATACCTTGGTGCGTATTTCGTCGTTGCCATCTGGATAATGGAGACTTATTCCATGACTATCCTGGAAGCAAGTCTGCAAGCAAGGATGCCGCAGGCGATAGGTTATGGACTTATCGTGCAGCAGATTGCCAGAGTCATTTTGGGCTATGTGCTAGTCGTTCATTTCCATCTGCTACTTTGGGGAGCCGTGGTCGCATGGCTGGCAGCGTATGCTCCTCAAATAGTCTACTACGTCAAGCTGCTCGCTCAAGAACTGAAACAAAGAATCGAACTGGAATACGTAAAGGAATGGCTGAAAGGATCCATAATCAACATTTACAATGTTGTTGGAAATCAGATCGCGGTTTACATATTCATTCTGTTGTTCATTTACGGCGGCGAAAATGGTCGAGGCGAGCTTGGCGCTGGAGCAACGATAGTGAATGTAATCACATACTCTTCATTCTTGGCCTACGCTTTGTACCCCAAACTTTTGAGAGAAAGGAAAAGCGAAGACATAACAACCTCTCTGAAAATGGTCCTGATGTTTGCCATTCCCTTAACCGTGGGTGCAATAGCACTGTCAGATTCCTACATAACAATGCTGACGGACAAATACACGGATGCAGGACCAGTGCTGATTGTATTGGCATTGGATGCTTTTGTCGTGGTGATTTCAACCTTCTACTCCAGTGTGCTTTACGGCGTCGAGAATGTTGATGAGGGATCGCGACTATCATTGCGGCAATTGGTTAAGAGTCGACTTTTCCTAGTATTTTCATTACCATACCTCCATTCTTTAATTACTATTCCAACAGTTTTCTATCTTCTTTCAAACTACGCCAGAAACCAACCATTTCAAGCGGCTCTATACGTAAGCATTATAAATTCAGTAGCTCGCTTCACGATGTTTTTGATATTGTACATCATCGTCCGAAAAATGATTAAGATGTACATTCCATGGAAAACCATTGCAAAGTATGTTTTCGCCGCAGTTGTTATGGGAGCCATTCTATATGTGATTCCTCATCCAACCAGTGCTCTGTCAACGTTAGCTGAAACTGCAGTTGGTGGGCTGATTTATCTGGCAGTAATAATGGCCATCGACGAAGAAGCGAGAGCGCTACCCGATTTCATATGGAAGGAACTCAAGCGCGGATAAAGAGAACTGAGCGCTGCCCTTTTTTCTGACCACTCGCTGTCACGCCCCCTCGTCAGTCTAACTGGTCTCATACCGCAGATAAGAAACAGTCTTTCTGCTTCAAGAATTGCTCCGAAAGATACTACGACAGAAGCTCGGACAACAGGATATTCAACTCGTCTTTGTCCTTTAAGTCTCGGAAAATGGCCTTTCCACTTCCGTAAAGCCGAAAAGAAAAGTTCTTGTAGATCAGTTCGAAGATTATTCCAGCAATAGATTTTTTTGTGGTGGCCTTTTCCAGAATCTTCTTGACGACTTCGTCTTTCCTATCGTATTTGAAAATCACTATAACATCTTTCTCTTTGCCACAAGTTCCTTCAGTTCTGGCTACGTAATCTCCTACGCTGACCATTAGAACTGCTCGATCTCCTTCAACGCCTCAGTGAACCTGTCAATCTCTTCGCGCGTATTATATATGTAGAAACTCGCCCTTGCGGAAGAGCTTAACTTAAATATCTCGTGTAGTGGTTGAGCGCAGTGAAAACCGCTTCTGACCATTATTCCATAATTGTCAAGAAACAAGGCGATGTCATGCGGACTTAAGTCGTCAACACCAAATGGAACTATTCCACATTTGATAGCTGTATCTCTTGTTCCGTAAATCCTGATTTTTCTGCAACACCCCTCCATCTGCGGTATAGCATATTTGGTCAACACCTCTTCATGAGACTTCACATTCTCCATGCCTATTCGCGTTAGGTATCGTATGGCCTCCATCAAGCCCACTGCACCGCAGACATTGGGTGTTCCTGCCTCAAACTTCCATGGCAAAACATTCCAAGAGATGGAACAACGCCCTGTTCCCCGATTGTAGGAAACTTCCTTTATCATTTCGCCCCCTCCGTGAAAAGGTTCCATCCTCTCAAAAATTTCCTGCTTGCCATACAAGACTCCTATGCCGGTAGGGCCTAACATTTTGTGACCCGAAAAGGCAACAAAGTCCGCGTCCAGATCCTTGACGTTGACAGGCAAATGTGGAACGGATTGTGCTCCGTCAACCAATACCATGGCACCGTGCTCATGCGCTAATTTCGTGATTCTCCTTACGTCGTTTATAACTCCGGTGACGTTTGAAACATGGGACAAACAGACTAGTCTGGTTTTTCTAGAAAGGAGACTTTCAAAAGATTCGTAGTTCAGAGTTCCGTCGTTGTTCACTTCAATGTACTTTATTTTGTTGCCTGTTGTTTTCGAAATTATTTCCCAGGGAACGATGTTGCTGTGATGCTCCATTAATGATACTATGACCTCATCCTCTTTTCTCAGGGTGCGAAGCCCCCAAGCATAGGCTACTAGATTTATCGCTTCAGTTGTACCTCTAACGAAAACTATCTCTTCCATTCCTTTCGCACTTATGAATTTGGCAGCTTCTTCATGCGCATCCTCGTACAACTCTGAAGCTTCCTGGGAAAGGGTGTGGACGGCCCTGTGGACGTTTGCATTATGGTTTTCGTAAAAATCTTTGATTGCCTCGATTACTTGTCTCGGCTTCTGCGAGGTTGCGGCGTTATCGAAGTAAATCAGCGGATGGTTGTTTACTTTTCGTCTCAGAATTGGAAAGTCCTTCCGAATCTCATATGGATCTAGCATTTTTTTCCTTCTTCCAGCTTCATCTTTTTCGAAAGCACCTTCGCGAGTTCCTCCTCTTCCAGCGCCTGTTTCTCTTCAAAACTCGGTTCCTTTTCAAGCCATCTGGGACGCGTTCCCTTAGTCTCGTAGTATTTTCTGATGGCCCTCTTGAGCGCCCCAACAGCTAGGATGCCACAGTGGAATTTTATGCTTGGCAGTCCGCCTACAGATTCAGCTACACTCTTGTATGAGATCTTCCATGCGTCTTCAAGCGTGATTCCTTTAATCATTTCTGTTACTATACTCGACGTTGCTATGTTCGCGGCGCAACCGTAGCTCTCGAAAGATGCCTTTTCAATCACGTCGTGCTCGTTGATTTTCAGGTAGAAAGTTATCATGTCTCCGCACATGGGGTTGCCTGCAACGGCCTTCACAGTGGCATCTTCCATTTTTCCAAGGTTTTTTGGGTTCCTGAACAGTTCTAATATTTTAGGATTGTATGGCAGTGGCGCACGTGACATTATCTTCCAACTCCTGTAGAGCCGGTTATTCCTCTTATCCTCTGAACAGCTCTTGGGACTATTTTCAAAGTATAATTTATGTCTTCTTCGGTGTGCATCCTCGTCACCTTCATCAGTATGCTTCCATGAGCTTCATCAAACTTCCTGCCTATCGCAACTAACACATGGCTCGGCTGCAACAGCCTCCTTGAACAGGCGCTACCGCTTGAGACATAGACGCCGTTCAAGCTTAGCTCGATCGTTAATGCCTCACCCTCGCATCTTAGGAAACTTGTGTTCACATTATCAGGCGCGCGTTTATCTCCCGTGGGACCGTTCACCAGGACGTCAGGTATCCCACATGTTATTCCATCGATCAGTTTGTTCCGCCATTCTTGCATGCGGGTTCTGTTCGCTTCGAAATTTCGGAAGGCCAGCTCAGATGCTCTAGTGAAGCCGACAATCAGAGGCGTGTTCTCAACGCCAGGCCAAAGCCTCTGCGTCCCTATCTGCCCTTCTAATATTCTTTCAACATTAACACGTTCTCTCACGTATAGGACTCCTATCCCTCGCGGTCCCAAGATCTTATAGCTGCTGACTGTCGCTAGATCTACGCCCAGATCCTGCACGTTAAAGGGAATCTTTCCATACGCGTCTGACGCATCCGTGTGAAATACCGCATTGGAGTTCCTGCCTCTAACGATCTCTACTGCTTCCTTTATTGGCTGAATTGTTCCTATTTCATGATTTACAGTGGACAGGCTGACAAGGACTGTCTCTTTGTCAACCGCCTGCTCCAGTTTCTCAAGACTTATGAAGCCTTCACTATCAACTGGGATTTTCGCCACTGTGAACCCGCGCTTCTGAAGCATTTCAGCAACATTTAACACGCTTAGAGGCTCAACTTCTGAAATCACGATCTTTCGACCCTTCTCACTCATCGGAATGGCGGCTCCCATTATTGCCAAGTTGTTGGCTTCAGTTTCCCCCGGCGTGAAGTTGACTTCTTCGAGCGTTTTACATCCTAGGAAAGCGGCGACTCTCTGTGCAGATTCCATTATTGTTTCGAAAGCTTCCCAACCTGGCTTATGCGTCAACGTGGGATTACCATACGCACGACGATTGTAATAGGGACGCATCGCCTCGACTACTTCGCCGGGCACAATGCTCGAGTTCTCATTGTCCAAGTAAACCTCATGTTTCAAGCCTTCATGCGCCTTCAACAGTTCCTTAACGTTTTCAATCATGCCACATTCAACCCGCGTGAGCAAATCGCCCTCTCATTTCAGTAGGGCTGCTTCTGCTAGAAAAACATAACCCAGAAAAAACACGCCGCCGCACATAACATTTTAAACCGTTATTGCGGTAATTGCATCTGAAAGATGGGAGATGGGCTTTTCCAGTGAAAATAGCGGATCTTCCTGTTCCCGAATCAGCTAAAGAGATCATAATAAAGAGCGGGATCGCCGAGCTTTATCCGCCACAGGAAGAAGCGATAAAGGCCGGGGCTCTTGAAGGAAGAAATCTTGTCCTAGCTAGCCCAACTGCTTCGGGCAAGACGTTAGTTGCCGAGCTATGCGCGCTGAAACATGTGTTAGAAAAAGGCGGAAAGATCATTTACCTAACGCCCCTCAGGGCATTGGCTAGCGAAAAATTCGAAGATTTCAAGAAGTACACGACCATAGCGAAAAAAGATGGACGGCGAATCAGAATTGGTATCAGCACCGGCGACTTTGACAGCACAGACCCGTGGCTTGAAAGATACGACATAATAATCATGACGAATGAAAAATCCGATTCACTTCTGAGGCATAGGGCCAAATGGATGGATGAGATTTCGATGGTTATCGCTGACGAAGTACATCTGCTGAATGATGCTGAGCGTGGGCCGACCCTCGAAGTAGTCTTGGCTAGGCTCATGCAGGTCAACCCAGACGTTCAAATTCTCGCTTTGAGCGCCACGATAAACAATGTTGACGAGATTGCAGCCTGGCTTAAGGCTGAATACGTAACTACAGATTGGAGACCAGTTACGCTGAAAGAGGGAGTACTCTTACACGACGAAATCCAGTATAAGGACGGAGATTCAAGGAAAATCGAAAAGAAGACAAGCGACTCCGCCGTGAACCTGGTGTTGAGCACTATCAGATCAGGCGGACAAACACTTGTTTTCGCGT
>Ga0315279_10001907_pt1 | contig 32945 bp, 18 predicted proteins | sample YL17G06_20_MG_FD_203694 | JGI IMG/M metagenome (GOLD analysis project Ga0315279, IMG submission 203694) | Sediment microbial communities from Yellowstone Lake, YNP, Wyoming, USA - YL17G06_20 | ecosystem: Environmental > Aquatic > Freshwater > Lake > Sediment | place: USA: Wyoming | collected...
GTCGGCTCCTTCAACTCCGCTTTTTCGCCGACCCGGGCCGGGGCTGGGACGGCGCCATCTCCTCGGGCCAACGCAAGGCGAAGGAATATCGGCCCGAGCCGATTTCAATAACGACGGCCTCGCCCTCCGTTCCGAGGACCGTGATACCCTCGGACTGTGACGCCGGCCGCCCGGTTTCCAGGACCGCCGCCGGATCGGTCCCGGGGATATAAACCACCGCCGTCGTATTGGGCGGAATGGTCACCTCTAAGAAGAATCGTCCGTTCTCGATCCGCCATTCGCTCCGGACTTCGCCCCGGGCCGTGAGGATTCCGCCTTTGACCCAGGTCAAATCCCCGACGGACTGCGGCCGGATAATGATCCGGTCGAAGCCGACGGCGTCCGGAGCCGGCTGAATACCCGCCAGCCAGGAAAAAAACCATTCGCTGACCGAACCGAACATCGGGTGATTATGGGAATAAGTGTTGTCGCTGAAATCCCAGTGCTCCCAGAGGGTCGTCGCCCCACGCTCGATCATATATCCCCAGCCGGGAAAGTCGCGCCGAGAGACGAGCTCCAAGGCCAGATCGGCCCGCCCGGCCCGGGACAGGGCGTTCAGGACGAATTTCGTTCCGAAAATCCCGGTCGTCACGTGTGGGCCCCAGGTTGTCAGAACCTTCCGAACGAGCGCCTGTTCGGCGGCCGCCCTCTCCACCGCGGGAAGAAGTCCGAGCTCAAGGGAGGCGGCGAGCCCGGCCTGGGTCAGAGCCTCGAATTTGTCGGGCCCGGGAGATAGGAGCTGTTCAAGATAGGCTGTTCTTACGGCTTCGGCAAGGCCGGCGTAGCGGACGGACTCACCCGTTCTCCCCAGAAGGCCGGCCAGGGACGAGACGATCCCGGCGGTTTGATAAAAGAGCGGTGTCACCAGGTAAGGCACTTCGGTGGGCTCGAGACTCTCATGGTCGGACAGCCCCTCGCGGACGATGAAACCGGGATTCTCCCTGATCACGAGCTCGAGCCACCGCCGCGACGTCTCGTACTGTTCCTCGACGAGCCGCCGGTCGCCGTAGTAGCGGAGAAGCTGGGATTGGAGAAGCGGATGGGCCATAGCCCAGGCCAGGCCGCAGTATTGGATCCCGACGAACGGCGCCGTGTCCGTCAGCATGCCGTCGGGGCGCGCGGCGTCCGCCCAGTCGCTCGCCGCCTTGGCATAGAAGCCGGCCATGCCGAAGTTCATCATAAAGGCGTCGTTGGTCGCGACGAGATCGCCCCCATAGCCGAATTTCTCGCGGTGGGGGCAGTCCGATTGGACGCTGAAGATGTTGCTGAGAAAGGTCCGGCGCGTCATGTCCTGGATGCGGTTCAGGAGATTGTTCGAACACGAAAACGTCCCGATCTCGTCGACATCCGAATTCAGACGGAGGCCTATTAGGTCGTCGAGCGCCGGCCTCCGGGGAAGGCCGGTGACCTCCGCGTAGCGGAAGCAGTGGAACGTGAATCTCGGCGTATAGGTTTCTTCGCCGCCGCCCTTGGCGATATAAAGATCGCTTTGCTCAGCGATCTCGGGCGCGCCGGGGCCGCCGATGGGGACGCCGTTTTTACGCCTGCCCTTGATCTGGCCGCAGACGCTGGTCAGAGGATTGAGGCTGCCGTCCTTGTTCAAAAGCTCGCCGAAGCGCAGCCGGATCGGCGTTCCCGCGGGCTCCCGGAGGCGGAAGCTCGCCCACCCGGCGAAATTGAAACCGAGGTCATAAATGAAGGCGCCCGGTTTCGGCTCGGTGATCTTGACGGGCTTGAATCGGGCCGTGATCCTGATGGGAGGTTGGGGCTGGGCCTGGAGGGAGCCCCCAGGTGCGGCGCAGGGGACAGCGTTCGCCCAGGCGGAATCGTCCAAGCCGGGCCGGTCCCAGCCCGGGATTTCCCGGCGCGCGTCGTAGATTTCGCCGAGATAGACGTTGTTCCGCAGGACCGGACCGCCCCGGACTTTCCAGGTCGGATCCGTGGCGATCACGATCCGGGAACCGTCTTCAAGTTCGGCCTCCAATTGCCCGATCAGTCGTGGGCGGCCGACGGAGAGCGCTTCGCGGAGATTCCGGTTGCCCCACATCCGGAGCGGCAGCGGATTGAACCAGCCGTTGCCGACCAGGACGCCGAGGACGTTCTCTCCTTTCCGCAGGAGCCCAGTCACATCGTAAGTGCTGTAATAAACGCGTTTCTGGTAGTTGGTCCAACCCGGATCCAGAACGTGATCTCCGACTCGCCGGCCATTGAGGAACGCTTCGTAGTAGCCGAGCCCCGTCACATAGAACCGGGCCCGCTTCGCCCCTTTGGGAAGAATGAACGATTTCCGGAAGAGCGGCGCCGGATCGTCCGCGTAAAAGTCCTCATCCCGCTCGGGCGTCGGCCTTCCGTCCTCGATCCAGCGGGCTTTCCAATCCTCCGGGTCGAGAAGGGCCATTTCCCAGAACGCCGGCCGGCTCCATGCGGAAGGATTTCCGTCTGCGTCCCAGACGCGGACTTTCCAGGTGCATCGGAGACCGCTCCAGAGCGGCTTTCCGCCATAAATAATATGGAGAGTTTCGCCGGACGCGACTCGGCCGCTGTCCCAGAGATTTCCCCGATCGGCAGCGAGGGCTTCGGGCGAATCTGCGACCAGGACTTGGTAAGCCCCTTGGACTTGAGCCCGGCGACGGGATTCCAGGATCCAGCTCAGCCGTGGATGCGCCGTGTCGATGCCCAACGGATCGAGGCGGTATTCGCATTTCAAACCGGCCGGGACGAGATCCGAGGCCGCCGGATAGAGGGCGGAAACCGGACGCCCGAAGAGGGATGCGAGGCCAAGGATGAGGGCGGAAAGTCCGAACCGAGTACTCGCGTTTCTCAGGGCGATCTCCACGTTCCGTTGGTCGTCATTGGAATTTTTTCCGCGCCTCGACGAGATCCCGGATCCACCGCCGGCAACGCTCCCGGAGTTCTTCGAGCCTGGCACCGTAGCGCGCCTCTCCGGCCAGATTGTGTTTTTCCTGGGGATCGGCCTCGAGGTCGAAGAGCTCCACGTATTCCGGGTGTTTGGGGTACTGGATGTATTTCCAGCGGTCCGTCCGGACGCCTTCGCTCTGAGGAATCTTCGGATGGTCCCAGAGCTCCTCGCAGAAGATTTCGCTGCGCCAGGCGGATTTGGCTCGGCCAAACAAGGGTTTGAGGCTCCGCCCCTGGATCGCCGCGGGGGCCTTGACCCCGGCAAAATCCAGGAGCGTCGCCGGCAGGTCGACGTTCAGGGTCAATTCCCTTCTGACCAGATCCCGGTTTTCCCGAGGCGCCCGGGGATCATAAATGATGAGAGGAACATTGATCGACAGGTCGTACATCAGCCACTTGTCGGCATAGCCCCTCTCCCCCAAAAAATAACCGTTGTCCGAAGTGTAGAGAATGATCGTGTTTCGGGCCAGGCCCAGGCATGCGAGCTCGGCCGTGATCCGTCCTAGGACCAGGTCGATGCCGCTGATCATCCGGTAATACCCCTTGACCATGGTCTGGTATTTCTCGGGCGTGTCGAACCGCCAGGCCCATCGCGTCCGGCTCATGGTGTTTTTCAGGAAATCGGGTTGGGCTTCGTAGTAAGAGGGAGCCGCCATCTCCGGAACGGGGATATCCACGTCCTTGTAGAGATCGTCTACGGCGGGCGGCCAGAAGTACTGCTTGGGATTTCCATCGTCGGCGTGCGGAGCCCAGGGGCACCAGGTGAGACAGAACGGCTGATCCGCCTTGACGCCTCGGAGGAATTCGACGACGTATTCGCCCTCGACTTCGGTCATGTGCCGATCGACGCCGTTGATCGTCTGGATGTGGGGAAGGCTCGTGAACTTCGTGAAGTCGAACATCTCCTTCTCGACGCCTTTCTCCACCGCCACGCCGAATTTTCCGACGAAGCCGGTGCGATACCCCGCCTTGCGGAGAAGGACGGAATAGCTGATGTCGGTGAAGGCTCGGGTCAGAGGAGGCTTGGTGAAGGTATACGTGTGGGTCCGCTCGAAGGTCCCCGTCAAGATGCTCGCCCGGCTGGCCGCGCAAATCGGAGTCGTGACGAAGGCCCGTTCGAACCGGACGCCTTCGCGGGCCAAAGCGTCGACGTTCGGCGTCCGGATGATCGGGTTTCCCGCACAACCCATGGTATCGAAACGTTGGTCGTCGGTCAGGATGAAAAGAATGTTCGGCCTCTCGCCGTCCTCCGGGCCGCCTGGAATCCGCGGTTTGAGCGCCAAGGCTCCCAACCCTGCCGCCGAAGCTCCAAGAAACTCGCGACGGGTGAGGTTTTTTGAGTGAATCATTTCCCCTTCTGTTTATCGCTGTAGAGTTCCCGGACGCGGTCGACGACGATCGCGAGCAGGATGAGGAGGCCGAGGAACGAATTGGCGTAATACGGATTCGCTTTCACCTCGACCAGGCCGTGCTTAATCAGCATGAAGATGGCCGAGCCCATGAAAATCCCCAGGGCCGAGATGACGCCGCCGTTGAGCCCCGTTCCGCCGATGATCGCCACGGCGAAGGAAATGATCAGCCAATCGTCGCCCGTCTCGGGGGCGGCCGAGCCGAGCTTGGACGCCCACAGCACCGCAGCGAGCGCGGCGAATCCTCCGGACAGGACGTGCGCCCAAACGACCATCCGGTCGGTGGCGATCCCGGACAGACGCGCCGCGGCCGCGTTGCCCCCGGTGGCCAGCAGCCGGCGGCCGAAGACCGTGTTGCGGAACATATAGCCGACCAAGCCGAGGAGGAGCACGACGAGCAGGAACACATAGGGAACGCCGAAGAGGGTTTCTTGCCCGATGAAGCTGAACGACTCCGGGACTTTATAAGGCGAGCCGCCGGAGATGCCCGAGCGCAGGCCCATGAAAATGAACATCATCGACAGGGTGACGATGAACGAATCGATCCGGAGCCGGGTGATGAGCATCCCGTTGAGCGCGCCCGCGAGGACGCCGACGCCGAGGGCCAGGGCCACGGCCAGCCAGGCCGGCAGGCCCCAGGTCTCCAGACCCAAGCCCAGGACGATGGTCGTGATGCTGCCGATCGCGCCGACCGCCAGGCTCATCTGGCCGACGACCAGGCAGAAGGCCTGCGACAAAGCGACCAGGACGTAAAAGGCCATCTGCCGCGAGACGACGAACATGGTGTAACCGCTCAGGAAGCTCTGCGACAGGAGGGCGAGGACGGCGAAGAGGATGGCCGTGGAGATGATCAGGCCGAGCGTCCGCCCGCTGATCCGCTCGCGGCGGTCGCCCGCCGCCGCGCGGGGACTCCGCGGGGCGGGGAGTTTCGGATCGTTCGTCGACATGGTCGTTTTCTCCGTCAATGCAAATGCTTCCCGATCGCGGCGCTGACCTCGGCATAAGTTTTCGCCTCATCATCCACGCCGGTGATCTCGCCGACGACCCGGCGGTCCTTGAAGACGAGGATCCGGCTTGCGATCTTGATGATCTCCGGCATGTCCGAGGAGATCAGGATGATCGCCTTGCCCCGGGTCTTCGCCAGGTCCCAGATCAGTTGATGGATCTGCTCCTTGGCCCCGATGTCCACCCCGACGGTCGGCTCGTCGATGATCAGAATATCGCAGTCCGCGGCGAGCCATTTCGAGATGCAGACCTTCTGCTGATTGCCGCCGCTGAGGTCCTCGGTCTTCTGGTTCGGCCCCGTCGCCCGGATGCTCAGGCTGTCGATCATGCCCCGGGTGATCGCGACTTCCCGGGCCCGGTTGATGGCCCGGGTCAGCCGGTTGGCGATCCGCGGCCAGACGGCGATCGTGATGTTCGTGCTGACCGGCGACTGGAGCAGAAGCCCTTCTTCCTTCCGGTTTTCGGTGACGTAACCGATGCGGTAGCGCTCCAGGCTGTCGGCCACGCTGCGAATGCGGGCTTTCTCCTCCCGGACGTAGATCGCCCCGCCGTCGAGACGATCCTCGCCGATCAGAACGCGGGCAAGCTCGGTCCGGCCCGCGCCGACCAGGCCGTAGAAGCCGAGGATCTCGCCCGCGCGGACGGCGAAGCTCACGTCCTCGACCTTGTCCCTCCGGACGACGTGCTCCGCCCGGAGCATCTCCCGGCCGCGATCCGCGTCGAGCCGTCCCAGGTGGGTCTGGGTGACGTCGCGGCCGATCATCATCTTGATGAGCTCCGGCTGGGTCAGGCCGTCGATCCGTCTCGTCCCGACAACGCAGCCGTCGCGGAGGACGCTGACTTTGTCGCACAGAGCGAACACCTCTTCGAATTTGTGGGAGACGAAAATGATCGTCACGCCTCTTTCCCTCAGGCCGCGCAGGATCCCGAAGAGGGTGCGGGCCTCATGCTCGGTCAACGAGCTCGTCGGCTCGTCCAGAAGCAAGACCCGGGCGTCGGCGGCGAGGGCCTTGGCGATCTGGACCAGCTGTTTATGGGCCGCGCTCAGGCGCTTGATCACCGTGTCGGGGGCAAGAGGGAGGCCGACCATGTCCAGGTACTTTCGGGCGACACGGTTGACCACCGCCCAGTCGATGATCCCCGTCTTCCCCTTGGTGATCAACTTATCGAGCATGATGTTCTCGGCGATCGTGCTTTCGGGGATGACCTGGATCTCCTGGCTGACGATGTCGATGCCCTGGGCCAGGCTGTCGCGATAACTGCGGAAGCGCAGCCGCCGCCCTTCGTAGAATACTTCTCCTTCGTCGGGCTGGTAGATCCCGGTGATGATCTTGATCAGGGTGCTTTTCCCCGCGCCGTTCTCGCCGACGAGAGCGTGGATCTCTCCCGGAGCGAAACTCAGGTTGACCCCGTCCAGCGCCTGGACGCCGGGGAATCGCTTGCTGACGTCCTTGAGTTCGAGCATGACCGGTCCGGCCTCGCCATTATTTCGGGGGGCGCAGATATTTGGTCCGGAGATCGGCGGCGATGCCGTCGGTGATCTTCCCGACCTCGGCGGCGTAAGTGTCCAAGTTGTCCTTGGTCACGATGACGATCCCCGCGTCGATGAACTGGTAATCCCGCGCCGGCGTCCAGCCGTCGAGAAGAAGCTTCAGGAGCAGGCAGGAAATATAGCCGTGGCCGGGTGGATTCTGGGCGATCGTGGCGTCGATGGCGCCGTCCCGGATCGCCTGAAGAACGGTCTCGCCGGTGTCGATGCCGATGAAGCGGATGCGCTTGTGCTTGGGGTCTTTGTGCCATTCCGTTAGGACGGAGGCCGCGGCGATGGTCGGATTGTAGCCCGTGGTGATGATCCCGTCGATCTCGTCCATGCGGGCCGCCAGGGCGCTCTGGATCTTGACCGTCGCCTCGCTGACCTGGGTCATATCGGAGATCGTCTGGATGATGGAGACGCCGGGGTGCCGGGCGACCACCTCTTTGATCCCGTCGTCGCGTTTTTTGGTGTTGATGTCGGTGACGAGCTCGAGGACGTTGAGGATCCGCCCTTGACCGCCCATCAGGTCGATCAACTTCTCCGCGGCCGTCATTGCGGCCGCCTTGATGTCGGTGGCCACGGTGAATGGAACGGGCGTCGGCAGCGCCGGCTCCGCGCCGTAGGCGACGACGATCTGACCGCGTTCCCGGAGCTGGGCGAAGAGGGCGTTGGCGCCGGCCGGATCGCCGGGATAGATGCTGAAGGCCTTGTGGCCTCTCGTCGAGAGGGCTTCGACGTTGACGTTCTCGTTGTCCTGGGTCCACTGCTGGCCGACGACTTTGAGAACCTGGACGCCGGTTTCCCGTTCGAAGCGCTCGACGCCGCTCCGCACCTCGGTCTTATAGGGATGGGGCATCATCCCGTACCAGGCGATGGGTTCGACGCTCGTTTTTTTGCGGATGAGGTTGACCATGATGACGACCGCCGCCAGGCCGACGATCCCGGCGATCAGGGCGAATTTTTTCATATTCCTACCTCTCAGAAAAGGAAATGATGGATTCGGTCATTATAGCACACCGCCAGCGGCTCATCGGGGCGCCAGGTCGATGGCGACAGGATGGACGGATTCCGTCCTGATCCAAACCACAAGGTCGGTCCCGTCGATGGTCCGGACCGATCCTATCCTAAGGGCGGGGCCCCGCTCGACGGATTTGCCGTCGATCTTCACGGCGGCGCTTCGATCGCCCCAACCCTTGACGTATAGGACGACATTCGCCGCCGGCGCCTCTGCGCTCGCCCGGACGACGCATCGGACGGGAGTCGGCCGTTCGCGATTCCGGCAAGCGAGAATGTACGCCCGCTGCGAAAGGTCATACCCTTCGGAAATGAGTCCGGAGCCCTGGACGTCGAGACCCGGGGCCGCGGCCCAAGACCGGCCGAGCGCGGCCAGACGCTCGTACGGCCCCTCGGTGACGCCGTAAATCCAGCTGGCCCACGTGGTGGATTCAGGGCCTTCGTGCCGCGGCGGATCGGTGTACGAGATGGAAAAGCTCGTCACTCGGTCGGTCGCCACGGCGTATCGTCCGTCGGAGGGCAGCAAGGAGACCGGAAAGTGATTGTAGGCAGAGAAGTCCGAGACGTCTTTCCGGACCCGGCCGACATAGACGCGCATCCGGCAACCCGGCTCGAAGATGATGAACGGCTTGGCCTTCGACTTCAGGTTGACGACCTGGATGCTCGGATTCTCGGGCTTGAGCTTCCGCCAAAGGCCCGGATTATTCATCTCCCCCGGCCAGGAGTAGACCTGACTCTCCCCTTTCAGGTTGAGGATCGTCATCGCCTCGGGGTTTAGGATATCCTCGGCGCTCTGGCCCGGCTGGCAGAGGGGAATGGTTTCCTGGATCTCGGACGGGGATTCGCGGCCTAGGAACTCGGTGGGCCAGACGACCTTGCGGACGGCCGTCCAGTCGGGATAAAAATAGTAATACTCGTCCACCCACAATCCCCAGCCCGATTTCTCGTCGACCCCCCAGAACCGGTTGCGGGAATTCACCGGCGCGTAGCGCCAGTGGACCACGACCCTGGCCTCGGTCGATTCGAGAATCCGGACCTGGGAGTAGAGGCAGCGGGGATCCTCCATATGCTCATAACAGCCTTCGGTACTATCCCAGGTTTCCACGCTCTGGTCGGCCATCCATTGCCCGTTTTCCATGACCCACGCCGGGCCATAGCGCGTCCCTCTCCAAAAAACGACCCGGATCGGCGAATGGTCGAATTGGACGACGATGTCGGCTGCCTGACCGACCGGCCACAACGCGTCCCAGCCGTCGTCATATTTAAGCTTGGTATAATAAGCGCCGAATCGACCGGGACCGGGCGGGCCGGACGGCAGGAGACGCGCCGGGAGGTCCGGCGCGGGCACCGGCGCCCGGGAATCGAAGGACTGCATCAGCTCCGCGTTACCGAGCGACCGGTTGTAGATCCGGATTTCGTCTATGATCCCGTCAAAGGCATACCAGCTATCAATCGTCCCCGCGCCCTGGCCGACGACGTAGGACGGCTTGCGTTTATCGGGATTCATGCCAATCAAAAGGTCCGCGCCTCCGGCATAGGCCGCGTTTCCTTTGACAGCCCGCGAAGCGACTTCTTTTCCATCCAGGAAAAGCTTGATCCCCTTCCCGGCTTCAAAAGTCGCCGCGACATGGGCCCATCTTTTCAGGCTGATTCTAACAGGCGAGAGGCATTCCACCCATTCTCCCCGGACGGAAACCTTGAGCCCGAACTCACCTTGAGGACCGACACCGAAGGACACTCCGATCATCCTGTCTTTTTCCTGGCTCAGGATGGGACACCAATTCCAGGGCAGGACGGCCATAGCGACCCAGGCCTCCATCGTAAAAGAGTCTCCCAGGCGGGGCGCTTTATTCCCCTTGCGGATCACGCGGGTGGTATATCCGTCGAACTTGAGGCCGGATCCCGCGACGCCCGGCACGAATTTGAAATGGCCCTTAATCGCGTCCTTGAGGCCGCCGACGTTGTCGAGAACCGTAGGGCCCGCTCCCTCGTCGAATGTCCATCGGGCGACAAGGCCCGGATCTTGGGCGAAGACGGCCAGGTCAACCAGGACCAGATATCCGATGAAAAGAAGAACCGTAAGGACCGGTTTTGAACGCCTTTTTGGACGTCGGTTGATCAGCCTCGTCATGATTCTTTCCTTTCTTCGATCCGTCCCCGGCACATCCGCAATATCCGCCAGAATCCCTCTGTGCCGGAATCCCGGAAAACCCTCCTCACGCTCTGTCCGTGGTCAAAACCACTCGGACGGGACGGCTGGACTTTTTTTCGATCCAGACGACGAGGTCCGTTCCGGTCAGGGTTGGGAGAACACCGAGACGCAGGCCGTCCTTTTTCGTCAGCGTCTTGCCGTCCAAAGAGACAACCGCCTCCTCGCTGTTCCAACCTTTGATGAAAAGACACAAGTTGTGGACGGGCGAATCGGTGTCGGCCGCGAACTCGAACTCGGCCTTCCCTGGCTTCACGGCATCCAGGTTCTCGAGGACATAGGCGCGCTGGGCCCGGTCGAATCCTTTGCTTTTGAGCCCTCCCGAGACGACCCTCAGTTCGGGCGCTTGGGACCAGGACCGGGCCAGCGGCAGAATCTCGTCGAACGGCTTGTCCGTCATGCCGTACAGAGAGTTGATCCATTCGCGCGTCCCGTCGGCATGACGGACTGGATTGCTGATCGGGAATCCGAGAAAACTCGTGGCCCGGTCGGTTGTCCGCCCCGTCCGCCCATCGCAGGGAATCTGGCCTTCGGGCCAGTGGTTGCAGGACCCGGGCTTTGAGAGATTGTCGATGTTCATGTCCCGAAGATATTCCATGCGGTTGCCCGGTTCGAAGATGATGAACGGCTTGTTGCTCGCTTTCAGGTTATGCATTTGGATGGTGGGATTCGCGGGGACCGGTTTTGTCGTTTCCTTCGGCGGATTTTTGATGTAGGAAAACACGACGTTCTCGCCCTTGAGGTTGGCGACGGTGACATAATCCGGGTTGATGACGTCGCCCTGAAGCTGGCCCGGGTGGGCCAGAAGAATGGACTCTTGGAATTGAGACGGACGGCCGAGGGAGTTTTTTTGCCAGGTGACCCTCCGGATCCCCGTCTGGTCGGGATAAAAGTAATAATATTCGTCCACCCAGAGGGCCCACCCCGTCCGCTCATCCACGTTCCACAAATGGTTATAGGCGCTGACGGGCGCGTAGCGCCAGTGGACGACTACGCGGGCGGGCGTGTTCTCGAGAACTCGCACGTGGGAGTAGAGGCACTTCGGGTCCTGCATATGCTCGAAGCAGCCTTCGATGTCGTTCCAAGTCTCCACACTCTGGTCGGCCATCCAGAGGTTGTTTTCCGTGACCCAGGCCGGGGAGTACCGGGTTCCGCGCCAGAAGACGACGCGGACCGGCGATCCGTCGAACCGGACGACGACATCCGGCTGCTCGGCCACGCGAAACAGATCATCCCATTCCCAATAGTAATTCAGTTTCGTGTAATACGCTCCGAACCGGCCGGGACCGGAAGGCCCGGAGGGGAGGATCCGCGCCGGAATGTCCGGCGCCTCGGCCGGCTTTTGGTCGGCGTAAAGTTTGACGAACCTCTCCGCCGGCAGCGACTGATCATATACGGCGACGTTGTCCAAGGCCGCGTCGAGCGAATACCACGCCGGAAGCGTGCCGAATTCGCGATGGATGAAGGCCGCTTTCCGCTTGGCCTGGTTCGAACCGACGATGAGGTCGGTCTCGGGGGCCGGCTTGAAATCGCCCCCGAACTTGAGCTCGCCTGCCGGCTTCCCGTCGAGATAGAGGGCAAGTCCCCGGTTTCGGTCGAATGTCCCGGCGATATGGGTCCAGGTCTGCAGGGGGATCTTCGCTACAGATATGCACTCCCGCAACTCGCCTCCGGCAAACACCTTGAGTCCGAATTCGCCCAGAGGGCCGATCTCGAAGGCATACCCCGCCTTCTGTTCGTTCTCCTGGGTGACGACTCCGCACCAGTTCCAGGGATAAGCTCCGAGGGCGACCCAAGCCTCGACGGTGAACGCTTCGGAGAGGGCGGGCGCCTCCGCGGCTTTTTTCCGGATCACGGTCGTGTAGCCGTCGAATTTGACGGCCCGGCCGGCAACGCCGCGGATCAGCCGATAGTTCCCCGAAAAAGCGTCCGCCTTTCCGGAAGCGCTGTCCGCGACCGTCCCGTCCTTGACCTCGTCCAGGGTCCATAGGGCTTTGGGGGCCAGGTCCGACGAGGCCGCCGGCGTCGAAGAGAAGACCATCAGCGCGATGACCGCGAAAATCGTCCTTCCTTTTATCCTTCGCACTTACAGCTCCTTTTCAGGATCGCGTAAACATCCTCCCCGTCGGCGACCCGTGGATGGTTCTTGTAGTCGGGAAGCACGAGCGAGGCCTGGGCCAGGACTTTGAGCTCGTCCTCGGGGATCTTCAAGTCTTCGAGCCCGATCCTCAGGCCGATGTCCCGGAGGAAGGATTCGACGACACCGCTGAACGCCGCCGCGGCGGCGGCGTCATCGCGCCCGGCGAGCGATTCGTCGAAGAGGCGGGCGACGACGGCGAACTTCTTCGGGGCCGCGTCCCAGCTGTAGCGCAGTACGGCCGGATAGATGCAGGCCAGAGCTTCGCCGTGGGCGACATGGGGATAGAGCCCTCCCATAGCCATGCCGATGCCGTGCGGAAGGGTGACACCCGCGTTGGCGATCGCCAGGCCCGCCAGCGTATCCGCCCAGGCCATGGACGTCCGGGCCGTCATGTCCGCGCCGTCTCTCACGGCCGCGGGGAGCGATTTCGCCACGATCCTCAAAGCTTCGAAGGCCAGGATATCGGTATAGGCGGACCCCCCCGGATTTATGTAGCTCTCGAAGGCATGGGCGAAGACGTCGAATCCCGTCGTCGCCGTCACATGGACCGGAGCCGTGACCACCAATTCCGGATCGACGAGGCTGATTTTCGGAAAGAGGCGCGGGTGGTACAGGGCCGACTTCGTCTTCTCCTCCGGATTCGTGACCACGGCCACCTGGGTGACATGAGACCCGGTTCCCGAGGTCGTCGTCACGGCAACGACAGGAAGCGTCTTCTCGGTGGGCTGGGTCGGCCGGAAAAAAAGATAATCCCAGCACGACCCCTCGTGCGTGGCTTCGACGGCCACGGCCTTGGCCGCGTCCAGGCTCGAGCCGCCGCCCACACCCAGGACGACGTCGGCCTCGAAGTCTCGCGCCATCCCGGCGCCGGCCGAGACGACTTCGGTCGTCGGGTTGGGGATGACCCGATCGAAATGGGCGAACGCGACGCCTTGGGCGGCCAGGGACGCTTTCACCCGAGCGATCAAAGGCGCGAAGCCGGGAAACTCGGGCACGGTCACGAGAAGGCAGCGTCGGCCCCAGCGGGCGACCGCCTCCCCGACTTCGGTCACGCGACCAGCCCCGAACCGGATCTCCGTCGGCTGGAAATATTTAAAATTGTTCATCTCCTTCTCCTTACCCGCCGCTCACTCTCCCGGCCCATCCGCCAGGCCGACCGGTCGTCCGGGCCAGGCTCCTCGGCGGGAACAGACGGAGGCGGCGACGCGGTTGGCCCGTTCGTTGATTTCGTCCAGATTCTTTTTTTCCAGAAGGCCCATGACCAGAGCGGCAGTGAAGGCGTCGCCCGCTCCGACGGTGTCCGCGACCTCGACGACGAATCCGGGATGGATGGACTCGGCGCTTCGACTGAAAAGCCAGCTCCCTCGAAATCCTCTGGTCAGGGCGATGATATCCAAAGGAAAAAGATCCAATAAACGGGCCAGGATATCCCTCTCCATGCCTGAGAGGTTAAGCATCGCGGCGATTGTCCGAAGTTCCTCTTCGTTCAATTTCAAGACCCGCGACCGGGCCAGCAAGTCGCGGACGACCTCCGGGCTATAAAACCTCTGCCGGAGATTCACGTCGAAGACCCTGAGACACTCCAGTTTGGTGCCGTCCAGAAACGCCCCGATCGTCTCGCGCGAGACACGGGATCTCTGAGCCAAGGTTCCGAAACAGACGGCGTCCGCACGCGCGGCCAGAGCCGACGATTCCGGAGTCGCCGGGAGGACGTCCCACGCGACTTGGTCGTGAATGGTGAATTCCGGGACGCCCTCGGCATCGAGAACGGCCGTGACCCGGCCTGTCGGAACCGCGGCGATCACGGAGATAGAATCCCGCCGCATCCCGTGAAGCCGGAGCATTTCGAGCATGTCCCTCCCGGGCTCGTCGTCGCCCACCGCGCTGACGATCACCCCCTCCGCACCGAGAGATCGGGCGTAGTAGGCGAAGTTGGCCGGGGCGCCGCCGAGATATCGTCCCGAAGGGAGGATATCCCAGAGAATCTCGCCGATCCCGACGACGACCGGAGGCGGAGACGCGGCGGATGGGTCCATCAGGTCACAGATCGATGAAAACCTTCATGCTCTTGTCGGCCTGGGCGTCCACGAAGGCGTACGCCTGGGGGTAGTCGGCGAAGGCGAAATGCCTCGAATCCAGAGGCTCGGTCACCACGCGCCCCGCCTTCATCAAGCCGACGACCTTGAGAAAATCCCTGTATTTATACATCAGCGTCCCGACGAGCGCAAGCTCCCGGTCCTGGACGAAACCGATGTTGACCCGCGGATGTTCGCCGAACACCCCCACGACGACGATCGTCCCGCCCTTTTGGATGGTTTCGATCGCCGCCGCGAGCGTCGACTCGACGCCGGCGCACTCGAACGCCGTGTCGAATCCGGATTTTCCGAACACCCGGCGGGAGGCCTCGGCGAGGCTTTCCGCGTTCGCGTTCGAGACGGCCTTCAGCCCGCACCGGACGGCGACGCCGAGACGGAAATCGCTGACGTCCGTGATCAGGACCTTGGCACCTTGGGCACGGGCGACTTGGCCGACGAGGTTGCCAATTGGGCCCGCGCCCAGAACGGCCACGTTGCGCCCCTTGAGCTTACCGGCCCGAGCGACGGAATGGACCCCGACCGCCACGGGCTCGACCAGGGCGCCCTGCTCGAGGGTAAAGGAGGCCGGGAGTGGGACGATTTTCTCCGCCTCCGTCACGAACCATTCCTGGGCGCAGCCCGGCGCCTGGAATCCCCGGACCTTTAATCGGTCGCAGATATGATAATCGCCGCGGCGGCAGGGCGGGCAGGTGCCGCAGACCTCCTGGGGAGTGGCCGTGACCAACATCCCAGCTCGAAGGCGCGTGACACCCTTCCCGACTTTTTCGATGACGCCCGAAAACTCATGGCCTTGGACCACGGGATAGGTCGTGAAGGGATGTTTCCCGTGATTGACGTGGACGTCCGAACCGCAGATCCCGATGCGTCGGACGCGGATGAGGACCTGTCTCCTGCCCGGCGAGGGCTTGGGGATGTCCCGGAATTCGATCGTTCCCGGATCGATCATGATGGCTTGTTTCATGCTTCCGTCCTCAGGGAATTCTGATTCTTCAGGCCGAAGAACAGCCGCAATCGCGGTATTCCGCAAAAGCCTCGGAGGGTTGACTTAGAAACTCCGACGCTGCAGATCGCAGAAGCGAGAAGCATCCCCTTCTCGCGGGTTGAAGAATCAGGAGGAGGAGGGGGCGATCCCCCGCCTCCCCGGTCATTTCAGAAATTGAACCGGGCGGACAGCCGGTAGCTGCGGACACCGGAGATGCCCGTGACGATCATCTGCCCGGGCGTGTAGGTTCCGACGCCGGTGTTGTTGGCGGTCGGTCTCCATGTCCCGGCCGGATTATAGCCCACCGAGGGATAGCTGTTGCCGAACAGGTTGAAGATGTCGACGAACATCCCGAATTTGCCGATCTTGCCGATCTGGAATTCCTTCTCGATCCGGAAATCCATGTTGTCGGCCTGGAGGCTCCGCCGGGTGTTGGGGTTCTCGATCGTGGCGCTGACGCTCCCGCTGATGACATTGTTGGCTGTAATCCAGGCGGTCGGCGCGGACACGGAAACGGTTCTCGCCCACCAGCCGCCTTCAGTATGGGTATAGATGAAGGAGGCGACGAACCCGTAAGGGACATTGAACGTCCCGTAGAGCTTGAGCCACCAAGGGACGCCGGCGCGGGCCTCGGCGTTGATCCGCGAGTTCGGAGTGGTGAAGCTCCCGTTGCTCCACTGGTAGCTGTAGTTGAAGCTGCCGCCCAGGGACCAGCCGTCGTGCATCCGCTTGACGAAGGTCAGCTCGAGGCCCGTGTAGCGGTATTTCTGTTGGGGGACGTTCGTGAGGACGTTGAACGTGAGCGGAGCGTTGTTGCTCGTGTAGTAAACGGTCACATTTTCGGCCGGAAAGTTTAGATAGGCGGGAACGGTCGTCGTGAAAGGAAGCCACCATTCGGGATGCTGATCGAGGCGGTTCCAGTAGGTTCCGGTCGCCTGATCATACCTGAGATTGGCCGTGAAGTTCTTCCTGTCGCGGTAGATGAACATCAACCCGACCTTTAATTGGGGGAACAGCTCGTGCTCGATCTGGGCGGTTAACTCCCGGGTGTAGGGGTTTTTCAGGTTGGGATCGATCTGCTTCTTGAAGGTCGTGCTCAACATCGTCAACGGATTGGCCGTGGCGGGGAGCTGATAGGAGTCGATCGGGGGCGCGTCGGGCTGGCCGTTTCCGTTCGTATCCCACCAATAAAAGGTGAACGAAACGGGACCGCTCGGCTGCAGGCCCGACCACGTGCCGGTCGCGGCCGGGTCGAAGTAGGTCCCATAATGGAGCTTGAGGGCCGTCTTTCCGTTGCCGAACGGATCGTACGTGATTCCGAGGTTCGGGGCCAGGGCGCTGTAGGGATAGCAATTGTCCCAGCCTTCATACTGGAGGGCCAGATAGGGATTGAAGCCGAACGTGGGCTTGATGTAATAATCGCCGATCGCCGCGGCCAGGCTCCCGCCCGCGGCCTGTTTGGTTTGGACGGGGATCGAGGTGAGGATTTTGTCGTAGCGCAGCCCCAAGGAGATGCTCAGCCGGCTGTTGATCGTCATCGTATCCTGGATGTAGCCGCCGAACCGGTTGCCGACGCCGACGTTTTGAGCTCCTCCCCGCGACGTACCGTAGGTGGCGAACGTCAGTGAGCCGTCTCCGTACAAGGTATGGGGTCCGGTCAGGCCGTAGAGGCCCCGATAGTAGTAGCGATTTCCGTTGTAGTAGGTCCAGTCGATCGGATTGTCCCGCCAATAGCCCCACTCACCCTGGATGCGGACGTATTCCACCCCCGCCCGGAATTCGTGGTTGCCGCCCAGGAAATCATCCTGGAAGCGGAGCAGGCTCGCGCCGAAGTCGATGTTTTGTTTGTAGGTATATTCCTGCATCCCCCGGTTCCCCCAGACATAGCTGGTATAGGAATCAGTGAACTTGGGGCCGGGAACGGCCTCCGGGGTGTAGGATCCGGTCCAGTCCTGGATATAGCCTCCGGCCCGGACGTCGATGATGGTGTCCGGGTTCAGCACCCAGGTGAGCCCGTTGCTCGTCGTGTACTGGATGGGGCGGTTGATGGCGCTCGCCGAGGCCGTCAACTGGGCGCCCGTGTAGTAATGGGGAATCTTGTCATCCACGTAGCTGAACATCGAGAAGAGCTTGATGTTTTCCGAGAGCTGGAAGGTCAGCTTTCCAAAATAGTACGGCCTCGTCTCGACGCGCTCGTAGGGGCCGTAATAGACGCCTTCGATCGTGGTCGGAATGAAGTTCACGTGGCTCTTCACGGAATAATATTTGAAGCTCGAGAAAAACCAGATCTTGTCCTTGATGATCGGGCCGCCGACCGTCCCTGACGTATCGTAGCTGTAGATCGAAAAGGTCGGCAGGGGAAGCCCGAGAGCGCCGAGCTGTTCTGTCGTCGGAATGATGGACTGGAGCTTCTCCCCCGTATAGTAGAACTGGGCCGCGCCGTGAAACGCGTTGCCGCCCGATTTCGTGACGACGTTCATGTAGCCGGACCGGGAGCCGTACGACTCCGCCGTGACCGCGCCGGTCACGAATTCGACTTCCTCGACGGTTTCCATGTCCACGGAATTCTCAGGATAGTTCTGGTCCGAGGCGTTGGCCAGGATGCCGTCGACCTTGAACGTATAGGTCGGGGTTCCCTCGCCGTGGATGCTCTGGCCGCGCGTTCCGGCGGCCGTGGCCGTGGCGAATGTCCAGACATCCCGGTTCGCGAAGGGAAGCGTTTCGATGATCTCTTTCGTCGCGTTTTGGGTGATTTTGGACGCGGTGATGTCGACGACGGGCGACGGCGCCGTGACCGTGATCTCTTGGTTGATCGCCGCCTGGACCATTTCGAAGTTCACTTCGACGTTCATCCCGACCCGGACGATGACTTCGTCCCGCCGGATCGTGTTAAAGCCCTGCAGCTCCACGACGACGCTGTAAACGCCGGGAGGCAGAATCGGCGGGAACTTGAACGTCCCGTCGGCCGCCGTGACCACGCTCTGCTTGCCCATGAGGGCGGGGCTGGTGACCGTGATCGTCACTCCCGGCAGCGGCGCTTTCTGGTTGTCCACGACTTTTCCGCGGATCGATCCCGTTTGCCCGATCTGAGCGCTGAGCATCGAAACCGCGAAAAAGATCAAAACAACGAACACTCCGAGCTTAAGAACTTTCATAAGGCCTCCTTTCGTGAATTTTCGTTGATGATAAGGAATCCTCCTGCATGAAGACAGCTGCAGGGAGAGGGGAAAAGGCAATTGAAGAAGTGGCTTTTATTGTGAAAAGGATAAGCCGGTGTAAATCGCATGACGCACCGTCCTACCACATCGTTACTAATATTAAGAAAGTTATCATCAAAATTTTTAAAAGTCAAGCCTTTTTTTTATGATGACGCCTCGTCCTATGGCCTGATCAAAGTCTCTCCATGGTTGAGACTTACGACTTCGCTCAGGATCAAAGAAACGGCGCCCATGACGGCCGTTTTCAAGCCGAACGTCGCGGGCCTAATGAGCACGTTGGAAGAAATCATGTTGAGGGATCTTGCGTTGACCGTTTTCCGGACCTTTTCAAACAGGATATCCCCCGCCTGGGCCACGCCGCCGCCGATGACGACGGCTTCAGGACTGAAGAGATTGACCAAGCCCGCGATGCCGATTCCAAGGTACTCCATGGCCCTTTCGAAAACATTCCAAGCCACGCCATCTCCTTGTTTGGCCGCGTTCGCCACCATTTCGGCCGTCACCTTGGAGATCTCGCCTCCGCACATTTCGAGGAGGAGACTGCGCTCTCCTTCGAGAAGGCGTTTATGCGCAGATTTGGCGATGGCGTTCCCCGATGCGAGGGCTTCCAAACAGCCATAGTTCCCGCACTCGCACTGGACGAAGCTGTCCTTGTCCAGGGTGATATGTCCGAATTCGCCGGCCATGCCCAGAGGTCCGTACAGCGGTTTCCCGTCTATGATGATACCCGCGCCGATGCCGTAGCCGACGTTGACGCAGATGAAGTTCTTGGACTGTTTTCCGAGGCCGAACCACCTTTCTCCCATGGCCATGACCCGCGTGACATTGTCGAAGATGATGGGATAATGGTGAACCCGGGAGAGGGATTCGACGACGTCCACGTTGTGCCAGTGAAAATCCGGCGAGAATTCCACGATGTTGCGTTTCCGGTTGATGAGGCCCGCCACGGCCATGCCGATCCCGTAAATGCGCTTGTTCGCGACCGACGGCTCAGCGATCAACTCGGCGATGACGTCGGCCGTCCGCTTCATGACACCGGCGAATCCCTCTTCGATATGGGTCGGGGTCCTGACCTCGGCGATGATTTTAGCGTCGAAATCGGAAAGGACTCCGTAGATGTTCGTCGTGCCCAGGTCGATGCCGATGATGAAGTTCTTCTGGTCGGAGAATTTGAGGAGCGTGGGACGCCGCCCTCCCTGCGATACGCCCTCCCCGATCTCCCGCACCAGGCCCTCGGCTAGAAGGTCCTCGATGATCCGGGATACAGTCGGTGCGCTCAAGCCGCTGATCTTGGCGATATCCGCCCGGGAGAGATTTTCGGTGGTGCGGATAATTTTGAGGACTTTGACCTTGTTGAGGCGATTGATATATTTGGCCCCACGGTTCGGGTCGGAGGCCTTGTCGGGTTTGTTCATGAAGTTATTTACATCCCTTAATAAAATATGTATATTTTAATCAAGTTTCAAGCTTTTTTTTCGTCTTGAAAGAAAGGATTCGAGGGATGAACAAGAAACGGAGTCACCGCTTCAACGTTTTTTTCCTCCTCGTCGGTTTGGCAATCGCCGTCTCTCCGAGCCTAGGCCGCTATCCCGCCGCGGTTGAGGAAACGAGAAAAGAGTCCTGGCAGAGGCGCCTCGCCCTCTCCGCCGATTCTCCCTTCCGCAACCTCCATTGGAAATCCCTGGGCCCCCGCTTTCAGGGCGGCCGCGTGGAATCCATCGATGCCGTGCCCGGCACGGGCACGATCTATGTGGGCTTCGGGGCCGGAAATATCTGGAAGACCACCAATGATGGATTGACCTGGACGCCCATTTTCGAGCACCAGCCGACCTTCACCATCGGCGATCTGGCCATCGCCCCTTCCAATCCCTCTATCCTCTACGTTGGCACCGGGGAGAATCTCATGGCCCGAAGCTCGTTCGCCGGCTGGGGCGTTTTCAAGTCCATGGATGGAGGGCGGACATGGACCCATTTGGGACTCGAGGACACCCATCACATCGGCCGGGTGGTCGTCCATCCGAAGAATCCTGACATCGTCTATGTCGCCGCCGTCGGCCACCTCTATACTTATAATAAGGAACGGGGCGTTTACAAAACCGAGGACGGCGGAAAAACCTGGAAAAACGTCCTTTTCATATCCGACAAAACCGGCGCGACCGATGTCGTATTGGATCCGGACAACCCGGAGATCGTCTATGCCTCGACGAACGAGCGCGACCGCAAAGCTTGGAACAACATCGAGCACGGCGAAGGCTCCGGCATCTATAAATCGACCGACGGGGGACGGACGTGGAAGCGGTTGACGAATGGATTCCCCACGGGTCCCCACATCGGCCGGATCGGCCTGGCCGTCGCCCCGTCGCGCCCGAATATCGTTTATGCGTTTCTCGCCAACCAGACCCCCGTGGATGTGGAAACCAAGGAAGGGAAGCGGACTTCGGCCGCGGGCCCGGAAATCTATCGCTCGGACGACAAGGGCGAAACATGGCGAAAATGCCCGATGAAGAGCGACCGCTTCCGCATGGGTTTTTATGCCGATATTTTCGTCTCCCCCGAAAACCCCGATGTTTTTTATGCCCTCGGCCAGAATCTCATGACTTCGCGGGACGGCGGCCAAACATTCGCCAACATCCACGGCCGGGTCATCCATCTTTACAGCCATCCCACCCGGGCCCTCCATCTCGACCAGCACGACCTGTGGATCGATCCCACCGATCCCGACCGCCTCATCTTGGGGAATGACGGCGGCGTTTATTTATCCACCGACCGCGGGCAGACCTGGCTTCACCTCAACAACATCCCGGCCGGAGAATTCTACGCCCTGTCCGTGGATAACGCCGATCCCTACGTCATCTATGGAGGAACCCAGGACAACGCCGCCCTCTTTGGGCCGGCCGACCGGCTCCCCGAGGACGGCATCGACGATCCCTGGCGTTACGTCTGGATCGACCTTTGGGGCGGAGGGGATTCCCACGTCACGTCGGTCGATCCCAGCGATCCGAACGTCATCTACTTCGAGCAGCAGTTCGGCGATTTTCAGCGCAAAAACATCAAGACGGGAGAAATCAAGAGGATCCGCCCCCAGGTCAAAAAGGAAGATCCCCCGCTGCGTTTCAACTGGATGTCGCCGTTCATCATTTCCCGCCACAATCCCCTGACCGTCTATTTCGGGGCCAACATGCTCTTCAAATCCCTGGATCGTGGAGACCGCTGGAATTGCGTCAGCCCCGACCTGACCACCCGGCCGGGCCCCGACCAGCAGGGCAATGTCCCCTATGGTACGATCACTACGATCAGCGAATCACCCCTACAGCCCGGACTTCTCTATGTGGGGACGGACGACGGCCGGGTGTGGGTGACCCGGAACGACGGTGTCTCCTGGGACGATATCGGCACCGACCTCCCCGACAAATGGATCAGCCGGGTGGAGGCCTCGACTCACTCATCCGGAGGAGTCTATGTCGCCCTGACAGGCTATCGGGAAGACGACTTCCAGACCTATATCTTCAAGTCCAAGGATTTCGGAAAAACCTGGCAGCCGATCGCCTCCAACCTGCCGTCCGAGCAGGTCAACATCATCCGCGAAGATCCGCAAAAAAGTGGAGTCCTGTACGTCGGGACGGACCAGGGCGGCGTCTATGTCTCCTTCGACGACGGCGCATCCTGGCATTCTCTGTGCGCCGACCTGCCCACGACGCCCGTTCACGATATGGCCATCCAGCCTCGGGAACGGGAGATGGTCATCGCCACCCACGGCCGGAGCGTTTTCAAACTGGACATCGCCCCGGTCCTGGAGTTCACTCCGGAAGTCGCGGCCAAGGACGCGCACCTTTTTTCGATCCACCCGGCCCGGCTGCCTCAGTCCCGGGATTATGGCGGCGATTGGGCATTCGAGACGCGAAAGACGGCCGCATTCCATTATTTCTTGAAAAACAGCCAACCCGTGACTCTTCGCATCCTCGACGAGAAGGACCATCTCGTCCGAATCCTTTCGGGGACGGGCGAGGCCGGCCTTAACGCCGCCGAATGGGACCTCGGAATCGACGTCGATCCCCAAACGGTTTCACTCCCCCAAGGCGCCCGGATGGCCGCCCCTGGCACGTACCGCGTCGAGATCCAGGCCGGCTCGATCAAACTCACGGGCCAAGTTCGGATCGATGCTCCATCGCAGCCGAAAATAGGCCAAGCCCGCTTCTAAGCCGGGATGCCGGACATATCGCTTTCGACAAGGAGACCGAACTCGATGACCAAAAGAAAAGCGAAAAATCCCTTCCTAACGAGAAGGACTTCGGCCGTGTTTCTGGCCGCAATCCTAGCCTCTTCATCATTGGAAAATTCGGAACGCGTTGCGCCGAAGGTCCTCTGGTACCGGCAGCCGGCTTCCGCATGGATCGAAGCCCTGCCGGTCGGCAACGGCCGACTTGGGGCCATGGTCTTCGGAGGTACGCACGAGGAACTTCTCCAACTGAATGAGGACACGGTCTGGACCGGCGGTCCCTACGATCCTCACGGAAACGGCGACGGCGTCAAATCCCTTCCCGAGATCCGGCGGCTCGTTTTCGAGGGCAAGGGGAAGGAGGCCGAAGCGCTTTTCGAGAAAGCGATGATGGCGAAAGTCTGGGATCAGGCCCAATATCAGCCTCTGGGGGATTTGCGCCTCACGTTCCCCGGTCATGGGACCATCACCGATTACCGCCGCGAGCTCGATCTCGACATGGCGATCGCCCGGACGTCGTACCGAGTCGACGAGGCGGGCTTCACTCGAGAAGTGTTCGTCTCGCCGGTCGACCAGGTGATCATCGTCCGGCTGACCGCCGATCGTCCCGGGATGATCTCTTTGAATGCCAAGCTGGACGGCCGAGTGAACGCCCGGCGTCGCGGGGACGAGACGTGGATGCTGCGCAGCGAAGCGCCGGCCACGCTCATCTTGCGGGGCCAGACGGCGAGCTTCCGCGGTTCGACCGAGAGGCTCCGATATGAAGCCCGGCTTCAGGCCGCGGCCGAAGGTGGAACAACCGAGATCATCAATACCAGCGAGCATGACACCCTCAAGGTGACGGCGGCCGATGCCGTGACGCTCTTCGTTTCGGCCGCGACCAGCTTCAAGAATTACCGCGACGTGAGCGATGACCCGGAGGCGAAAGCGAAGGACGATCTTTCCAAGGCCGCGGGCAAATCCTTCGACCGGATTCGCTCCGACCACGTGGCCGAACACCGCCGTTTGTTCCGGCGAGTCGATCTCGACTTCGGCCCGACGCCGTCCTCGGTGCTTCCGACGGACGAGCGCTTCGAAGCGTTCGCCGCGGGGACCGATCCGAACTTCGCCGCTCTCTACTTCCATTTCGGCCGCTATCTCCTCATCAGTTGTTCCCGTCCGGGAGGGCAGCCGGCCAACCTCCAGGGGCTGTGGAACGCGGACATGAACCCGGCCTGGGGGAGCAAATACACGACCAATATCAATTTCGAGATGAACTACTGGCTGGCCGACGTGGCTAACCTCGAGGAATGCGCCGAGCCGTTTTTCGCCATGATCCGGGACCTGGCCGAGTCGAGCCGGCAGACCGCCCGGGTGAACTGGGGCGCGCGCGGCTGGATGCTCGGCCACAACACCGACATCTGGCGGGCGACCGCGCCGATCCACGGGGCCTACTGGGGCGCCTGGCATACCGGGGCCGGCTGGCTCTGCGCCCAGCTCTGGGACCACTATCTTTATTCGGGAGACCGGAAATTCCTGGAGGCCTATTACCCGATCATGAAGGCCGCCGTAGAGTTCTTTCTCGACACCCTGGTCGTCCATCCGAAATATGGATGGCTGGTGACATGCCCCTCCGGCTCGCCCGAGAACGGTCCCGGGGGCGATCCGATGTGGACTCGCAATCCCGACGGAACGCGGAACCGGCCGATCGGAATTTCGGCCGGGCCGACGATCGACCTGCAGATCGTCGGCGAGCTCTTCGATCTGTGCGCGAAAGCATCGGAGATCCTGGGCGTGGATCCCGATTTCCGCAAACAAGTGCGGCGGACCCGGAGCCAGCTGGCGCCGATGCAGATCGGCCGCCTGGGCCAGCTCCAGGAGTGGCTGGAGGACGTCGACAACCCGGACGACAAGCACCGCCACGTCTCCCATCTTTGGGGGCTCTATCCCGGGACCTCGATCTCGCCCCGCCGGACTCCGAAACTGGCCGCAGCGGCAAAACAGTCGCTGCGCCTGCGCGGCGATGCCGGCACGGGCTGGTCGATGGCCTGGAAGATCAACTTCTGGGCCCGTCTTCTCGATGGCAACCACGCCTATGAAATGCTGAAGCGCCAGCTCGCCCTCGCGACCGGCCTCACGGGAAAAGGAGGGACCTACCCCAACCTGCTGGACGCCCATCCGCCGTTCCAGATCGACGGAAACCTGGGGGGCACGGCCGGCATCGCGGAGATGCTTCTCCAATCTCACGAAGACGGGATCGACCTTCTTCCCGCCCTTCCGGCGGCTCTGTCTCAAGGGTCGTTCCGGAGGTTACGCGCCCGGGGAGGATTCGAGGTGGACGCGGCGTGGGCGAACGGGATCCTCACGGGGACGACGATTCGCTCCCTGCTCGGAAAGGTCTGCAAGGTCCTTTACGGCAAGCTTAGCACGGAATTCAAGACCGAGGCCGGAAAAGTCTACGCGTTGGACGGCCGGCTGAGGCGGCCGAAATAGGGAGAATCCCATGAAAAAAAGCGTTTTCGGTATTGATCCTCGTCGTCTCCGTGGGAGCGGCGTGGCACGCCGGCCCGGTTTCGCCTCGCCGTTCAAGAATCCGGAGTGGGATGGCCTCAATTCCAACAAGGGGAAAAAATGAAAATCCGCATTTCTATGGAGAGGCCTGGAAGATTTCGGATCGACAGAACATGGCCTCTTGTCGGAATCCTGATCATCATGGCTCTTGGGGCCTTGGCCTGCCGGAGCCGGGTTTCCTTGGCGGGCGGCCCGGGGACGGGGGCATCAAAGGAATATATCGAACTCAACAAACGATTACGGACAGGATGGAATACCTGGGACGCGGGAAATGTGTTGTCTCAAATCTTTTTGCCTGAGGGCTTTGCCATCACCCTGGAAATTGAAAGCCAGGGCCAGAAAATCGCCGGCCCCCACTTGGGCAAAAATGAAATTTGCGGATTGGACATCACGCCCGGAGGACACGCCTATGATGGGTCCTACACCGAGATGACGATCCATTGGAACGCCATGAACATCAAGGTGCAAACGGCCGCGGCGGGCCAAGACATCGTCATCCTCTTGTCCAATGACAAGCCGAACGCCTCGGCCACCTTGACCGTCATTCCCGAAATGAAGTGGGGTCGGCCGGGGACCATCACCCGCGAAGGTTCTATCATCCGAGCCGATGTCTTCGGAAAAGCCTGGAGCGTACATGTCGCCGGCAAGAGGTTGCCCGCCTGGTCGGAGGCCCCTCAGCCTCATTTGGCCGTGGCCCTCGACGGCAAAGTCGGCCTATCGACACATCCGGAGTTCGGGCTCGCCGACATGGAAAAGGCGGTGGTTGAAGCCCGCGAGAAACATGACCGCACGCGGGAAAGATACGGCGATCATCAACAGATCTACGATGCCCTGCAGTCGGTCCTGGCCTGGAACACGATTTATGACGACAAGAATGATCGGATCATGACGCCCGTAAGCCGGAGTTGGTGCTATGGAAACGGGTTTGTGCTGTTCGAATGGGACACCTATTTTGCCTGCTACATGCTGTCCCTGGATCATAAGGATTTGGCCTATGCGAATCTGATGGCCATTACCAAGGAGATCACCCCCGGCGGGTTCGTCCCGAATGTCACCACGAAAAAAAACAAGAGTCTGGACCGTTCCCAGCCGCCGGTCGGGTCCATGGTGGTCAAGGAAATATACAAGAGGCACCGGGACAAGTGGATCTTGGAGACCTTATTCCGGGATCTGTTGACCTGGAATCGCTGGTGGGCGAAAAACCGGGACTGGGACGGCTATCTCTGTTGGGGATCCGATTCCATTCCGATCGGACCCGAGACCGGGAATCTGGACAAAAGAGCGATCCATCAATTGCTGGGCGCGAAATTCGAATCGGGTCTGGATGACTCGCCCATGTATGACGATATTCCCTTCGATCCGACCCGGAATATGATGATGTTGGCCGACGTGGGCTTGATGAGCCTGTATATCATGGACTGCCGAGCCCTGGCCGATATCGCCCGGATTTTGAAGGAGCCGGCCGCTGAAAAAGAACTGTGGGACCGGGCCGGCAAATATGGCCGCGCCCTCGAGACGCTCTGGGATGAAAAGGCGGGTTTATATCTGAATAAAAACCTGGTCACGGGGGAATTGAATCACCGCAAATCGCCGACCCTGTTCTATCCCTTGCTGGCCAAAGTCCCGTCCCGGGAAAAAGCGGAACGGATGATCGACGAACATTTTTACAATCCCGCCGAGTTTTGGGGAGACTGGATCCTGCCTTCGATCGCCCGGAACGATCCGGCCTATGCGAATACTTACTGGCGGGGTAGAATCTGGGGGCCCATGAATTTCCTCGTGTATCTGGGCCTGAGGAATTATGATCTGGCCAAAGCCCGGACGGATCTGGTGGCGAAGTCCAAGCAACTGCTGCTCCAATCGTGGCTGAAATCCCGGACGGTCCATGAAAATTACAGTCCTTTCACCGGGGCGGGGACCAGCGATGATTTTTATCATTGGGGCGCCCTGTTGGGATTTATGTCTTTTCTGGAATACGGTTGGATGAGAGGGCCCGAAAACTCGCTTTGATCCCGATGCATGAACTGACTCCCACATCTGCATTCCCCATTCTCAACGATGTTCGGAGGGAAGATGCGCGGCGCGGAGCGGTGAGGGACCACGCCGCGGAGAAAGGAAAATCTCATCAAAAAGGAGTCGTCGCCATGGCACCGAAGGCCGTCGCTAAATCCCTGGGCTTGGTCATCCTCGTTCTCATCCTCGGGACATTTCTTTCAATCGAGGCCGGGCAGGAGGGGCGCAGTCCGCTTCTCGCCTCCTGGGAGCAGCATGTGACGCTGCAGCGGAGCTCGGAATTCGGCCTGGAATGGATTTCTCTCGGGCCGGTCATGAATTCGTCCCGGGCGGAAACCGTGCAGGGCGATCCGGCTCATCCCGGAACCATGTACGCCGCCTTCGGGGCGGGCAATCTCTGGAAGACCGTCAACAACGGCCTGAGCTGGAAGCCGGTATTCGACAATCAATCGGCCCTCGGCATCGGCTATTTTGTCCTGGCCCCTTCGAACCCCGAGATCCTCTGGCTCGGCTCTGGCGTGAATCTCAAGAAGCCCCGGAATTTCACCCACCCCGGCACGGGGGTGTTCCGCTCGGAGGACGGCGGCGAGACGTGGAAGAACATGGGACTGCCCGATTCCTATCACATCGGAAAAATCGCGGTCCATCCCCGAAATCCGGATATCGCCTTCGTGGCCGCGCTGGGCCATTTTTGGACTCCGAACCCCAACCGGGGACTTTACCGCACGACCGACGGCGGAAAAACCTGGGAGCATGTTCTCTTCGTCAATGACCGCACCGGCGCCGCGGACGTCGTGGTCTCGGCGTCCGATCCCGACATCATCTATGCGTCGACGTGGGAGATATATCCGGGGATCTCGGGGAGCGACAGCGGCGTCTACAAAAGCGGGGACGGCGGCAAAACCTGGACCCGCCTGAAAGGCGGTTTGCCGGACGGTGCGAAGACCGGGCGGATCGGCCTCGCGGTTTCCTGGTCCAACCCGGACAAAGCCTATGCTCTGGTGGACAATCTCAACAAAGACAAGAACCATGCCGAGGTCTATCGCACGCGGGATGGAGGACGGAGCTGGACCCGGACCCACCGCGAGGAGCTCGAGATCTTCGCGAACATCGGCTGGTATTTCACCCGCTGTACTGTGAACCCGCAGAATGACGATGAATTGTACGCCCTGGGCATCCGGATCGCTCACAGCACCGACGGCGGCGCGACCTTCGATCTCATCGGCGGAAGCGTTTACCATCTGTTCCCGAGCCCGGCCGAGTCTCTGCACCTCGATCAGTGCGACCTGTGGATCAATCCTCGGAACCCCAACCACCTGGCGGTCGCCAACGACGGCGGCTGCTATGTCAGCGATGACAAGGGCAGCTCGTGGTTGCACCACAACAATCTCCCGACGGGCGAGTTCTATGACATCTCGGTGGATGACGAAGAGCCTTACCGCGTCTATGGCGGGACGCAGGATGACGCGTCGGTGGCGGGTCCGGCCAGAGAATGGAACCCCCGATTTCCGGAGGGCTGGACCTACATCTGGCTCGACGCCTGGTCGGGAGGCGATGGTTGCTACACCGTGCCGGATCCGCAAGACCCGAACACGGTCTATTTCTCCTCGCAAAACGGCGGGATCATGCGGAAGGATATGCGCGCGAATCGCTCGAAGCCCATCCGGCCGAGACTGCCGGGAGACCAGGCCGGGACGCTGCGGTACAATTTCGTCGCTCCCTATTTCGTGTCCGTTCACGATCACCTCGTTCTGTATCAGGCCGGCAATTATGTTTTCAAAAGCGCCGATCGGGGAGACGCCTGGGCCCTGATCAGTCCCGACCTGGCGAAGTCGGCCGACAAGGACAAAGCCTCGACCGCGATCGGCGCTCTGGCCGAGTCGCGCCTGGTGTCGCGTCTACTCTATGCGGGAACGGACAAGGGGGCGTTCTGGGTGACGCACAACGACGGGGGGGAGTGGACGGAGCGTTCCGCCAGCCTGCCGAACCGGTACATTCGAAGCATCTGCCCCTCCCGCTTCAGCCCGTCGAGGGTCTATGTCGCGATGACCGGTCTCAACGAGGATGACTTCTCGACCCACCTTTTCGCCTCGGAGGATTACGGCGGGACCTGGAAATCCATCAGCTCGAATCTCCCCGATGAGCCCGCGAACGTCATCCTGGAAGACCCGGTGAACGAGAGCATTCTCTACGCCGGTCTGTACCGCGGCGCCTATGTATCGACCGATCGCGGTCGGAGCTGGTCGTCGCTCGGAAGGGGGATGCCCGCGGCCAGCATCTCCGATCTCGTGATCCAGGAGAGGGAGATGGAGCTGGTGGCGGCGACGTACGGCCGGGGAATCTATAAAATGAGCATCCGGCCGATCCAGCAGATCTATAAAAACGATGGCCCGGTGGCCGACGTTCTCTGTGAGGCGCCGCGGGCCGTCCTGCCTTGGATCAACGACACCCACCGGGATCGCCGGGCCAGCACGATGGAGAAAGTCCCGCTCACGTTTTATCTGACGAAGGCGGCGAATGTCGAAATCCGGGTCAAAAAAAAGGATGGCACTGTGATATGGTCCGCCCCCATGACGGTCCGACGCGGGTTCAACCAGATCCGCTGGGACCTCATCACCACCAAAGCCAAGAGCCCCCAGCCCTATTTTTTCCAGTACGATGTTTTTGCGGACGCAGGCAGCTATGAACTCCAAGTTTATGGAGAGGGGATCGATCTCCAAGGGGAGCTCTCCATCGTCGAGCGCAAAACTCCGAATTTCTAGAACCGTCGCAAGCGGAACAGGTCTCGATCACGGCGATGTCTTTGACTTTTTTTCCCCATCGAAGCATTGACAGGGGTTGCCGAACCGATACGTCTCCGGGAGAAGAGTTTTCGTTGCGTCTTGGACCATCCGGATGGATTAATGTTGGAGTCGTTGCCGTTGCATTCAAACGAGCCGGCAAACGCTGTATCGTATCCCGTTTCGCGATACTGGACGGCCAACACGGTCCCCCCGGCCGGAATGGACGTACGCTTACCATCCGAAATCTTTGATGGTCGGGACGGGCGGGGCGGGCTCGGCATCGACCAGGAATATGGAATGAACCGGCGGAAGTTTCACGCGCACCCGGGTCACAGTCCCGGCCTTGCCGGGGACATGGGCATGTTCGCTCGGGCGGATCGTCCCGTCATGAGGGTCCCAGAGTTCCGGAGCGAGTTTCCCGCGCAAGCGGACCCAGGTTTCCACCTCCCGGTCGGACGAGTTTGCGAGAAAGTACATCGTCCGGCCGTCTTTCACCTTGTGAATATAGGACAGGTTGCCGCGTTCCGGTTCGCCCTGAACGACGCGGCCCCGCTCATCTTTCACCTTGGGGGTATAGGTCGGGAGGCCGCCCTGGACCGTCATGTCCAACTCGAAGACCACGTCGCCGTCCGGCAGGGCTTCATCGAGGACGGACTGAATCGCCGCGACGCCGGGCGACGGGATGAACCAGGCCCGGCCCCCTTTCGCGTTCTTGGTTCGGGCGGCGCTCGCGGGCGCGGCGGGATCCCGACTCCCCGGGTCGCGGCTCTCCGACGCGGCGGCATCGCCGAAGATCGCGGTCACCAGCCGACGTACCTCGACGTCCTTTCCGGATTCGGCCGCGGTGTCGGGAAGGCGGGTGGTGGCGATCACCTGTCCGCCTTGGTCGTAGAACGTCTTGATCTTGCGCAGACTCGCGACGGAGATGGTCCGAGATCCCGGGATGATGAACACGCGGTAGCGCTCCCAGTTGACCGGGTTTTGCAGCAGGATCTCGCCGTCCTCCACCCTGCAGCGCTCGTCGAGCACTTCGGGATGGACGAACGTGAAGTCGCGCCGCGCGCCGAGGGCCAGGCTTTCGCCGACCTGCAGGTAATCGGCCTCCGGCGGGATGACCCCGCCTTTGGATGGTACGCCGGGACCGAAATAGTAGCCGGCCTGAAGCGTTGCAATCGGATACAGCACGCCGATGTCGGCCACGTGCCGGCCGCCCTGAAGCATGCGTTGGAGCCGGCCGATGTAGGTGTTGTAGCTCGGCAGCTCGGGGCCGTAGGGGACAGACCCTGGGGTCAGGTCCGGGGGGATATCGGCGCCGTTATACCACACCCCATGGGGCACCATCGTGTTGATGCCTTTGGCGAACTGGTCCATCGCCTCCTTGTAGAGGTTGGGCACCGGCATTCCGCGCATGGCACCGTAGCACTCGACCACCACCTGCGGCCGATCGTAATTGCATGCCGCCGAACTGACCACCTTGTAAACCTCCGAGGCCCGTCCGTAATTGAAGATCTGGTCGATGCCGGGGATGTCCTGGTGCTGGAAGGCCTTCATCAAGTCGCCGTACAGGCCGACGGGGTTGACGATCTCCTCCTGGTCCACATGCCCGGTCAATTGGATGTGATGTTGCCGGCACCAATCGTTGATGACCTTGGGAAAGCCGGTGGCGTAGAGTTCCGCTCGGAAGCCGAACAACGCGTTGCGCGCCGCGGCCGTTTCGGGGCCGATGTCGAACCAGAGGGCCGGGTAGAGGACCACAGGGTCGAACCGGTATCGTTCCCGGAAACGCGTGTTGAAATTTTCGGTCCAAGCCCGGCCGCCTTGGACCCAATAGAAGGTCGGCTCGTCGTAGAAGGCGGTGTCGATGGTGGGGCCGAAGTGAGCCGGAAACTTGTCATAGTACGTTTGGTACGTCAACTCGATGAACCTCTCCACGGCCGCGGGGTTCAGATAATCGACCAGATCGCGGGCCCCGTCGCGGACGCAAGTGAAAATCATGACCTTCCACTCGCCGGACGGGACAGTCCAGGTCAGCTTCCCATCGTTGACCGCCGCCGAAATGTCATGGCGGGTCTTGGTGACGGCCTCCATCGCGACAGCGCCCATGAACGTCCCTGGCGGCACGGGGCGGGAAAATTCCGCCGGTCCGATCACGTCGGCGGCCAGCATGTCCAGGCGCTTGCTGAGAGCTTCAGGGTACTTCTTGGCCAGCAGGCCGCCCGCCGAACCGCTGGGGAACCAGAACTCGTCGTAGAGACTCAATTTCATACCCAGCTTCGCCGCCTGCTCCACCGCGACCAGGTAATGATCGAGAAACATGGGCGTCATGAAGCCGACGCCCATGTTTTCGGAGGGCAGGATGCCCAGGCCGCAATAGCCGGCCGCTTTGCAGGCCTCCATCATCCGGCGCGTCTTCGTCGCATCCAGCTTGCCGTTCCAGAACCAAAAGGGACGGGATTGGAAGAGAAAGGGCGAGTTCATAAACTCGGCGCGCATCTGCTCGGCTCCGACCGCCTCGGCGCGCAATCCGGCTCGAGTCGACGAGCCGAACAATATCGCCAACCCGAAAACCAAGAACCGCCCGAGGATTAAGCACCGTTTCATGGTCTTGCTCCTATCGCATTTTCCGAGTGGACGAGGAATCTCTCCTCCTATCCATCGGCGTACTATATCGCCGGCCGAGCGGCGCTGTCAATCAGCAAGAAATGAGAAACGAGGGCCCGAAGTTTATTCAGCAACGGATCTCTCACGCGGCTGTCTTCAGGGCGCTTGGGGAAATATCCCCTGACAGGCCTGAAGCTTCCGTGCCTAGCCCTTTCGC
>Ga0315279_10001908_pt1 | contig 32940 bp, 32 predicted proteins | sample YL17G06_20_MG_FD_203694 | JGI IMG/M metagenome (GOLD analysis project Ga0315279, IMG submission 203694) | Sediment microbial communities from Yellowstone Lake, YNP, Wyoming, USA - YL17G06_20 | ecosystem: Environmental > Aquatic > Freshwater > Lake > Sediment | place: USA: Wyoming | collected...
CTGTTCTTGGAAAAATCCGCGCGCCCTTTTTAAAAAATCAAACCTTAGAAGCCCTAAAAACTTAAATTCTTCCTCGCTTAAATAGACTAATCCCCTAAGGTGGATACCTTGTGCCTGTATAATCCATAGTTTCAAAACTATTCTTGTTGCAATAGGTTAAGCAACATCTGATAAATGGGCAAAATCTTCTAAAGAGAGCCTTTCTGGACGGGTTTGACGGCCAATGCTATATTTTTTAAAAAATTCTTCTAGCTTTTGTAGCGGGATAACCCCGGCAAGGCTATTTTTTAAGGTTTTTCTTCTCTTATTAAAAGCTGCTCTTATAATCTTAAAAAACAATCTTTCATCTCTGATTCTAACACAGGGACTCGTTCTTATTCTTAATCTTACTAAGCAGGAATCTACTTTAGGCGAAGGTAAAAAGCAGGTTTTTTTAATATTTAAAATAATCTTGGTTTGAGTATAGTACTGCACGAAACAACTAAAGGAGCCATAGTCTTTTGAGCCAGGGATAGCCGTCAAGCGCCTCGCAAATTCCCTTTGAACTGTAATAAATATAATATCAATAATATCTTTAAACTTGAATAAATGCTCAATAATAGGACTGGATATATAATAGGGAATATTCCCGAATACCTTTATTCTGCTCTTACAATATTGCGGTTTACTAAAATATTTTTTTAAATCAAATTTTAGTATGTCTTTGTTAAGTATCTCTATATTCGAATAACCTTTTAAGTTTTTGTTCAATTCATCGCATAAGGCAGTATCTATTTCTAGCGCGTAAAGTTTAGTTATACTTTGCGCAATCAATCCAGTCAGCTCTCCCTTCCCAGAGCCTATTTCCAAAACAATATCAGAAGGTTTTAATTCAAGGGCTTCGATTATTTTTCTTCTGATATTCTTATCGATAAGAAAATTCTGTCCTAAGCTTTTTTTAGGTTTGACGTGCATTTTACGGCAAGCTTAATTGCCTCAATTAGTGAAGTGGGATTGGCTAGACGATAATTTTTGGCAATATCAAAGGCGGTTCCGTGTAAAGGAGAGGTCCTTACAAAGGAGAGGCCCAGGGTCATATTTACCCCGCTAAAATCAGCACAAAATTTTAGAGGTATCAAAGCCTGGTCATGATACATGGCAATAATAGAGTCGTATTCTCTCTTGCTCGCTGCTTTATAAATTGCCACGTCGCTTGATATCGGCCCATCAAGATTCATTTTAAATTTAGCCCTTAATTCTTCTATCACGGGTTTAATAACTTTATTTTCTTCTTGACCAATAAGGCCGTTATCCGAGGCATGCGGGTTAAGACCACAAACCACGAGCTTAGGATTTCTGATTTTGAATATTTGTTTTAAAGACCTGTAAGTCAAAAGAATGGTTTTGTATATATTGTCCTTATTTAATTGCGCTGGTACATCCTTTAAAGGGATGTGCCGGGTAACCAGGCTAATTCTTAAACGTCTATTCAATAGCATCATTACAAAATCTTTTATCTTCGTGCGCTTGGCTAAATATTCTGTATGCCCTTTGTAACTAAAACCTGCTAAATTTATCGCCTCCTTAGAAATAGGACAGGTCACCAGACACTCAATTTCTTTATTGGCGAGCAACTCTAACGCCTTATCCAGGTATTCTATAGAAGCCCTGCCATATTCAGCCCTAATTTTTCCAAACTCAAAATTTCTATGCTTTACATTATTTAGGTCTATAAACTTATATTTTCGATTTTTAATTTTTAATTTTTGGCATTTCTTAAACACCCACTCATCCCCAATAAGCACAAAATCAGCTATACCCCCAAGCTTATCGATTGCCTTAGAGGTTATAGCTGGCCCTATCCCCGAAGGATCGCCCATGGTTATACCGACTTTAATTTTATCTCTGCGCATATTAAAATAAGAAATTTATACTTCTACAGCGCAATGGAGCCCCCCTGAGGCTATAAGCCTCAGGGGTTCATGGGCGGAATACTCGAGCGGCCAAGCTCCATCCGCGCCATTAATGGCGCGGTTTTGTGGCCGCGAAAGTATAAACCTGCGGCCTAAAGGCTACGGATAATCTAGGCGCCGCTAAGTATTTCACCCTGAGCGAAGACCCCGGCTTTTAAGCTGGGGATGAGTCGAAGGGTTTATTATATTATTTTAATGTAGGACTGTTTTTTAAGATTGTCTAACCATTTGGTTAAACCTTCCTGCATCTTCTTCTCAAATAGGATAGCGCAAATAGTGTCTTGAACCTCTGACAGGGGTTGTTGCCTAGAGGGAATTATGTTATCTAATTTGAAGACATAATATTTATCACCAATCTTAATCGGGTCTGATACCTGACCTATATACAACTTAAACACTGCCTCTTCAATATCCTTTCTTAATTCTTCCTTATTACTAACTTTGAGTTTATTTACTGTTATAGGGTATCTAGCAGCTAAATCTACTAATTTTTGGCCGCTTTTTAAACCAAAAGAAAATGACTTGGCCAGGTCCTCGTTTTCTAATGTTATAACTTCTAATTCACGCTCTTCTCCCGAGATGAATTCCTTGATGTTTTTATTATAGAAGTCTGTAACCTCATCTGGTCTAATTAAAATCTTATCCTTTACCTCTATCTCAATTATGCTATACATCAATAACTGCTCTCTAATTTTTGTCTCTATATCTGCCTCCACTAGACCCTGCTTGCTCAGATCAGCCTGGAATTCCGCATCAGAATTATAGCGTTTCTTGATCTCATTTATCTTTGCCTTAACCCTATTTTCCTCTATCTTTATCTTATTTTTCTTTGCTTCTTGTAACATAAGGCGGTCTTCGATTAATCTATCCAGCAAATCCACTTTCATAGACTCAATCTTTTCTTCTAAGTCGCTATCCTTATACTCTTTTGATAATTGCATCCGCGTAAAATTGATAAAATCATTTAAGTCTTTCTGGGTAATGACATCATTATTGACTATAGCGACTATTTTATCGTCAGCATATGAATTAAAATTCCAAGCACCAAGCACCAAAATACAAACAATAGCCAATGACAAAAATCCTCCCGCCATGGCTGGAGGATTTTTGATTTGTGATTTAACTTGCATTTTTAACCGTGCCATCTCTAATCACCTTGCTAAAATTACCCACTGCTTCTCTCAAGAGGCGGCAATAAAGGTCAAACCCTACTGCTGCAATAAAGCCGTGTTGTTCTATGCCTAAAAGGTTTCCCGCGCCCCTAATCTCTAAATCTTCCATAGCGATATTAAAACCCGCCCCTAAATGCGCATATTCTTGGATGGCATTTAACCTCTTCCTGGCATCTAGCTCCAATACTTCATTTCTGGGGATCATAAGATAAGCATAGGCTGGTACATTGAATCTACCTACCCTGCCGCGCAGCTGATGCAAATCCGATAACCCAAACGTATGGGCATTATTTACGATAATGGTATTCGCGTTGGGGATATCAATACCGGATTCTATAATCATCGTGCAGAACAAACAGTCAATTTGGCCGGCTAAAAAATCGCACATTACCTTTTCCAGGACTCTAGACGCCATCTGGCCGTGTGCTACTGCTAATCTAACCTGAGGAGGCAATTGCCTGGCCAGCCTATCTTTGACCTTTTCAATGTCAAGGACGCGATTGTGGATAAAGAAAACCTGCCCTTTTCTATTGAGCTCTTTTAAGATTGCCTGACGGACTAAATCTTCATCATATTCTACCACAACAGTCTTGATAGGCAATCTATTTTGCGGAGGGGTATTAATTACTGATAGCTCCTTAGCCCCCATTAAACTCATATAGAGAGTCCTGGGGATTGGCGTAGCAGTTAAGGTCAAGACATCTGTGGTTAACCTTAACTTTTTTAGCTTTTCCTTATGCCTTACCCCAAAACGTTGTTCTTCATCAATAATTACCAACCCTAAATCTTTAAAAGTTACATCCTCGGATAAGAGCCTGTGGGTTCCAATCACTATATCTACAGTGCCGTCAGCTAATCCTTCGATAATTTTGTGTTGCTCGGCATCTGTTCTAAAACGGCAGAGGATCTGTAAATTTATAGGAAAATCTTTCAAGCGGTTGCTAAAATTCTGATAATGCTGTTCGGCTAAAATTGTAGTGGGCACAAGATAGGCAACCTGCTTATTATCCATAACGGCCTTAAATGCAGCCCGCATTGCCACCTCAGTCTTTCCATAACCCACATCACCACAAAGAAGCCTATCCATGGGTTTCCCTAGTTCCATATCTTGTTTTACCTCAAGCGTGGTTTTTATCTGGTCTGGGGTCTCTTGATAAGGAAAGGTAGATTCAAAATCTCTTTGCCAATCTTTATCCTTAGAATAGGCGAACCCGCAAGAGCCAAGGCGCATTGCCTGTAACGAGAGAAGTTCCCAGGCTAATTTTTGTATCCCTTTTCTTGTCCTCTCCTTTGTCCTTAACCACTCCTTGGTCCCTAGCCTATAAAGCTTGGGCCTTCTTATATGGAAGGCAATGTATTTCTGCACCAGATGCATTTGGTCAACCGGAACATACAGCTTCTCTTGACGGTCATATTCAATAACCAAATGGTCTTTATATTTATCCTTGAGCTTTATTTTATCCATACCTAAAAATCTTCCTATGCCATGAAGGTTATGGACAACATAATCGCCGATATTTAAATCTATAAAAGTCGATAGAGGGAATTCCTCGCTAAAGGTAATAGTTTTAAAGGAAGGCGCTTTCTTTATCGGCAGGATAATTACAATCTTATGCTCCCAGAGGGCTCTACCAGAAGCAGGATTGAAGGTCTTAATAGAGGAAACTCTATCGTCTTCTAATTCTATACGTATAGGCAATTCAAAAGAAAACGGGGAGATATCAATAATTCCTCCCCGACGGCTAAAATCACCTTCTTCCGATACATTCTCATGCCTTGTGTAGCCGTATTCAACTAAGCTCGAGAGTAAATTCTCTAAATCAATAGTTAAACCTACGTATAATTTTAGAGATTTAAACATTGCGCTGCCGTGACCAGGCAAGGACTAAAGGCGAGGCAATATAAACAGTAGAATAGGCACCTGAAATAAAACCTACTAACAAGGCAAAGGCAAAATTGCTCAATACCTCTCCACCGTAAAATAAAATAGCTATGACCACTAATAAGGTAACCCCTGAGGTAAGGAGTGTCCGAGCTAAAGTCTGATTAACGCTCAAGTTTATCAGCTCAGCTAAACTCAATTTTCTAAAAAGCCTATTATTTTCCCTAACCCTGTCATAAATAACAATCGTATCATTGATAGAATAACCGGCAATAGTTAGAAACGCAGTAACACTTAACAGATCTATCTGCCTGCCGGTTAAGCTTAAGAATCCCAATGCCACCACAACATCGTGGATAAGGGCAATTACTCCGGCCGCGGCAAAATTGAAGTGCTTAAACCTGAATGCCACATAGATAAGGATTCCGAACAGCGACCAGATAAGGGCATATACCGCTTTGGTTTTAAGGTGTTTTCCTGCGACCGGGCCTACGCGTTCTATTCTCAGGACCTGAATGTCTTCGGTAGAAAAGACCTCTTTTAATTTAGCGGTTAAAATTTGACTTTTATCCTCTTTAGTCCTAATCAACACAATGCGGGGATTTTCTTTAAATTGCTGGATTGACGCATCGCCCAAGTCGATCTTCTTTAGGACATCTCGTACCTGATCTATTGCTGGAGGTGTTTTAAAACTATATTCCTGAAGTTGGCCTCCGGCAAAATCAATGCCATAGGCCTGAGAGCCTCTTTTAAAATAGAATACCAGGCCGGTTATTATAACGATTAAAGATAGGGCATAAAAAAACTTTCTCTTGCCAATAAAATCCAATTTTGTCTCTCTGATTAATTTTAACATCGGCAGGGACTTTAAAAGGCCTAAGCTTAAGAGAATTTCAAAAATGGTGCGCGTAACTACTATTGCCGTGAATAAACTGGCAATTAAACCGATGGTCAGGGTTACGGCAAAACCCCGGATTGGGCCTGTGCCGAACTGAAATAGTAAAAAGGCGGCAATCAAGGTGGTCAGATTGGAATCAAAGATAGCGCTAAATGCCCTGCTGTAACCATTGGCTATTGCAGTGCGTAGATTCTTTCCCGTGCTCAACTCTTCTCTTATCCGTTCGTTAATGAGCACATTGGCATCTACTGCCATACCTAAAGACAAGGCAATACCAGCAATGCCGGGTAATGTTAGCGTTGCAGATACGCCGGGAAATAGAAGCGGCAGGGCCCCCAAGCCACCCAAAATCATCAGCAGGTTCAGCATAAGTGCTATATCGCTGATGATACCTGCTAAAAGATAGTAAACTGCCATAAAGATGAAAACCAATACGCTACCAATAATGCTGGCCTTAATACCCTTATTTATAGAATCCTGTCCTAATAACGGGCCAATAGTTCGCTCTTCCTCTATATACATCGGCGCAGGTAATGCACCCACCCTTAAAATAAGCGCCAAATCCTGCGCCTGCTCAATAGTAAAACGGCCGGTTATTACTGCTTCGCCAGACGGTATAGCTTCTTTTATGCGAGGAGCAGATTGGACCTTTCCGTCCAAGACAATAGCTAATCTCTTACCAACATTGTTAGCCGTGATTTCCGCAAACTTCTTTGCGCCTTCAGCGTTAAATTGCAGGCCGACTACCGGTTCATTAAATTCACCCTGGCTAAAACGCATAGAGGCATTGGTCAGGGCATTGCCGGTTAAAACTGCCTGTTTTTCTAAAAGTAAAGGCTCATTATCCTCCTGGGAATACTTTAACTCAAAACCTTCAGGCACATTTCCTGCTATTGCCTGCTTTAATTTCTCTGAGTCATTTGAAACGAGCTTAAACTCTAATAGCGCAGTCTTGCCAATAATATCTATGGCCCTCTCTCTGTCCGTGACTCCTGGTAATTGCACTACAATTTCATCCGCGCCTTGCTTTTGGATAGAAGTTTCTCTTACGCCAAACTCATCAATCCTGTTTCTGATTACCTCAACCGCCCTATCCGCGGCATCCTCTTTGGCTGGGCCGCTCAAATGGCTGGTATCAATCTTAAGCAAAAGATGCATCCCGCCTCTTAAATCTAAGCCTAAATTTATTCTCTTATTTAAGGGAAAGGTAAAATATGCACAGATACCCATAACTGCCAAAATAAAAATTGATTTGTAAACTATCCTTCTTTCCATATCTTAAATTCCCCTTAATTAGTTACCTGTGGCTTTTTTATATAAGCAACGCAATTTTTGTCCAATTCTATTTTTACATTATCGTCTACCCTTAAGATTACTGTCTTATCTTTTACATTTACTATTACACCGTGTATACCGCTGGAAGTAACTATCTCGTCATTCTTATTCAAACTACCGAGCATCTTCTGGTGCTCTTTATCCTTTGTTTTTTGCGGACGGATGAGCAGAAAATAGAAAATAACGAATATCAGAATTAAAGGAAATAGATTTACTATGGGATTAACTGCCTGACCTTGTGGCATTTTTTGCCTCCTTTTGGAGTTTCTTAATTAGATTCTTTATTGTTGGCGAAACCTGTGCTCCGTTTTTTATCCAAAAGTCAATTCGTTCTTTATTGAGCTTTACTGCTTTGCTTAGAGGGTTATAAAAACCTAACTCTTCAATAAATTTGCTGTCCCGGCCCCTGCGCTGATCAAAGACTGAGACCCTAAAATGCGGCTTCCCTTTTGGATTCTTACCTATCCTTCTTAGACGAATATGTACTGCCATTCTTTATCCTCCCTATTTAGTGATTGCCTCAACCAATGCCCTTGCCTTATTTACCGACTCAAAATATTCTTTTTCCGGAACCGAATCAGCAACAATGCCTGCCCCTGCCTGTATATAAGCGATTCCCTGGTGAATAATTATTGTCCTAATCATTATACAGGTATCTATATTATGCGAAAAACTGAAATACCCCACACAGCCTGCATATGGTCCGCGCCTGATATTTTCTAACTCGTCGATAATCTCCATAGCGCGAATCTTCGGGCTTCCGGTTACTGTCCCAGCAGGAAAAGCCGCCCTCAAGACATCGTAAATATCGTATTTCTTTTGGTCGAGTATCCCCCTTACCTCGCTAACTATGTGCATCACGTGAGAATATTTCTCTATATTCATGAATTCATTGACCTTAACCGTCCCGACCCGACTCACCCTGCCCAAGTCATTTCTGCCCAGGTCTACCAACATCAGATGCTCTGCTTTTTCTTTTTTATCATTGATGAGTTCGCCTTTTAACCTTTCATCTTCTTCTTCTGTTTTCCCGCGAGGCCGGGTACCTGCAATTGGCCTGGTCTGAATAAGGCCGCCTTCACAACGCACCAGCATCTCAGGGGATGAACCGATCAATACCACACCTTTTAGTTTTAAAAAATACATATAAGGGGAGGGGTTGAGGCTCCTTAGGTTGCGGTAAATCTTGAAAATCGAGCGCTCTACTTTTAGTTTAAACCGCTGTGACAAGACCACCTGAATAATATCCCCTTTTTTTATATATGCCTTGGCAATATTAACTAATTTCTCAAATTCTAACTTTTTAAAATTAGACAGAATTTTGTATCTTTTTACCCGCCTCCTCTCTTTTTCTTCTTTCTCGATAGCTGGCCTGCTAAAGTTTCTTTCTATAGATTCTATTTTTCTTAGTGCGGCGCCATATATCTTTTTCTTCTTTCCTTCTGAGAGTTTCTGACCCCTATTTGGCAACAAACAATTGCTGACAATCTTTATGACGTGATTTACGTGGTCGAAAATCAAAATGGTATCGGTTAAGATAAGAATAGAATCTGCAATCCTTAAGTCATCCGGATTCTTATCAGGTAATTTTTCAAAAAAGCGCACGGTATCATAACCAATAAAGCCAACTAGTCCCCCATAAAAACGAGGCAGACCCGCTACGCTAACTGCTTTAAAATCCTGCATAATCTTTTTAATCTCGTCCAACGGAGATAACTCTGTGGTAAAACGCTTGACATATTTTTTGCGGGGATAGATTATTTCAATTTTACGGCCTTTACTTTTAAAGATGAGAGAAGGCGAGCTACCTAAAAAAGAATAACGCGCAATCTTCTCCTGTCCTTCCACAGACTCCAGTAAAAATGCGTAATCATCCTTTTTTATCTTTAAAAAGGCGGACACCGGCGTCTCCAAGTCCGCATTGACTTCTTTATATACCGGTATGACATTACCTTTCTTACATAATTTTAAGAACTCTACTAATGAGGGATAATACATTTTACTTTATTTTTCTATAAAAACAGGAGCGGTTGCCAGTATGGCAGGCTACTCCTATCTGCCTTACCTTTATAAGAAGCGCATCCATATCGCAATCGTATTTAATAGACTTTACAAACTGAAAATTGCCTGAGGTTTCTCCTTTAACCCAATATTTTTTTCTAGAACGCGACCAGAAACAAGTCTTACCTAATTTTATAGTCCGACGGAGCGACTCTTTATTCATATAGGCGAGCATCAGGACTTCGCCAGTATTATAATCCTGGATTATAGCCGGGAGCAAACCCTGTTTATCAAATTTCAAACTTTTTAAACTGAATTTTTTCATAAGCGAACAGCAACCCCTCTTTCTTTTAAATACTCCTTTACCTGTCTTATTGAATATTCCTGATAGTGAAAAATAGAAGCGGCTAAACCAGCGCTTGCGCCTGCCTGCGTAAAGACCTCATAAAAATGCTCTAATTTTCCTGCTCCGCCTGAAGCAATAACAGGGATGTTGACAGCCTCAACTATTGCCTTAGTTAGCGCTATGTCAAATCCGTCCTTTGTGCCATCATAATCCATGCTGGTTAAAAGGATTTCACCTGCGCCAAGTGAGGCTGCTTTTTTTGCCCACTCTACTACGTCTAAAGCAGTGGGGGTCCGGCCTCCATTAATATAAACCTGCCACTCTTTCTCTGTCCTCTGTCCTCTGTTTTCTGTACTCTGTACTAACTTAGCATCTATCGCCACAACAATACATTGGGCACCGAACTTCCTTGATGAATCGCTAATTAAATCCGGTAACTTTACCGCTTGGGTATTTATAGATACCTTATCTGCTCCCGCATTAAGCAGGTCTCTTATATCATTAATATCAGCAATCCCGCCACCTACGGTAAAGGGCATAAATATATTTTTGGCAATCTTGGCAACCAGGCCGATTAAGGTCTTTCTCTTCTGGAAACTGGCAGTGATATCTAAAAATACCAGTTCATCTGCCTGCTGTTCATCATAAATCTTAGCTACCTCTAAAGGATTACCCGCGTCTTTTAGCCCTAAGAATTTTACGCCTTTCACCACCCTTTCCTCTTTGATATCCAGACAGGGGATTATACGTTTAGTCAACATCGGTTATAAATTAACCACTCGCCAATTAATAAATTCTCTATTTATTTTACTTTTTTATAAAGATATTCTCTGAGCAAACTCCAGGTTTTCTTGCCGATCTTGCCGTCAGCTGGTAAGTTATTAGCTTTTTGAAATGCCTTTAATGCCTCGCGAGTCTGTTTTCCCATCCTACCATCAATAATCCCAGGCTCAAAACCCGCATTCTTTAAAGCAACCTGAATCTGCCTTACCTTTGGACGGGATTTTACCTCTCCTATAACCTTCTTTTTACTAATCTTTGTTACTCCCGGAACTTCTTTGACTTCTCTTGCCTTAGTTTGCGATGCTTTTAAGCTATTAATCTCTTCATCTTTGGACTGCAATTGTGCCTCTAAAACTGAAATTTGATTTCTTAGGCCCTGAATCTCAAGGTCTTTTTGTTTAGGCGCTGTTGCGCACCCTGTTAGTGAGATTGTAAAGATAGCCAAGACGGCAAAAATAATTAATCTCTTTGCCATTTTCTCCCCCCTCCTTGTTATTTATGCAAGCGACATTGCCTGCGATAAAGTAAACTTACCGTCGTATAACGCCTTACCCACAATTACGCCCAGCAAACCCTGTTTCTCCAGTTTTTTAAGTTTGTATATATCATCCAAAGAAGAAATACCGCCTGAGGCGATTATCTTTAAGCCCGTCTCTTTTAAAAGGCTCTTTATCCCCTTAATGTTTGGGCCTTTTAATGTGCCATCTTTTAATGTATCAGTATAAATCATTTGTTTAAAACCAATGTCTTTTAAGGTGCGCGCAAAGGCTAACACAGCCATACTTTTATGGCAACTGCGCCAGCCTTTAGTTAATAAACTATCCGCTCTTACATCAACACTTACGATAATCCTATCCTTAAATTTACTAAAAGCTTTTTTTAAAAAGTTTTTATCCTCAATGGCCTTTGTGCCTAATACTACACGTTTAATCCCCAGCCCAAGCAGTAAACTTACAGTTTCTATTTTTCTTACCCCTCCGCCGAATTGTATGGGGACACCCACATTCTTTACGATTTCCTTTACTATATTTAGATTCTTCGGGGTTCCTGTGGTTGCTCCGTCCAAATCAACTATATGCAATAATTTTGCCCCGCTTTTTATCCAATGCTTTGCAGTCTTAAGCCCGTCACGGGAATAAACCCTCCGGTCAAATCTGCCCTGGACAAACCTGACTACGCAACCGTCATGTAAATCTATAGCCGGGATAATTAACATAGTCCGACGAAATTCTCTATTATCTTAAGCCCTACTGACTGGCTCTTTTCTGGGTGGAACTGCACGCCATATATATTATCCTGCCAGACAATAGAGGTAAAATCTATTCCGTAGTCAGTAGCTGCAGCACTAATATCCGCATTGGATGGCTTGGAATAATATGAGTGACAAAAATAGACATAAGACTTATCAGGCACATTTTTCAATAAAGGGCAATCCTTACTTTTTATTCTCAATTGATTCCACCCGATATGAGGCACCTTCAAATTTTCTCTATCAATGAATCTCTTGACAGCGCCCTTTAATATACCCAATCCTTTTGTTTTGTTTGCTTCTTGGCTCTTCTCGAACAAAAGCTGCATACCCAGACAGATTCCTAAAAATGGCTTTTTCTTCTTTATCTGCTCAAGTATAAAAGCTTTCAAGCCCTGCTTTTCTAGCTCTGACATAGCATCATCAAATGCACCCACCCCGGGCAAAACTACCTTATCGCAAGATTTTATTTGAGATGGCTTATTAATAACAAGGGTTTGCGCGCCGAACAGTTGCAAGGCCTTATTAACACTGTGAATATTACCCATGCCGTAATCAATAATTGCAATCATCTTTAATCAATTACACCTTTTGTTGAAGGGATTCCATGCCTACGCGGGTCAATTTGCGTGGCTTCATCCATGGCTTTACCGAGAGCCTTAAAAATAGACTCTAAATTAGTATGTATATCAAAATTGTGACTCGTTAATTGAATATTTAAATTTAGACCCATATTTTTTGCAAATGCCTCAAAAAAATGATTGGCACAAAATCCGTCGTATTCTTTCTTTTCATAGATTGATGCTGTCGGATTTACCGGAAATAATATTTCTTTAAAAAATCCCCTTCCGCTAATATCAACCGTTACATTAGCAACCACGTCTTCCATTGGTACCGAAGCAAAGCCGATTCTTTTTATGCCTTCTTTAGTGCCCAAGGCTTCCTTAAAAGCTTGGCCTAAGACAATACCGATATCTTCATTAGTATGATGTATGTCGACTTTTAAATCACCTTTACCTGAGATTTCCAAATCAAACAATCCATGGAAGGCAAATAATTCCAACATATGGTCTAATATCCCGATGCTGGTATTTATTTTTGCTTTACCGCTGCCGTCGATATTTAATTTGACTGTTATATCAGTCTCTTTGGTTTTTCTTTTTAACGTTGCAATTCTTTTTTTCATTTTGCTTACCTATATAAACCTTTCTTTTACAGAATCCAGGTGTTTACTTAATCCTTCAATGGTCGCAATCTTCTCTAAAGGCTCCTTTATCTTCTCCAGGGCCTTTTTAGAATAACTGATTATATGGCTGCTTTTGACAAAGTCAAATACTGATAACCCTGAAAAGAACCGCGCAGTCCCCCCTGTGGGTAAGACATGGCTGGGCCCAGCCACATAATCCCCCACTGCAGTAGGGCTATAAGGACCTAAAAATATTGCCCCTGCATTCTTTATCCCCTTCATCAGTCTCTGGGGATTCTTAATTAAAATTTCCAGGTGCTCAGGCGCAATTTTATTGGTAATCTCTAACGCCTGTTCTAAATTTTTAGTTAAAATAATATAGCCGTTATTCCCATCCAGCCTGGATTTAACTTCATAGGCTAAACTCTTAGAATTTGTAATCAATATAGCCAAGCCTTTGGCGTGCTCTGCCTGAGCACTTAGGTCAGCAGTTATAAATTTTGGGTCGCTGTGGCGATTGGCGATAATCACCAGTTCCGTGGGACCGGCAATCATGTCGATATCAACCAGGCCGAATACCTGCCTTTTTGCTTCACTTACATAGATATTGCCCGGACCAACAATCTTATCCACGCGGGGAATTGTTTTTGTCCCGTATGCTAATGCGGCGATACCCTGAGCCCCACCTACGCGATAAATTTCGTCTACTTTTAAAAGGTCAGCTACAACTAATATATGCGGGTTTATGTGCCCGAGTTTATCCGGCGGGCTGATTAAAACAATCCTTTTTACGCCTGCTAACTTTGCCGGAAGCACGGTCATATAAACTGTAGAGACAAGCGGAGCTGTGCCTGCGGGTATATATATGCCGGCTCTTTCCAGGGGGGTATAATTTTCGCCCAGTATGACCCCGTCAGCGTCTTTCATCCTCCAGGATTTTCTTACAGCCTTGCGGTAAAATCTATTTACATTCTCTATAATAACCTTTAAGCTGGAGACAAAATTAGGGCTGATATTCTGATAAGCACCGCTAATATCTATTTCAGAAACCTTAAGTTGTCTGGCAGATAATTTTACTCCGTCGAATTTCTTGGTGTATTTTATCAATGCCTCATCGCCGAATAAACGGACGTCTTCAATAATCCTCTTTACCTTTTCTTCTACCCGTTTGGATTTAGTAAAGCCGCGATTGTAAATCTTTTCTAACTTTTTACTGGTAAAACGTATAATCTTCATTCTAAATTTTTAAATTACTTATTATTTCTTTTAGCTTCTGGATAGCGGTTTTATAATTTTCAGGTTTATTGCCTCCGGCTTGAGCGAAATCTTTCCTGCCTCCTCCGCTACCACCTATTTCTGGAGCCACATCTTTAATTAAATTAGATGCATCCAATCCTTTATCGCATAAATCCAAAGTTACGCCTATAGCAAAAAAGACCTGATTTCCAAGATTAGTAGCTGTAGTCGAAACAATAACAGCATTCTCTTTTACCTTCTCTTTAATTAAATCTACCGCACTTCTGACAGAATTCACATTATCGTCAATATGGGTAATGAAATAAACGCCATTAAGGTTTTCTTTAGCATTAATATCATTATCTATAGAGGTCTTAAGCGTATCGAATTTTTTACCTTCCAATTGTTTTTCCAATTCTCTGCTCCGCGACAATCTCTTTTGTAATTCTGCGACTACGTTTTCTTGGGGAACCTTTAGAATCAAGGCAATATCAGAAATGACCTCTTCTTCGTTTTTTATTTTTTTATAAGCGGAGCTTCCTGTTAGGGCTTCTATCCTTCTTACGCCACTAGCCACAGAGCCCTCTTGAATTATTTTAAAAATACCGATTGCGCCAGTGTAATCTAGATGGATGCCAGCGCATAATTCTTTAGAGATAGCATCAATGGAGACTACACGCACCTTAGTCTCATATTTCTCCCCGAAAAAAGCCAAAGCCCCGGACTTTTTTGCTTGGGCTAAAGTCTGCTGCTTTTTCTGGACGGCATAGTTGCTTATTATATAATTATTCACGAGTTCTTCTATCCTGTCTAACTGGGAATCCTCTATATCCTTAAAGTGCGTAAAGTCAAAGCGTAATCTGTCCGCTGCAACTAAAGAACCCTGCTGTTGCACATGGCTACCTAAAACCTTTCTTAATGCTGCCTGCAAAAGATGGGTAGCGGTATGGTTTCTGGCTATGGCCAGCCTGCGCTCAATATCCGCCTTGGCTGATAGCGTATCCGATAACTTAAAATTACCTTCTTTGACTCTCCCGATATGGATGACGGCTTTCTCTAATTTTTTGGTATCCAGGACTTGGAAAATATTTTTGCCTTTTAGCAATTGCCCGGTATCACCTACCTGGCCGCCGGCTTGTGCATAAAAAACAGTCTTATCTAAGATAATGGCTGCCTCATCGCCGCAAGATATTTTCTTTACACTAGCATTATCCTTTATTATTTTGAGTATCTTGGCAGGCGTTTCATAATCTTTATAACCTAAGAACTTAGTCTCTTTCACCTTTAAGCCTAAACCTTTGCTCGCAAAGACCTCGCCTTTCATTGCGCTTTGAGATTTTGAACGGGTCTTCTGCGCCTCTAATTCTCTGTTAAATGCTTCGTGAGAAAATTTTAAATTATTTTTTTTTAACCAATCCTGGGTCAGCTCAAGAGGAATGCCATAGGTATCATATAGCTGAAAGGCAATCCTGCCTGCCTCAAGAGGGTCCGGTTTATCCGCAAATTTTTCCCTAAACAAAGTATCGCTGTTGTCTAAATTAGAAATACAATTCCTTTCTTCTGCTAAAATGATTGCCGAGATATTTTCCTGTTTCTCCTTAAGCTCCGGATAAGGCACAGCCATTATTTCCGCCAAGACAGGCACTAGGGTATACAAAAACATCTTTATTATACCTAATGCCCTTAGGTGCATCCTGCTCCTGCGGATAAGTTTCCTAACCACATAACCCCGGCCTTCATTCGAAGGCAAGACTCCGTCATAAATGGCAAAAGTTATGGCGCGGATATGGTCGGCAACTGCATAAAGGAGCTCTTTATTAGGGCTACGCACTACATGCGCTTCAATTTCTTTTACTATCGGTTGAAACAAATCCGTTTCAAAATTATTAGTTACGCCTTGCATAACTGCAGCCAGTCTCTCCAGGCCCATGCCGGTATCTATATTTTTCTTAGGTAAGGGTTCTAAGATTCCTCCCTCGCGCCGGTTATACTGTGTAAAAACCAGGTTCCAGACTTCCACAAACCTGCCACAGTTACAGGAAGGATTGCAATCGGGCTTTTTGCATCCTATATTAACACCCTGGTCAAAGAATATTTCCGAACACTCCCCGCAAGGCCCATTAGGCCCCTTTTGTTTTGCCTCAGAAGGCCAGAAATTTTCCTTATCACCTAGTTTGATAATTCTCTGGGCAGAAACGCCTATTTTGTCTTTCCATATTTTATAAGCCTCGTTATCATCTTTATAGATAGAAACCCAGAGTTTTTCTTTTTTTATTTTTAATTCCTCGGTTAAAAATTCCCAGGCAAAGGTTATCGCCTCTTCCTTAAAATAATCTCCGAAGGAAAAATTTCCCAGCATTTCAAAGAATGTGTGATGCCCGCTGGTTTTACCTACTTTATCCAAGTCATCGGTGCGTAGGCACCGCTGAGCGCTGGCAGCGCGCTTCAATCTAGACGCCGCGCCTAAAAATTCTTTTTTGAATTGATTCATTCCTGCAGGGGTGAATAGAACAGTGGGGTCATCTCCGGGGACTAAGGAATCGCTCTCTATGATTTTATGCTTCTTTGACTTAAAGAAGGATAAAAACTTTTCTCTTAAGATATCAGCCTGCATTCGATTATTTACACTGATTCAAGACGTCTATCACCACGTCGGGTGAGAATCCGCGGCGCAAAAGATAAGCATATACGCGCCTTTTTGCATTTTGCGGCTCAATGCCTTTTGATTTATCAAATCGCGCTTTTGCAATTTTTTCCACTAAAACAACTTCCGAATAATCCTGCTTTATTCTGCTGATCTCGCTATCAATGATTTCTTTATCTATGCCTTTTAATTTTAGTTCCGCCCTTATCCTTCTTAAACCTAAAGGTTTCTTTATGCGGCTCTCCGCCCAGTTTTTCGCAAATAGCCTGTCATCAATAAACCCTTTATCCTTTAAGAATGATAGGGTTTGCCTGATTATTTCTTCTGCAAATTTTTTCCTCTTAAGGCGTTCGTAAATCTCTTTTTCGCTACGCAACCTGAACTTAAGCAGCAGGAAGGCATAATTTTTTGCCTTCCCTAAATAATCTACATTATTATATTTCAATTTCGGATTAAAATTCTAGTCTCCCTTTATCAAGAAGTAGCCGCGCGAAGTTCTCGCTAACGCATCGCCTTTAAGCGAACGCGTTACCTTTTCGTAATCAGACATATTATTTATGGCCTGCTTATTAATCTCTACAATTACCTCTCCAGGCATTATACCTGCTTCATCAGCAGGGCTATTCGGCTCCACATTAACTACTACTACGCCTTTCTTCTCCTCGACCTTAAGCCGGCGGGCGTTATCAGAACTTAAATCCTCAACCTCTAATCCGCGCCACTTGCCAGCCGATACATTAGACTCGAGGGTTGGCCCCTCCTCTAAATTTTCCGGACGCGCACCAATCTCTACTTCCAGGTTTAATTCTTTTTTATCGCGCAGGACAACTACATTTGCCTTATACCCGCTCTCCAGTTTGCCAACCACGCTCAACAATTCTCTTACATTGTTGGTGGGTTTATTATCTATGCTCTTTATCACATCGCTCTCTTTCATGCCTGCCTTCTCTGCCGGGCTATTCTCCAGAACTTTAGCTACCAACACGCCATTCTTTTCTGGTAAACCAAAATATTTGGCTAAGTCATCGGTTAGATTCTGCACCGTTACGCCCATCCAGCCATAAACTATCTTTTTGCCTTCAATCAGGCGCGAGATTATCCTTTTGGCATTGTTAATGGGTATGGCAAATCCTACCCCTTCATAACCTCCGCTAGTAGAGAATATTGCCACATTAATACCCACAATTTCTCCTTTAAGGTCAACCAAAGGCCCGCCAGAGTTTCCTGGATTTATAGCTGCATCTGTCTGAATAAGGTCGTTATAATCCCTGTCAGCTGAAATGCCCCTGCCCAAAGTCCGGTGCAGGGCACTAATTACGCCTACAGTTACAGTTGGCTCAGGATTCTCCATTGCAAAACCAAAGGGATTGCCAATCGCTACCACCCATTGCCCTATCTTTAGATTATCAGATTTACCTAAAGATGCTGCGGGCAGGTTGCCTGCGTTTATTTTTATAATCGCCAGGTCTGAACGCTGGTCTTTGCCCTTAACCTCTCCCTTAAATGACCTGCCGTCAGGCAGGGTCACGGTTATTTTATCCGCATTATCAATAACATGCTCATTGGTTAAGATGTAACCTTTGGGGTCAATGATTACGCCTGAACCCAAACCCATCTGCTTGTATTCCCTCTGAGGCATCTCGCCAAAAAAGTCATCGAAGAATTTACGCAGGGACTCATCGCCTCCAAATGGCGACTCACTGCCAAAGGGATAACTAAAATAATATCTCCTGGCGCCACCAATCTTTTGTGTGCGCTCAGTGCTTATAGATACTACTGCGCGGCCAGCGGTATTGGCTACATTGATTACCGCGTCCTCCATCCTGAAACCTTCAAAAGAAGCAGGCGCTGTTTGCTCTGCCTGGCTCTGTGCTGCTTTCAGCGCTTCTGGCTGACGGCTGCTGCCTGTTGCCTGGCTCTGTGCAACTGCCATCCCTATCACTAACCCGATAAGCAAAAATGCTATCCCGAAAAGAATTTTCTTTCTCTTCATACTACTTCACCTCCAAAAATCTAAATCTTATCCTACTTTAATAGTCTTCCTGACCTCTTTTTCTATATCCTCCTGCAATTTAGGTTTTTCCTTTAAGAATTTTATTGCCGCATCCCTGCCTTGGCCGATCTTCTCATTCTGAAAAGAAAGCCAGGTCCCGGATTTCTCAATAACACCCAAATTAACCGCTGCATCTAAGACAGCCCCGGTTTTAGCAATCCCTTCATTATGTAGGATTTCAAATTCTGCCTCTTTAAATGGCGGGGCCACTTTATTCTTCACCACCCTGACCCTGACCCTGCCGCCGATAACCGCGTCAGCCTCCTTTATGGAACCAATCCTCCTGACATCTAACCTTACTGAACAGTAAAATTTAAGGGCTCTACCTCCAGGAGTGGTTTCCGGCGAACCGAACATCACGCCTATCTTCTCCCTTAATTGATTGATAAAGATAACGCAGGTGCGGGATTTGCTGATTGCCGCAGTCAGTTTCCTGAGTGCCTGAGACATCAGGCGCGCCTGCAAACCCATATGCGCATCCCCCATTTCGCCTTCTATCTCTGCCCGCGGAGTAAGCGCAGCCACTGAGTCAATCACCACCAAATCCACGGCATTTGAGCGCACTAAAGTCTCAGTTATCTCTAATGCCTGCTCTCCGGTATCCGGCTGCGAGATTAAGAGGTCGTCTAAATTGAGGCCGATTATTTTAGCATAAGTAGAATCAAAGGCATGCTCAGCATCAATAAAAGCCGCTACCCCGCCTTTTTTCTGAATCTCCCTTATGGCAGTTAAGGTAATGGTAGTCTTACCCGAAGCCTCAGGACCAAATATCTCAACGACCCTGCCCCGCGGCAAACCGCCTACCCCTAAAGCCACATCTAAGGTAAGGGCGCCGGTGGGGATGGTCTCTACATTTACCTGCGCTTGAGCCCCCAATTTCATGATGGAACCTTTTCCGAATTGCTTCTCTATATGGGTAAGCGCCAGTTCCAATGCCTTCTGACGGTCAGAGATATCTTTAGGTTCCTCTTTTTTTTCTTTTTGTATTACCATAACAGCCTCCTTCCTTGCAAGCTTAATACTAATCAAGTTTTAGAACGACATTATAACTTAGCTCTTGCCTTGTGTCAAATAAATATTACCTACTTGTTACTACTTTTAACCTGACTTCCCTCCTTTCTACTCTAATAGACGAAGGGGGAGACAAAATCTAACAGGAATTTTTGCAAGGGGTTTTTGTCTGCTGACAGCAAAAGTCCCAATCTTCCTCAGCAGCTAAATCCCTAAAAGATTGTCCTGTAATATTTATTTATTGACTTCAGAGAATCTAAAAGTAAAGCGGCCAGATAATAGCTAAATATAATAACTATAGCAGTGATGATTATCTTTACCTTTAGACTGAAACGGGGATTAAACCAGACTAACGGAAGGACAAAAGGCCCGACACATAGAAAGGCTATTATTAAAGTTGACGTCCTGAAATACCATTTATCCTGCGGCTTATTATCCATTGTTTACTTAAAACACTCCCATCTTTTAATCTATTATACTCGCCGTAACAATATTAGAGCCGATATTCTCTCCATATCGCATCTAATGCCTCTGCTGCACGCATATTTAGCTTAATATCCACTATCTGCGATATTTCGGTATCCGCTGGATTTATCTCAACTGTAGGACTGCCAGAAGATTTGGCATAAAGAATCGGCTGCTGGATGTAAGGAAAGACGCTTGTCGTGCCAATAGAGAAATAAATATCAAATCCGCGCCTTAATTCCTGATAAAGCATAGCCAATTTATCCTCTGGAAGCATCTCGCCAAAGAATACTACCTCAGGCCTGGCTATCCCCTTACATTTAGGGCATCTTGGCGGTATCTCTATCTCGCTAAAATCTTTAATCGTACTGCGCCAGCCACATCTTGAGCAGAGCAACTTATGCATATTGCCGTGAATATCAATTACATTCTTTGAACCGGCAGAATGATGAAAACCATCTATATTCTGCGTCAGCACCCACACGCGCTCAAAAATTTTCTCAATTTCCGCAATAACCTCATGCCCGCGGTTATATTTTGCATTCCTGCAGTTCTTCTCAATCTGCGAAAGATATTTCCAGGTGACCTCCGGCTGCTTCTCCAATGTCTCTCCAGCCAGGGCCATTTCTATTGGGATGCCTTCCTCAGTTGCCTTTTCATTATACAATCCGCCAATGCCCCGATATGTCGGCAAGCCTGAATCCGCTGAAATCCCTGCTCCGGTAATAAAGAGGATGCTTTTAGATTTCTTTAGCAGGCTAACTATTTGAGTAATTTTATTGCCCTGTTTAGTATCAGTATTCATTCTACTTAGCGGCTCACATCTCCGTCCACCCGTCGGTCCCGGGAGGAATTATTTTTTCTAACCCTGGCTATTTTCTTCGACAAATTTCTTGATTTCCTCTAAATTATCCAATATAAGCCTTGCCTTACTTAGACCAAAGGAGAACGGGTATTTATCGTCTTCGCTTCTCTTTAGGATAAGAATCGGCTTACCTTTATATTCTCCCCGCGCAACTATAGAATCTGACTTCTCGTTATCCACAAAATCTGCCTCCTCTCTTATCTTTCCTTAACCATCACCAGAAGCATCTTGAATTTATTTACGGATAATCTCCCTGCTTACCACCGCATCCTTCTGATACCTTACCAGCTCAGCCAATTTCAATACACTTGCCTTCTTTATCTTGTGTCTTGGCATTATGCTCCTCTACTTCTGCCACCAGGCCAGGCCTATCGCTACCAGCATCGGCACCGGTAAAATGAGGGTTAAATCGAATTCGCCGCGCCTGCGCAGCACATAGATGCTGATGGCAAGGAAGATACCAAACCAGATGAGTTTCCGCGCGGTATGCAGCCTGTAGAAATCGCAGAAAGTAATTCCCATCAGGAATGAAAATATGCTTAAGGTAACAAATTGTAGTATAAGTCTCTCTGCCATATCTTTATTATACCACTTCCCTTTCAAAATGCCAAAAAAATCCCAAGCCTTTTTAGGGCTTGGGATTAAAAAATCAGAACCGTCCCCTATTTCAGTAAAACTTATTTATAATAATCGGCTCCACGTAAAACGAACTGTGCTTCCAGGCGTTTTGGCGAAAAGAATTTACAGACGAATGATTTAGCTCTATCGGTATCGAACTCTTTACAACAATATATGTCAATTGAGATAAAATTTTTTACGCTTAAGGTATGAATAACAACTGAACTTTCCACCAATGGTGCCCAACCTGAAAGACCTGCTTTATCGGGAAAACGCTTGGCGTCAGTATAAAATATATTAGGTGGCGCTTGTTTCTCCAAACCCAGATACCCTACAACCTCATCTAAAAATTTATAACAAAGAGCCAAATCATCGCAAACACCGGGAGTACAATCATAAAGATCTAACAAAAGTTCATAGCCAAACGCACTCTGCTTCTTCGGTTCCTGTACTCTGCGGGGTAAAGATTTCTTTTCTGTCTGGACTAAAACTGGCATCAGGCCTTTTTTGTTAGTCTCAGTTATAATTATTTCTCAACTGCATCTTATTTATACCACTAAAATCTCTAATTTGTCAATACTTTTTACTCTTATTTTTTATTTTAGCTCTAAACAAGGTACATAATACATCTGCAACAGGAGACACCTTATTCTTTTCATAAGGAAACTCCTTGCAGGAGTTCGGTTTTAGGCTATAATCCACCTTGTGAATTGAACAGAGGCCATCAGGGTCAAGAAAAGAACACGGATTATATTCATAGCTGGTACCAATGCAGTATCCCGAAGGAAAATCCTTATCTTTCTCTAATTGAAAAAATTCTCCCTTTAACCCTAGAGTTGCTATTTTCTTGGCTTCCTCTAAGTCTGCCCACGCCCCGGTCTGACAGCAATCCGCCTGACTTGTGCATTCAAAACAATTAATACTTTTTATTACCTTTCTTCTTACGCCTTTTTTCTTGCGCCTAGACATATCTGTATCCCCTCGTTTATTATATTATACCTCCCCAAACCAAAAATCTCAATCTCTATATAAATAGATGATTGAGATTGACCCTTCGCGCAAGCGAAGGGCATAAGCCCTTTTTGAGCTTGGGATTAAATTTCTGGGGACAGTTCCTATAGAACTTTATGCTATATAAAAACTTTTAAGAACAAAAAAGGCGTCGTTTCCGACGCCTTTCCTCGTAACACAAATACCTTTCTGACTATTAAAAGTATACCTGATTTAAAAATGCATGTCAAGAAAAATCGGGGCATAGTTAGCCTTTCTGAACCTAACCATGCCCCCCTCGATACCCCCTCGGTGGGATTCGAACCCACATTGTCCTCTTAGTCAGAAAGGAACACTATCCATTTGTGTTACGAGGGGGTACGAGTGAAGGTCTTGCCTTCCTGCTATAATAGACGCAAGAGATGGAAAAATCTAACAGGAATATTTAAAAAAAATCCCAAGCATTTTTAGAGCTTGGGATTAAAAAATCAGAACCGTCCCCTTTATTCGTTGGGCTATTTTAGGGTTTTGCTTCCGGCCGCTGAAAATTTTCGCCGTCGGCTTCGGTTTGCTTCCTCGCTACGGGTAGCCTTTCCTACGGATAGGCCTCCGCTCGTCGCAATTCCTCGCCGACACGCGAGATAGCTGGGCCGAAAATTTCCTAATGCGGCCTCCAGCAAAAACCCTAAAATTTAAATAGGCTGATTCGCTACGAAACTCGCCACCAACCAAAAATCCCAAGCCCTTTTCGAGCTTGGGATTTCCACATAACGCTCTTTCTCCCTTAAATCCGAAACAGTTTCTATGTTGAGTTGAATACAGGGGAGTATTCTTAATTCGTACCTGTAGAAATTGATGTTGAGGTGATCGAAGGCATTCTTGCTGACACAATAACAACAACTGCCGAATTGCCTCAAAAATATCTTTTATATCTGCGTCGTGCTTTTCAATCTTTCTTTCAAGCTCTTTTAATTTATAGACGAATTCTTTATGCACAGACATTATCTCGCGAAGCTTTACAAAGGTCTTAACGATAATAATGCTCATTTTTATTGCTCTTTCACTTTTTAATACACTAGCTAACATTGTTACCCCATGTTCCGTAAACGCATATGGTAAAACATATGAATGCTTCATCTTCTCAAACTGGTGCCAAATTGCCACCAGTTCGTCTCTTTCCTGTTTTGTAAGACGGAACATAAATTCCAGGGGAAAGCGCCGAATGTTACGCTTCACCCCCTGGAAATAAAAAGCCCGCTACTCATTACTGAATAGCGGGCCTTTTTTACTGGCTATCCTCTAAAATGGTGTCAGATCTATTTTTCAAAAAATAGTTCTGACCCTATATTTTAAAAAGGATTTAATTCGGGAAAGAAGATTTTCAAATCGAATTTTTTAATAATTCTGTAGGTTAAAAAATAAGGAGGCAACTTTTTAATTCTTATATTGTCAATAACAAGGTGGGTTATTAAACTCGCAGACAGTATCAATAATTCTTCAGATTTAAAAATTAAACCTAAAAGAAAAATAATAAAATTTAATTCCCAGGAATGTAAAAACAGATAAATCTTTCCTGATTTAAGGTACGTGGAAGAAAAAAAATCCTTCAGGTTGAATTTATTTTTAAAATAAAGAAAATGGTCAATGAGATGGTCTAAATCTATAAAGATGCTACCCAAGAAGAAAATAATAATATACTTTAAATTACCTGACCTTAAATAGATAATTGATACGAAGATAAAAGTGGTAAAGCAATGAATGGCTATATCTATAAGGTTATTGCGAAGTTTGGTAGAATACAATTTAATTACCTTCCTTTTCCACAATTATACCATTTCCATTTCAAAATGGGAAGGGGATTTAAGGGTACAAACGAGGAGGCGGCGGTTGAGTCAGGACTTGCTAAATAAAAAAGCCCCCTACTCATTACTAAAATAGCGGGCTTTTTTTACTGGCTATCTTTTAGCTGCGGATATTTACGTAACTGGCCAAGGTGGGATTAAATTTAGCAGCCATAATTGCAATTACCCAGATTAGTAATATCGCCAGGGTAACAACCGCGCCCAAAAGCAGGTCGCTGGCAATATTTCCAGAGATAAGAAACAACTCCCCGTTCCAAAGATGGTCTATCAATCCAAATAGCGCCCCACCCCAGAACAAAAGGTTCAGCCACCATATTTTGACATTTTTATTTCTGCTCCAGATAAAAGATGTGACTATTGCGCCGGCTGTCGGCACTGCATAACACATAACCTACCTCCTTCGATAAGTCTTCTTCCAGGAATACCCCAAAGCTTTTTATTTTAAAGGAGCACCGACCTACTCTCACATAGCCTTACGACTACACTACCATCGGCCCTGAGGGGCTTAACTTCCGTATTCGGAATGGGAACGGGTGTTTCCCCCTCGGTATGAGCGCCCCAAGTTTTGCAATATTTTAAGAAATGAACAAAACTTGGTCCTGAGTCCCCATAGGGGACGAAGGACCTTCGTTATAACCTCGACAACTTATACAAATATTAGGTAAAACTACAATTAAACCAAGAAAAAAGATTTAAAGGCCAAGCCGATTGGCTGATTAGTACGCGTTAGCTTAAATCCTTACGGATCTTACACACCGCGCCTATCAAGGTCGTAGTCTACAACCAGCCTTCACCCCGCTTGCGCGAGGAGGGATACCTATTCTTGGGGGGGGCTTAGCACTTAGATGCTTTCAGCGCTTATCCCTTCCGAACATAGCTACCCGGCCTTTGCCCTTGGCAGGACAACCGGAACACCAGAGGTTCGTTTCTCTAGGTCCTCTCGTACTGAAGAGAACTCCCCTTCAAGTATCCTAACGCCCACATCAGATAGAGACCGAACTGTCTCACGCATGTTAACCCACTGTTACCAGTGGCATAGACTATATCTTCATCCTCTTTAGAGGAGTTGACGTATTATGGCTTTAACAGCCATCTCATCCATAATTATCTTACGGAATCAGTCGTTACGGGGATTAATAGACCCTTTCTATTCAAAAAATCTTCTAATTTTGCTGCATTATTAATCTTCTTTTTTGAATAGTTAAGGACCGCATAAGAATCAACCAATTTTGCCAACTTTATTAATTGTTCGGGTGTTGGCTTTAGATTTTCTTTTATAGCGCTTAGAAGCTCTAATGCTCTTACCACATGAACCGCCTTAAACACCGCATATGGCTTTACCATTTTTAACACTTCTTCTACCTTATCATAGCCAACGATTGTATAATCACTTACACCATCGTTTCGATCTCGGATATATCCGTATCCGATTTTCTCTTTTAACCATTTCAACCCTTCTTTATGGTTAGAGTCTTGGTAGAAGCAAATACTTGCTCTTATCTGGTAGCCATAGATGTAGTCTTTGCGTTCAATGAGCTGAAACATAATGCTTCCATCGCCGTCAAGAAAACCTGCAATATATGCTTTGGTTTCTTCTCGCATCTATAACCTTCCCTCGGTATTACCCTTGCAGTGTTCGGAAAGCCGCAGTCGGGTTTCACCGATATTAGTCAATTCTATTTCCGTATTACTACGGAAAAACGCAGTTTTATCTACGTTCTGAACCCAGCTCGCGTACCCTTTTAACCGGCGAACAGCCGGACCCTTGGGACCTTATGCAGCCCCAGGATAGGATGAGCCGACATCGAGGTGCCAAACCGGGCTGTCGATGTGAACTCTCGAGCCCGATACACGTTTTTCCTATATTTCTATAGGCGTAGACTATATCATTATCCTATTCTGAAATAGGAATTCGGCGTATGATAGTATTAATTTTCACTATCTCACCCACCATTGGGATCAGTCGTTAGAGGGTCAAGGAAAGCTTTTGTAACTTGTACCTCAGAGAAGGAATTATATGGGGCAAAATTATCTTGGTAAATTTTGGACTTTCTGCTGCAGGTATATATATTCGTTTCCAATGTTTCAGAGTATGCAACGTCGTATTTATTTCAAACTGATTCTTTAGAACTTTTTGAATCTCCTCTTGCTCTCGAGTATTAAAATGATTTGAGTTTATCAGCAGACCTTTTGAATCATTTTTGTAACTACCGTCATCCATAAACCATATCGCTAAGCCTAAATCATCCAATATTTGCGAAATATTATCAGGCAACTTCTTTTTTCCCTGATCGTTGTAGAATAAACGGTAATAATTCAAAAGATAGGCAGAGCTAATTGTTCTAAAGCGGTATCGATTCGTTTTTATCCCAAATCGTCTATCTAACTCAGTCGTCATTTTTGGTGGAGTCTTTACCCATCTGCGTAATTCATTATAGAGAAAATAAACATATTCTCTTTGTTTGACTCCGTGTTTCACTACTAAACGCGCAGATTTTTTAGATAGACGTTGCATACTACCGTCACCAAGCAATAAACCCACAATTATACTTTGTTCTCTTTTTGAGAAACTTTCCTGACTTCCTACGGTATTGCCTTCAGCATTACCTGTTAAGGTTCCACCGTTATAAGCCAAATTTTCCATATAGAATTACTCCTATACGGGCCTACGTTTGTAAGCCTGTTATCCCCAGAGTACCTATTATCCGTTGAGCGATGGCGATTCCACGTTCAACCACCGGATCACTAGCCCCTACTTTCGTATCTGCTTGTCCTGCCGGACTCGCAGTTAAGCTGGCTTATGCGCTTACACTCCACGGGCGATTGCCGAACGCCCTGAGCCAACCTTGGGGCCCCTTCGTTACTTTTTAGAAGGGAACCGCCCCAGTCAAACTGCCCGCCTGTCACTGTCCTTCCGCCGGATTCACGGCAAGAAGTTAGGAACTTAATGCAATAAGGGCGGTATTTCACATTGCGGCTCTGCTCCAGCTAGCGCCAGAGCTTCAAAGCCTCCCGCCTATACTACACATATTGAACCAAATTCCAATAGCAGGTTGCAGTAAAGGTTCTGGGGTCTTTTCGTCTTGATGCGGGTAGACGGCATCTTCACCGCCACTACAATTTCGCCGAGTCTCTCGTTGAGACAGCGCCCAGGTTGTTAAACCATTCGTGCGCGTGGGAACTTACCCCACAAGGAATTTCGCTACCTTAGGCATTTCTGTTAACTTTATGTCGCCATAAAGATCGGACTATATCTTCTCCGAGTTTTTATCGGAGTCTGGCGTATAGTCTCTGAGGATTCTTCAAATAATTTTGAAGTCTTTCCTGCTGATTGTCTGCATTCATACTTTATTACCTCCTCGGTAGTATGAAATCTAACCAGATGTTCCAGCATATAGCCAAATTTTATAACGGCTCAAGTTGATAGCATATTGCGTAACTCATTGCTACACAATAACTTCCACCGTTATAGTTACGGCCGCCGTTTACTGGGGCTTCGGTTCAAAGCTTCGCGAATCTTACGACCCACTGACTAATCCCCTTAACCTTCCAGCACCGGGCAGGTATCACACCCTATACTTCCTCTTTCGAGTTTGCAGAGTGCTGTGTTTTTGCTAAACAGTCACCCGGGCCACTTTACTGTGGCCTTGGGGGCCTTTCAACCCTCAAGGCACCTCTTGTCGCTAACTTACGAGGCTATTTTGCCGAGTTCCTTAACGAGAGTTATCTCGAGCACCTTACCATATTCTGGTGGTCTACCTGTGTCGGATTCCGGTACGAACAGTTAACCAACTCCTCTTTATACTTTTCTTGGCGAATGGTTTTAGAATACTTCCCCCTCGGAAACCTCAGGGTCCCCTCTTCCGGTTACCCGGATAAGAACGCAGACATCCAACACTGCGCAACCCTAAACCTCCCGCGTCATACAAAGAGTGTTCCCTTACCTTGCGGCAAGAGATGACGCCAATTAACTGGTGTCCGAATATTAACGGACTATCCATCGCTTACGCCATACGGCCTCAGCTTAGGCTCGACTAACCCTGGGCGGATTAACCTTCCCCAGGAAACCTTAGACTTTCGGTGTGCCTGTTTCTCGCAGGCATTTTCGCTACTTATACCGACATAATCCCTACTTTAACGTCCAGCGCTCCTCACGGTACGCCTTCACCCATTAAAGTATGCTCCCCTACCGCTCACTTGCCCGAAGGCAAATGAACCCGCAGCTTCGGTAATAGGCTTGAGCCCCGATTATCTTCGGCGCGAGGTCGCTCGACCAGTGAGCTGTTACGCACTCTTTAAATGATGGCTGCCTCTGAGCCAACATCCTGGTTGTCAAAGCGAGCTCACATCCTTTACCACTTAGCCTATCCTTAGGGACCTTAGCTGACGGTCTGGGCTGATACCCTTTTGACAATGAAGCTTATCCCCCATTGTCTTACTCCCGGGATAAAAGAAGTAGTATTCGGAGTTTGGTTGGGTTCAGCGACCTAGTAAGGCCCTGTAACCCATTCAGCACTCTACCCCTACTTCTCAATTACCCGAGGCTATCCCTAGAAATATTTCGGGGAGAACCAGCAATTTCTGAGTTTGTTTAGTCTTTCGCTCCGACCCACAGCTCATCCCACATTTTTTCAACAATGACGGGTTCGAGCCTCCACCTCGCTTTCGCAAGGCCTCACTCTGGCCATGGGTAGATCACTCAGCTTCGGGTCTACTATACGGTACTTATTGTCGCCCAATTAGGACTCGCTTTCGCTACGCTTACAACGTTGATTAGACGCCTTAAGCTCGCACCGCACAGTAACTCGTCGGTCCATTATGCAAAAGGTACGCAGTCAGGCATTACCCGCCAAAGGCGGGTCATAGCCCTCCTACCGCTTGTAGGTCTATGATTTCAGGTTCTATTTCACTCGGCTCACCGCCGTTCTTTTCAACTTTCCCTCACGGTACTTGTGCACTATCGGTTTAGATGTAGTATTTAGCCTTGGACCGTGGTCGGCCCAGATTCACACAGGATTTCCCGTGTCCCGTGTTACTTGGGATACCCCTAGGGTGTTTCAAGATTTTATATACGAGGCTTTCACTCTCTATGGCTGGCCTTTCCAGGCCATTCTATTATCCATCCGCAATCCCACATCGAGGTCCCACAACCCCTCCTTTGTTTTCTTGCGAAAACAAAGGAGGTTTAGGCTCTTCCCCCTTCGCTCGCCGCTACTGAGGGAATCTCTGTGATTTCTTTTCCTCAGGCTACTTAGATGTTTCAATTCGCCCGGTTCGCTTGCCCCTCGCTATGTATTCACAAGGGGCATATCACTATATAACTAGTGATGGGTTGTCCCATTCGGAATCTCCCGGATCACAGCCTGTTTGCGACTCCCCGAGACATATCGGTGCTTACCCCGTCCTTCATCGCCTCACCTAACCAAGTCATCCGTGCATAGACCCTTTGTAGCTTGACCAATAAATCTGATTCTCTCGGTTATTTTGTAGTTTTTACCATCAAGATCAATCCTTCGCTCGCCCCAAAGGGCTCGCTCAGGATCGTGCTCAGCAACAAAAGTGTTGCGAAGCACGAATTGACCTTGTTACTTGTATTAAGTTGTCAAAGAGCATAGATTCACGCGACAAAGCGTGAAACGAATTTACTATGCTGATTGTTAAATATTATTTAACAATTTAGGCTTTTTAAAAAAGAACAAAATAGCTGTGTTAAATTTAAGCTATCGCAGATAAATCCTAAAATTATTGCTATCAATAAGAAAATTTGCATTTTCTATTTCAAAACTCAGTGGAGATGGCGGGAGTTGAACCCGCGACCCCTTGAATGCAAATCAAGTGCTCTCCCAACTGAGCTACATCCCCAGTTTTACTGAGCTAAATTTACAATAAATTTTCAACCCCTGCTTGTCCCGCTGCGCGGGATTTCGCCCCGCCAATGGCGGGGCTCAACAAAGCAAGTGCTCTCTCCCGACCTTCGCCTTCGGGTATGTCGGGACACCGACCGAAAGGTCGGTACCGCTGAGCTACAGCCCCAAAATTTTGCTTGTCGTAAAATTTTAGTGGGCCCAGATGGACTCGAACCATCGACCCCAGTCTTATCAGGGCTGTGCTCTAACCAACTGAGCTATGGGCCCATCTTTAGCAAATTGCTCATGGCTTATAGCAAATTGCCCTGATTCAATTTGCTATTTGCTATTTACCATTTGCAAAAAAATGGGAGCCCATTGCTCACCGGCATAGAAATCGGGAGAACATGGCTCCCAGATATTATAATTGAATAGCCAAGCTTGCAAATTTTGCTGCGCAAAATTTGCAGATTACAGATAACAGTTTACAGATAACAGATTTTTCTGTTCTCTGTGCTCTATACTTTTTGCAGAGGCAAAAAGTATTAGAAAGGAGGTGATCCAGCCGCACCTTCCGGTACGGCTACCTTGTTACGACTTAGCGCCAGTCACCAGTTTTACCTTAGGCCTCGCTAGGCGAGGATTTCAGGTACCCCCAGCTCCCATCGCTTGACGGGCGGTGTGTACAAGGCCCGGGAACGTATTCACGGCGGCGTAGCTGATCCGCCATTACTAGCGATTCCGGCTTCATGGAGTCGAGTTGCAGACTCCAATCTGAACTGAGCCCACTTTTTTGCGATTAGCTCCACCTCGCGGTTTGGCAACGCTTTGTAGTGGGCATTGTAACACGTGTGTAGCCCAGGGCATAAAGGCCGTACTGACTTGACGTCATCTCCACCTTCCTCCCGTTTATCACGGGCAGTCTCCTTAGAGTGCCTCATCACAGGCCTTACGGCTAATGACAAGTAGCAACTAAAGATAAAGGTTGCGCTCGTTGCGGGACTTAACCCAACATCTCACGACACGAGCTGACGACAGCCATGCAACACCTGTGCAGGCTCCTGACTTGACAGGTCGTTTGCCTTTCGGGTCACTACTTCCTGCATGTCAAGCCCTGGTGAGGTTCTTCGCGTAGCGTCGAATTGAACCACATGTTCCACCGCTTGTGCGGGCCCCCGTCAATTCCTTTGAGTTTTAACCTTGCGGTCGTAGTCCCCAGGTGGAGCACTTAACGAGTTATCTTACGGCGCTGAGAGTAAACTCCCAACACCTAGTGCTCATCGTTTACGGCTAGGATTACCAGGGTATCTAATCCTGTTTACTCCCCTAGCTTTCGCAGCTCAGCGTCAGGGCTAGACCAGAGAGCCGCCTTCGCCACTGGTGTTCCTCCCGATATCTACAGATTTCACCCTTACACCGGGAATTCCGCTCTCCTCTTCCAGCCTCAAGCTATGTAGTTTTGAAGGCAGTTCTTTGGTTAAGCCAAAGGATTTCACCTCCAACTTACATAGCCGCCTACCTGCCCTTTACACCCAATAAATCCGAGTAACGCTCGCCACCCCCGTATTACCGCGGCTGCTGGCACGGAGTTAGCCGTGGCTTCTTCTATGGGTACCGTCACTCCCCGCCACTATTTATGGCAGAGATTTCTTCCCCATTGAAAGAGGTTTACGTACCGAAATACTTCATCCCTCACGCGGCGTCGCATAGTCAGGCTTTCGCCCATTGCTAAAGATCCTCGACTGCAGCCTCCCGTAGGAGTCGGGGCAGTGTCTCAGTCCCCGTGTGGCTGACCACCCTCTCAGGCCAGCTACCCGTCAAAAGCCTTGGTAGGCCATTACCCTACCAACTAGCTGATAGGACGCGAACTCATCTCCAAACAACAGCTCTTGCGAGCCACCTTTACCCCTTGGCACTTGCGTGCCGAGGGACACATCGGGTATTACCCTCGCTTTCGCAAGGCTATCCCCGATTTGGAGGTAGATTACTCACGTGTTGCTCACCAGTCTGCCGCTATATCTTTTTTCCCTTGAAAGTTCGACCTTGCGGTCTCACCAACTTAGGAAAAAAGTATCGCTCGACTTGCATGCCTAATCCACGCCGCCAGCGTTCACTCTGAGCCAGGATCAAACTCTCCGAAAAATTCCGAAAGTTTGTATAAAGGCTCTTTGATTTTATTATTCACCACTTTTCGCTTGGCTATTCAATTGTCAAAGAACAAATAAAAAAGGCGTCCCGACACAAAGTCAGGACACCTTAAAGCTCCTGTTGAGCCGGAAATAATCCACTAACCAAATTTGTCAATAACGCTATTTATTTTCTTCACAATAGAAAGTATAACCTGTCTTTCCGCCTTTATCAAGGTAACTCTATTTTATAACAGAAAGCATTACTTTTGTCAAGGTATTTTTTAATGAGTTGATGTTACTATTTTAAAATGTTAAGAGTTATTACTATTTTGAAATGTTAAGTTTTTAAGTTTTATGGTAGCCTCTAAAGTAAAAGGAGGCTACCCATGCAAAAGCTCTTAGTTACCATGAAAGACA
>Ga0315279_10001909_pt1 | contig 32938 bp, 26 predicted proteins | sample YL17G06_20_MG_FD_203694 | JGI IMG/M metagenome (GOLD analysis project Ga0315279, IMG submission 203694) | Sediment microbial communities from Yellowstone Lake, YNP, Wyoming, USA - YL17G06_20 | ecosystem: Environmental > Aquatic > Freshwater > Lake > Sediment | place: USA: Wyoming | collected...
GTGCAAGTGCTTGGGGTTCTGCCGACTGGCGCCGGCCGTGTCGGCGGCCAGTACGGCATAACCGTCCATGGCCGTATTGGCATGCGGCGGGATGTCCACGTCCGCGTGCACGTCTTCCGCCAGCACGCGCTGCAGGGCGTCCAGGATGGGCACGCGCTCGGGTTCGAGCACGTGAAAGTGGCTGAGCACCCGGGCCAGGGCCTCTTCCACGCTCAACATCGCATAGGACTCGCTCATGCCTCGCTCCTCCACTCGGACCCATCCGCCCACACTTCTTTTTTCCAGATGGGCACGATCTCCTTCAAACGATCGATGGCATAGTGCACCGCGTCGAAGACCTCGGGCCGATGGCCGGCCGAGATGGCGATTACCACGCTTGCCTCGCCGATCTGCAGGCGGCCCACGCGGTGCACGATCGCCACGCCGCGCACGCTCTTCCAGCGCTGCCGCACCTCGTCGCCGATCTGGCGCAGCGTCTCCTCGGCCATCTCGGGGTAGGCCTCGTACTCCAGAAAGTGCACCTGGCGGCCCTCCGTGTTGTCGCGCACCACACCGACGAACGTGATCACCGCGCCGTTGCCCGGGTCCGCCACACGGGCGACCACTTCATCCACAGAGAGCGGTTGGGTTGTGACCTCAAAGAGCTTCATGGTCTTCACATCAGCCCATATCATCAGTCCCTCACCCTCCACCCACAGGTGGCAGGTAGGCCACTTCATCGCCATCGTGCAAGACCGTCTCTACAGCGGCATACTTCTGATTGACCGCTACCTTGGCGCGGCACATGTAGGGCCCCAGGACGGGATACGCCTGCACCAGACTCCGGACGAGCTCGACGACTGTTGCGTCTTCCGGCAGCTCATGCTGGACCTCTCCCCGCTGGAGTGCCTCACGGGGGGCCGCGAAGAACTTGACCTTGACTTTCATGCGCCTTCCTCGAGTACGATTTCGCCACTCTTGCCGCCGCTCTTGCGCACCAGCCGGATGTCGCCGATGCGCATGGTACGCTCCACGGCCTTGGCCATGTCATAGATCGTCAGCGCGGCCACGCTCACCGCGGTCAGGGCCTCCATCTCGACGCCCGTCTTGCCGCTGCAGTGCGCCGTGGCGGTTATCTCAATGCGCGACGCGACCTCGTCAATGCGGAAAGCCACGTCCACCTTGGTCAACGGCAACGGATGGCAGAGCGGAATCAAGTCCGGCACGCGCTTGGCGGCCATGATGCCCGCCACCTGCGCCACCGCCAGCACGTCGCCCTTGGGCACGCCCTTGTCCACGATGAGCCGCAGCGTCTCGGGCCGCATCGTGATCTCGCCCCTGGCCACCGCCACCCGTTCCGTGTCCACCTTGCCGCCCACGTCCACCATGTGCGCTCGGCCCTTCTCGTCTACATGCGTCAGTCCCACACGAACCTCCTGCGAGCGGTAGTGGGTAATGGGGTAATGTGGCAATGAGGTAATGGCCCAGTGCTCCATTGCCCATTCCCTCATCACCTCACTACCCACCGATTTGAGACATCACGCGCTTCTCCGGCTGCAGGCAGTCGTCCAGGTGGTGCTCCTTGGGCTTGCGTTCGATGCCCTGCAGCAAGAGCACCTTGATCTCCTCCACGCCGGCGCCCTGGCGCAGCGGCGTGCGCAAGTCAATTTCCTGGTCAGATAGCAGGCAGGGCCGCAGTTGGCCGTCGGCCGTCAGGCGCAGCCGGTTGCAGCGGAAGCAGAAATGATCGCTCACAGGCGTTATGAAGCCCAGCGTTCCCTTGGCCCCGCGCACACGAAAGTAGCGCGCCGGTCCCCCGCCCGGGCCAGGCAGCGCCGGCTCGAGTGCCCCAAGTTCGGCCTCGATCGCGTTGCGGATTTCCTGGCCGGTCACAACTCCCCTGGCCCACTTGCCCTCCGCGAGCGCTTGTTCCCCCACCGGCATCCACTCGATGAAGCGCACGTTCCAGCCATCGCTCACCGTCTTACGGGCCAGGTCGAGCACCTCGTCATCGTTTACGCCGCGGACCACGACGGTGTTGAGCTTGACGGGCTGCAACCCTGCCCGTTGGGCGGACGCGATGCCAGCCAGTGCGTCCTCGAGGTGGCCGAGGCGCGCTATGCGCTCAAAACGTTCGGGGCGCAGAGTGTCGAGGCTGATGTTGACGCGGCACAGCCCAGCACGGGCCAGGGCCTGCGCGTAGCGCGGCAGGAGGATGCCATTCGTCGTCATGGAGAGGTCATCGATCCCGGGGATGCGCGCCAACATGGCCACCAAACTCACAACGTCGGGGCGCACCAGAGGTTCTCCGCCGGTCAGGCGCAACTTGGTCACGCCCAACGCGGCAGCCGCACGTACGACAGTCTCGATCTCCTCATAGCGCAGGATGCTGTCGTGGGACTGCCAGGCGATGCCTTCCTCTGGCATGCAGTAGATACAGCGCAAGTTGCAGCGGTCGGTGACTGAGATGCGCAGGTAATTGATGGCTCGGCTGTACACGTCAAGATGAGCCACGCTGGCCCTCCTTCCGGCACGAGATGACAGATCACAGCGATGATGTCTCCGGAGTGCGTCGCTTCGGGGCCAGAGGCTGATCTTGCCACGCCACCCTGACGTGGGGCCTGGGGCTGCGCAAATGATCCCGCGCCAGCTCGGTCCGAAAAGAAACAGCATCCGCCTTGGGTCAAGCAGGATGCTGCGCATGAATAGCTGCCGCCGAAGCTCCTTCCCAAGCACGGGAGGCATAGCCGTTTCCGGCTACACCCTATCGTCCAACGTCCCTGGGTTCAGCACACCTTTAGGCGCATTGGATCGGAGACAATCATGTCGGTTTCGTTTCTGAGCGTGATTGTACTACAGTCTCAGTCAAATGCAAAACGAAAGCGTGAGGTTCGTTTTGCACCGCACCGCACCGGACCAGACTCCTGCCCTGCGTACCCCGGCGCGGCCAGTACACACCGCCAGCCGCGCCCGAACCGGGCGCTAGATCGGGCGTCAGGCGCGCGACCTGACGACAAAGGGCAGGTAGGCCGTGCTCCCATCTCACTGTGGTGCCCCCTGCGAGCCATCGACAAAGAGATCGCCCGCCTGCACGGGCTGCCCTGGCACCTCCACACGCAGCGCCATGTCTGCCGTTGGGAATTCTCCTCGCTTGCGCTATAATGTCCCCATGAGCATCTACGGACGCTACGCCGAGATCTACGATCGGTCGGGGCAGATTGCGTTTGGCCTGCGCATGATCCCCTACCTGGACGAGGTGCTGCAGCGCCATCCCGTGTCTGGCCGCTCGCTTCTGGACCTGGCGTGTGGCACGGGCACCGTGGCGCTCTCCTTTGCCCGGCAGGGCTGGGAGGTTTATGGGGTGGACGGTTCGGCTTCCATGCTTGCCCAGGCGCGTCACAAAGCGCAGGAGACCAACCTGCTGCTTGCCCTCAGCCAGCAAGACATGCGCAGCTTCCGCCTGCCGCACCGTGTCGCGCTGGTCACCTGCCTATATGACAGCCTGAACTACATGCTCACGTTGGATGATCTCAGCCAGGTCTTTCAGCGCGTCTCGGAGGTGCTGCTTCCCGGCGGTCTCTTCCTGGGCGACATGAACACACAGGAGATGATCGAGCACGATTGGGACAACAACACCTTCTTTGTCGACGGCCACGACCTGGCCGTCGTCTTGCAGAGCGAATACGACCCGCAGACGCGCATCGGCACGGTGCACCTGGTGGGCTTCGAGCAGCAGGCGGACGTCCTCTACAGCCGGTTTGACGAGGAGCACGCCGAGATCGCGTACTCAGACAGCGCCACGCAAGCCGCCCTCGAGGGGGCAGGCCTACGAGTCGAGGCGGCCTACCAGTGCTTCGGTTTTGCCCCACCCGACGCTGAGACGCGACGCATCCTGTGGGTAGCACGCAAGCCGGAGGCCCAGGCTTGAATCAGGTGCGGCGAGGGTCGTTCAATCAGGGTCCCATCTCCCATCACAGTCTTCAAGGAGTCCGTCGCATTCATGAGAAATCGCAACATCCTTTATGTCGCCCTGGTGTCGACCACTTTGGTGTGGGGCGGCGTCGTTGTCGCCATCAAAGAGGCCCTGCTCTACCTGAGCCCCGCCGAGCTGGCACTCATGCGCTACGGCCCGGCCGCGCTGGTCTTTGGCGCGCTGCTCTGCCTGTTCCAGCGCCAGGCGACGCGTGAGCTGCTACGCTCCGAGTGGCGCCGGTTGGCCGTGATGGGCCTGTGCGGCGTCTTTGTCAATCCACTCGCCATCAACACGGGCGAGAGCCTTATCCCCGCGAGCACCGCCAGCTTGATCATCTTCTTTAACCCGCTCTTCGTCTTTGTGCTTTCGGCGCTCTTCCTGCACGAGCGCGTCACCTGGCGCCGCCTGCTGGGCTTGGGCCTGGCCTTTGTGGGCGCCTTTGTCGTGGTGCGTTTTGGCGCGGGCTATTCGATCGGCCTGCGCTACCTGCGGGGCGTATTGGTGACGGTGTGCGGCACGCTCGCCTGGGCGGTCTACACCGTGCTGGGCCGCCCCGTGGCCGAGCGCTACCCGCCGCTGGCCGTCACCGGCGTTGCCACCATGCTGGGCACAATCCCGCTACTGTTGATCGCTCGCCCGGCGCTCGTCGGTAAGCTGGCCGCCATGCCGTGGCAGGGCTGGGCTGGCCTGGCCTACCTGGCGCTGCTGGGCACCGTGGTAGGCTTCACGATCTGGAGCGCAGCCCTCAGCCAGATGGAAGCCACGAACGTGGGCGCGTTCTTCTATCTAGTACCGCTGTGGGGTGTGGCCCTGAGCTGGCTGCTGCTGGGTGACCCCATCACCCCAGCTACCGTGCTGGGCACGGCCATCGTGCTCAGCGGGCTGGTCCTGGTGAACCACCAGCCGCGGGGTGCGGCACGTCCGCGTGCCGCACTGCCCGTCGCAGAAGACTCCCCTACCCGAGCCGGTCGCGTGCGAAGGCAGTCGTGAAGAACCGCGCCCCGCTCTACGCAGCCCTGGTGGCCACGACCATGGTCTGGGGTGGCTCTTTCGTGGCCATCAAGCAAGCACTGCGCTTCCTGACTCCGCTGCAACTGGTGTGGATGCGCTTCGCACCCTCGGCCCTGCTTTTCGCCATGCTCCTGGCGTGGCGCGAGCACGAGACTGTGCGCCGGCTTCTGCGTTGCGAGTGGCGCTCGCTCTGTTTGATGGGGCTCTTTAGCGTGATCACCTACCACCTGGCGCTGAACACGGGCGAGCAGCTCATTCCCGCGGGCACCGCCAGCCTCATCATCGCGCTCAACCCGGCCTGTGTCTTCCTGCTGTCGGCGCTGTTCCTGCGCGAGCGCGTGACCTGGCTGCAGGTCATGGGCCTCGGCCTGGCTTTTGTAGGGTTGTTCGTCATCGTGCGCTTTGCCAACGGCCAGCAGGTGAACCTGGGCTACTTGCGTGGCGTACTGATAACAAGCATCGCGCCGCTGTCGTGGGCCGCCTACACGGTGCTCTGCCGCCCGTTGGCCCAACGCTATTCGCCGCTGGCCGTCACAGGCACGGCCAACGTGCTGGGAACGCTGCCCGTGCTCGTCACCGCGAATGCGGACCTGTTCCGGCGAGCCGCGGCCATGCCCTGGCAAGCCTGGGCGGCCGTCGCGTTCCTCTCCTTGGCGTGCACTGTGGCTGGCTTCACCCTGTGGAACCTGGCCCTGCGGCAGCTTGAGGCCAGTCGCGCGGGTGGCTTTGTCTACCTGTCGCCCATGTGGGGGGTCGTCTTCAGCCACCTAATCTTGGCAGAGCCCCTGAACTGGTCCCTGCTCGTTGGCGCGGCGGTGGTCATCGGCGGTGTGGCACTCGTCAACCGCTAGACGTCGAGGGGGCAACATGTCGATCGTAGAGCGTTTCCTGGGCCTGATCTCGGCGCCGGCCTATGCCCTGCAGCGCACCACGGTCGCCTTTGTGCGCCTGCACGTGGCGGCCATGCTGCTCGGCCCGCTTGGCGCAGCCTACGTCGCCTTCCGTGCCTGGCACAGCGGCTTCACGGCGGGCCACGCCGTACTCGTTGCCGCGTGTCTGCTGTTCAGCGTGCTGTTGCTATGGGCGCACCGCCAGCGCTACCTGGTGTTCCGCGCACGCCCCATCACCGTTCCTGAGGCCACGCTAGGCCTGCGCACTGAGGAGAAGCTCTTCCTTTCGGGCAGCGGGTTCTTTGAAGTCAGCCAGATGCGCCGCTATCTGGTGGAGGTGCCGGTCGTGTTCTGGACCACCGAGCTCGCGGAACACATCATCGCAGCCAGGGTGCGTGCCTTGAACCTACTGGGCGTGGGGGTGCCCGGCGGCGAGCGCGGCTGGTGGTACGTCTTCCTGGAGCCACCGCGCGTGCTCGAGATCGAACCCGGCGACCTGTGCTTTGGCCTGCGTGTGCGCCCTGCCGTGCGCGTGCTCTACGAGACGCCCCGCGGCCGCAACGCGCTTTACCTTGGCTGCAAGGACACGCAGCAGCTCGCCGTCTTGCTCAAGGAACTCCGCGCCCGGACCCCGGCCACCCGCCGCTGAAGCGAGCCTCTACCACAAGTCGAAGGTCCCGGCACCTCACGGGAAACGCCCCCTGCACGTTGGGCTTCCACGTCGCGTGAGGCACGCCTCCCACTTGAACAAGAACCTCCTGACGCGCACGAAACGCTTCGGGAGGCTCTCCAAATGACTGCTGCCAACCGGCAACTGGAAACCGCCAACCGTCCTTACGCCGTCGGCGTCGGCTCTGGCGCTGGCTGCTCAAACTGGACCAGCGTCTCGACTTTGGCCTTGGCCATCTCGGCCTCGAACCAGGTCTGGAAATTCTGCTGCTCCACGTTCTGCAGCACGTCGGCACTCAGCGGGCGCAATTCCTTGCCAAGCAGCTGGATGATGTGATAGCCATAGTCACTTTTGACCAGCCCGCTCGTCTCGCCCGGCTTGAGCGCAAAGGCCGCCTCCTCGAACTCGGGCACCATTGCGCCGCGTGGGAACCAGCCCAGGTCGCCACCCTGATCCTTACTGCCCATGTCAGTAGAGTACTCTTTGGCCAAGTCGGCAAATGCCTTGCCTTCCTTGAGCTTGGCCAGCACCTCGTTGCCCGTGTTCTCGTCTGCTACCAGGATGTGTGCGGCATGGACCTGCTCGGCCGTGTCTGGTCCACCGTGCACCTTCAGTAGCTTGGAATAGAGCAGATAGACCCGGTTCTGGGCCAGGTAGTCTTCCTCCGTGATGCCCATACCCGCCAGAGCCTCGTCCCAGGTCTTGTAGGTGCCGCCGGCCAGCACCTGCTGCTTGGAGTTCTCGGCCTCTGCCTGAACCTCTGCGGCAGTAACGTCCATTTTCTCCGCGTTGGCCAACTGCTCGAGCAGCCGGCTCTGAACCATCTGCTGCACCACCTGGTCCTGGAAGCTGGGGATCAAACCGATCGCTTCCTGATCAAACCAGTTGACGCTGTAGCTGTTCGTCACATAGTACAACTGCGTGCGCAACTCGCGCATGTAGGCGTCCGTGGTGATGTCCTCGCCATTTACGCGTGCCACCACCGGAACGGCGGGCTTGAGCACGTTCTGCAGGGCCACGTCGACCCCACCGATCGGCACCGTGGCCTCCGGCGTGGGTACCTCGGCGGACGGCGTGGCCGTTGCCTCCGCTGTGGGCGTGGGCTTGGCCTGCCCGCTGCATGCGGCCAGCACCAGGCCCAACAAAACCGAAAGCGCCATCATCACAATCACTCGATGCTTCATCAAGAGCCAACCTCCCGCGGCTAGTCACAGAACCAGCGGCCAGCGCTAGATATGCAGCACTGACCGCTGCCTCAACTTCCATATCTGCAATCTGGCGCGTATTCTACGCACATCGCCCCCAAAGGGCAAATCGTGGCTTGCGCGCCGATTTCGCAGGCCATCGCTTCTGTGTTAGAATGGGTCGTCTGTAGCGGACCACATCCAATCCATCTCCCACAGAGGAGAGCTGTGATGGACATCCAAACCATTGTTCTGCGCCGGGGACTCTCGCTGCTCCTGGGCAGCATCATCGGCTGGGAACGTGAGGCGGTGGAAAAGCCTGCGGGCCTGCGCACCCTCACCCGGGTCTGCGTCGGATCGACCCTCTTCATACAGGTGACCCTGGACCTGATCCGTGCCTACGCGATGCCCGCCACTTGGGACCCACTGCGCATCGTCGCCGCCATCATCCAGGGCATCGGGTTCCTGGGCGCAGGTACGGTCCTGCATCAGGGAGAGCACGTCAAGGGACTGACCACAGCGGCCGCGCTGTGGGCGGTCACTGCTGTTGGCGTGGCCGTGGGTTTCGGCATGTACACGCTGGCCATTGCCGGCACGGTCATGATCTTTGTCATCCTGCGCCCCATCGCGCGCTTTCACGCCCGCTGGATTGGCACTCACAGCCACACGCACGAAGAGTGACCCAAATCCCAAACCCTATGGCCAAATAACCTCTGCTGCGCATTCTCATCGGTCAGTTTGCATTGGCCATTCTTCATTCTTCATTTGACTTGAACCCCTAGTTTCGCTACAATAGACTGACCCCTTGTATACAAAGAGCAACTCTATGGGGCGAGGCTAGGGCAATCATGAGCGCCACGTCGGGCAATCCCATCATCGTGCAAGGCGACCGGACCGTGCTGCTGGAGGTGGACAATCACCTCTACGAAGCGGCGCGGGATCAGTTGGCCCGCTTTGCCGAGCTGGAAAAGAGCCCCGAGTACATCCACACCTATCGCATCACGCCGCTTTCGCTGTGGAACGCAGCGGCCGCAGGCATGAGCGCGCAGGGCATCCTGACCGCTCTGCAGGCGTATGCCAAGTACCCCGTGCCCGATAACGTGCGCGTAGACATCTTGGACTACACGTCGCGCTACGGACGCGTCAAGCTGCTGCGGGACAACGCCGGGCTGCTGCTCGTGTGCGACGATGCCACCCTGATCACTGAGCTGGCTCGCCACAAGCGGCTGCAGCCCTACATCGTAACGCAAGTGGACCCGCTGCGGCTGCGCGTGGACGCGCTGCGTCGAGGGCACGTCAAGCAGGCCCTGGCGCTCATCGGCTACCCTGCCGAGGACCTGGCCGGCTATGTGCAGGGCGCGCCTCTCACCCTGCGTCTGCGCGAGACCACGCGCGGCGGTGACCCGTTCGCCCTACGTCGCTACCAGCAGGACGCGGTCAATGCCTTTTATGCCGCCGGATCTGCGCACGGAGGCAGCGGCGTGGTGGTGCTGCCCTGCGGGGCTGGAAAGACCATGATCGGCATCGCCGCCATCGACCGGCTGCAGTGCGCCACGCTCATCCTCACTACCAACACCGTCGCGGCCCGCCAGTGGATCTGCGAGCTCCTGGACAAGACCGACCTCCCCGAGGACGCGATCGGCGAGTACAGCGGGCTGCGCAAACAGGTGCGGCCAGTCACCATCAGCACGTACCAGATGATGACCTATCACCCGCGCCACAAGGACAGCGGGGCACAGAGCGGGGATGAGTTTCCTCATCTGAGCCTGTTCAACGAGCAAAACTGGGGCCTGATCATCTATGATGAGGTGCACCTGCTCCCCGCGCCCGTTTTTCGCATCACCGCCGAAATCCAGGCCCGCCGTCGCCTGGGTCTGACAGCCACGCTGGTGCGCGAGGACCATCGCGAGACCGACGTGTTCTCGCTCATCGGCCCGAAAAAGTACGATGGCCCCTGGAAGGAACTCGAGAAGCAGGGCTGGATTGCCACTGCGGAATGCCATGAGGTCCGCATCGCGTTGCCCGACGAGCTGCGGCTGCCCTATGCCATGTCCGACGAGCACGAAAAGTATCGGGTGGCCGCCGAGAACCCGCGCAAGCTGGAAGTGCTCGACCAACTGCTGGCCCGGCACCCCGACGACAGCGTGCTGATCATCGGCATGTACCTCAGCCAGTTGCAGCAAGTGGTGCAGCGCTACGGATTTCCGCTGATTGCCGGCAAGACGAGCGTGCACGACCGCGAAAAGCGCTACGAGCAGTTCCGCCAGGGCGAGATCAAGCGCCTGATCATCTCCAAGGTAGGCAACTTTGCGGTGGACCTGCCAGACGCCAACGTAGCCATCCAAATCTCGGGTACCTTTGGCTCACGCCAGGAAGAGGCGCAGCGGCTAGGACGCATCCTGCGCCCGAAGAGCCGCGGACAGCTCGCGCACTTTTATTCCCTCGTGACGCGTGACACGCGCGATCAGGAGTTTGCTGCCAACCGCCAGCTCTTTCTGACCGAACAGGGCTATCGCTACAACATCCTGTACGAGAATGAAGTGGCACGCTGGTACGCGCCGACGCCCAGTCTACAGGGGCGGGGCGCGCCGGGGAGTGAATCTTGAACCCGGGTGAGGTCGGCTCAGCTCCGCACGAGACTCCCCCGCCAAGCAGCCGCCCGTGGTGGTACGAGCGGCTGGATGCGGCCATTCCGGGCACCGCGGAGAGCGACGAAGCGGAGCTCGGACTGCAGGGCCTCCTGGCGCAGCTCCCACTGGGTGAACTGCGCCAGATCGCGAGGCAGCGCGGCTGGCGCGTGACGTGCAACAGCAAAGCGGAGATGGCGGCCGCGTTGGCGCCGCTGCTCGAGGACCCCACCGAGGTGGCGCGCGCGGTGACGGCGCTGCCGGCCGACCTACGAGACGCCCTGAGTGCCGTCCTGGTGGCCGAGGATGGCAGCGGGATCGCACCCGTCGGGCTGGCCCAGACCATGACGGCCCTGCGTGGCAAGTCGGGCGCAACGCTCAAGCCGGTCGAGGCTGCGGGCTTGATGCAGGATCTCGCCGGTTGGGGCCTGCTGATCCCCTGGCGCGACGCACCAGGCAGAGCGTTGCACTACCTGTTCCCGTGGGAAATGCAGCGCCACCTGCCGCCGTTAGCGGGGTGGTGCCATCAAGAAGCGCAGGCGCCGTGCGCGCCGGTGCAAGCCAGCGATGGCATGCGCTTCGTTCAGCTCCTCTACACCGTCTGGGAATGCCTCCTGCAGCAGCCACAACGGCTGCGGTCGGCACCGGAACCCCCACCGGAGGATCGCTCCCTGGCCTACCTGAACGGATGGAGTTATGATCCTCAGGAGGTGCTGAACCGGAAGCGCACCTCGGCCGCCTCGCGAACGCTTGCGGTGCCCCCGGCCCCCTATCTGCTGGACGATGCTGGCATGGCAGCCCTGCAGCCCCTGACGGATGGCGATCCTGGGCTGCTGGAGTTCGCGTGCCGCCTGCTGTGCGAACTGGACCTGGTCGGCACCGACAAGGGCTACCTGACGGCGCGTTTCGAGGTGATGACGCGCTTCTTGCAGAGCCCGGCCAGTGAGCAGTACGTCGTCGTAGCCCTGGCCTACATCTCCCTCTTGGATTGGAGCGAGCTGGACGTGCTGCTGCGCGCCGACTCGCGGCTGGTCCTGCGCCGGATGACACGCTTTGTGCTCAACTACCGCGAGTTCCGCTCGCAACTGGTCCGCCTGCACCACATGCTGCTGCGCTTCCTTGCCACGGCGGGCGAGGAAGGATGGTGCACGCTGCAGGACGTGGAGACGGCGCTGCGCGTGCTGTGGCCCGAGTTCTCATCCGCGGCACAGACCGACAATGGAGTGTGGCCTCGCCCAGCCTGGTGGCTGGCCTGGCGCGAGGACCTGCGCGAACTCGACGCAAGGCGAGACCCCGACTGGCACGCCGCCCAGGGCAAGTTCCTGCGCGCTATGCTCGAGGGGCCCCTCTATTGGCTGGGCCTGGCCGAGCTGTGCCGCCGCGATGGCGAGCTGGTTGCCTTTCGCCTGCACGGGCTGGCCGACCGCGTGTGGGACAGGCAGGTGGCGACCTCGCGCGAACTGTCAACCGACGATGCCATCGTAGTGGACGACTCGCAGCTCACACTCGTCGTGCATCCGGGAGCCGTGCCGCCCCAGACTCACGTACTCCTGGGGCGCATCGCTCGACTCGAGCAGTCGGCGCCGGGCCGCTTCGTGTACCGCCTGGATCCACAGGTGATCTGCGCCACATTTGAGCGCGGCGAGACCCTTCCCGATCTGCTGGCAGCCTGGAACGAGACGATCCCACTGCCCGTACCCAAGGCTGTGCAGGAGGCTCTCGACGCCTGGTGGAGCGAATATGGGCAGGTGCGCTGCTACGATGGCTTTTCCCTGCTGGAGTTGGGCGATGACGTGACACCGCGCGAACTGGAGGCGAGCACCTCGTTGACCCAGCATATCGTGGCCCGGCTGTCGCCGCGACTGGTGCTGGTGCACGATGATACGGTGGACGCGCTGCTGCAGGAGATGACCGCGCTTGGGCTGACGCCCAAGCAGGCCGCGTAAGAGGAACGCATGTCCGACCCCTTCTCCGAAATCCTCAACGCCTACAAGTACGAGGCCCTGCTGCAGATCGCCGAAGGCTGCGGCCTGACCTCAGCAGGCCACAGGCCGAGACCACCCAAAGAGGCCCTGCTAGAGTCGCTCACCAAGCGCCTGGCTACCTCGGAACACGTGAGCCAGGCACTATCCGAGCTGAGCCCGCTAGAGCGCGCCGTACTGGACCGGCTGCTGCTCCACCCCGGCGAGGTCCCGACCACCGTGCTGCGCGACGAACTGCAGAGGGAGGACGTGATCCAGCCCCGCCCGCGCAAGGCCGCACCGCCCCGCGCAGACGGGGCCGCACCGCCCCGCGCAGACGGGGCCGCACCGCCCCGCGCAGACGGGGCCGCACCGCCCCGCGCAGACGGGGCCGCACCGCCCCGCGCAGACGGGGCCGCCGAACTCTACGAAGGTTCAGCCTTTGACCCCGAGAGGAACTATCTGGAGGACGTCCTGGCGCGTCTGACGCTGCGCGGTCTGGTCTTCAGCAGCGGCCATCCCGCGCCGTGGACGGGCAGCGTCCGCCTGGGTTTGAGCCCCGGGCAAACCCTGGTGGTGCCCGAGCCCTTGCGGGCGTTGTTGCCCAGGCCACCGCTGCCGCCGGTGGAGTGGGGACGAGGAAACCTGCCCGCGCCGATGGAGGCCAGCAGCACCGACGCCGCGCAGCGAGATCTGTTCATCTACTGGAGCTGCGTGCGGGCCCAGCCCAGCCCGCTGACCCAGGCCGGGCTGCTGCACAGGCGCACGCTGCGCACGATCAATGAGCAGTTGTTGGCACCCGATCCGTCGGCAGTGAGCGCCAGCGTGGAGACAGATGCACCTCGGCTCTACTTTATGCGCCTGCTGCTGCAGGACCTTGGTCTATTGGCCATCGAGCACGGCCATCTGCACAGCACGGGCGTCCGCAATCGCGTTCCAGATATCTGGCGGCTCTCCTCCGCTCAACGCAGCAAGACCTGTGTGCAGGTCTGGCTGCGTATGCGAAGGTGGAGCGAACTGGCCAGCCTGAACGTCTCCACGGTCTCGTTCGACCTGCCCCAGGCGCGGGTAGTTCTGCTGGAGCAGTTGCGTCTGCTGACACCCGGGGTGTGGGTATCGGCCGAGCGCTTTCTGCGCCGCCTGGCCATCGTTGCGCCACGCCTGCTGTTCCGGGCGCGCGACCCTTCGGCGCACAACTCGACGTCGCCAGCCAGCGCCTACTATTCGGACGCAAACCATGCCACGCGACAGAGCCACTGGTTCGCAGAGATCGAGGCGGCATTCGTGGGAGGCGCGCTGAGCGGGCCGCTGCACTGGCTCGGTCTGCTGGACGTCTCGGCCGACGAGGGCCGTCTCCTGGCCTTCCGCATCAATCCCGATGGGGCACGCGCGCTCGGCCTGGAGCCTGCCTTGCCTGACAATGCCCCCGATAGTACCGGGGACGCGCGCGTCATCGTGCTGCCCAATTTCCGGATCCTGGCACTGGGGCCCGTCTCCGAGGCTACCCTGGCGCAGTTGGAGATGCTGGCCGACCGCGTCAACGTGGACCGCAGCGCCTTTGAATACGTGCTCTCGCGCGAGACGGTCTACCGTGCGCAGAAGGATGGCCTGTCTGTGCCCACCATCGTGGCGTTCTTGCAGCAGGCGAGTGATGCCGCACCGCCCCGCGCAGACGGGGCCGCACCGCCCCGCGCAGACGGGGCCGCGCTGCCCCAGAACGTGCTGCGCACGCTCGAAGAATGGGGCGAGCAGCACGAGCGCATCGTGTTCCATCGCGGGGTGACCCTGTGCCAGGCCGCCGGCCCGGACGTGATGGAGCGCCTGTGGGGCGATGCGAGCTTGCTCAAGCACCTCGAACGGGCGCTGACGCCCACTGTGGCGCTGGTGCGGCGTGGCCGGGCCACAGCCCTCCAGGAGGCTCTCTTGCAGCAAGGCTGGATGCCGGCTTTTTCTCCACGGGATGACGACTGCGCCGGACGTGTCGTGCTGACAGGCGCGGGAGAATTGCAGCCCGTACACGACGGGCCGGACTTGCGGCTGGAAGCCTGCCTGCGTGACCTGAGCGAGGAGCGCGATGGCAGGAGGTACGTCACCCAAGGGGCCGTCGAGACGGCAACGCGGGCAGGGCTGAGCGTACCAGAGTACCTGCGCCGTTTGGCGGTTCTGCACCACGGGCCGCTGCCCGACGAATGGCGGACGCGGATCAGGGCCTGGGGGCACTACTATGGCCCTGCCACGTTGCGCAAAGCCGTGCTGCTCGAAGTCAAGGATGCCGCCACGGCCGACGAGCTGCTGGCCGACCCACTACTGGCTCCTCTGCTGGCGCGCCTGCCCTCTGAGCCGCACGGCAAGACCCTGGTGGTGCGCACCGAGGACCTGGATAGCCTGCGTCGTCTACTGGGCAACCACGGCGTGGACGTCGGCTAGTAAACCTGCCATCCTGGGTGCTTCCTTGCTACCCTGGCTCACGCCTTGAACGTCCAGCTCTCGTTGCGCGTGAAGCGCCCTTGGCACGGAAAGAGCGCCTGCAGCAAGGGCTGCGCCGCGCGGCTGTGAGGGACTCGATTACCGCCATCGACGCCTTCTATGCGCAAGAGTCAAGCCAACTACGCTGGCTGCGCAGTGCAAACGAACGGCCGTCGATGGCGCGCGAAACGGCCAGTATGCCGTCCAGGTGGTCGTACTCGTGCTGCAGGAGCTCGGAGAGGTCGCCCCCCAGGTCCCAGGCCTGCTCCTGCCACTGCCGGTCACGGAACCGCAGGCAGCATGTTTTATGTCGCATCACACGCACGAGCAGGTCGGGGAAGCACATGCAGTCGTCCAATACCGGCATCATCTCTTCGCTCTGACACTCAAGTACAGGGTTGATGAAGACCACGGGTCGCTCGATGTGCAGGTAGATCAGCCGCCTCATTACCCCGATCTGCGGCGCTGCGATGGCCCGCCCCGCCCCGTAGCGCGCCCGAAAGTCCATCAACGTGTCGTGCAGGTCAGAGAACACGCCGTCTAGCCCCGCCACCTCCTCGCACGACACCGCCGCGGACACCTCATACAGTCGCGGATCCCCCAGCAACCGAATCACCCTCTTCATTCTCCATGCTCAATTCTGCATTTCAGCAGCAGGTACGTGAGGATGCCTGCGATGTTCCACGCGTCGTCCACCCCGCGGTGCTCGGTCCCCTCAAAGGCGATTCCCAGGGTTTGCAGCGCCTCTGCTGTGCCCAGCTCGCGCGGCCAGCCCGAAGCAATGGCCAGCAGGTTCTTGAGGTTGATGTGCGTGGGTCCAAACGGGAATTCGATGCCGCGCGCGCGGCACTGCTCCTCGAACATGCGCCGGTCATAGTCGCCATAGCTGGCCCAGCTGCGTTCGTCGCACAGGTAGTGGTGCTGCAGGATGGCGCAGGCCACGGCAAACGGAACGCCACCCTCTACCTGCTCCTGGGTCAGAGTCGTCAGCGCCGTGCAGTACTCGCTTACGGTGGAGTGCTCCGGGCGCACCAACAAGCTTTGCCGCTCCAACCGCTGCCCGGTTGCCACGTCCACGCTGCACACGCCCACCTCGATGATCTCGGCTTGCTGGCCTTCCGGCGGGCGGCCCTGCCAGCAGGTCGATTCGACGTCAATCACAATGATCTGGTCCAGCCTTCTCGCCAACGGCCTCCTACTCCTTCGCCCCTGATTCCTCTCTTTGTGCGAGAACGAACAAGTGCTCCCCTGGTCCAGGACATTCCGCGATCTGCGCTCTCATCTCCGGTACGTCACCACAAGCCTGGGGCGCAGCCCAGCGGCAGAACTCTCTGCGCTGGCAAACTGGAACGAAGCCGTGCTCTTCGCGGCGCGCAGCAAGATACCGTGATTGGCCAGGCTGTTGTTCACCCAGCCCTGCACCAGGTTGGTGAGATCCAGCCCACACCACTTGGCGATGCCGCTGGTGGTTACGCTGCTCTCTGCGTGCGGACCACGGTCGCTGAACGTGTCGTTGCAGCCGGGCAAGCCCCAGGGCTCGCCGGCGCGCGCCTGGGTCCAGGTGGCCTGGCAAGGCTCTGTGTCGCGCAGCACGCGATAGGCGCTCAGACTGACGTTTTCTCCGCCCCAGCCGACGGCCCAGACCTGCAGCATGGCCTGCGTCACCGTGGCTGCCGCCGGGATCGATCCGACACCAAAGGCCAGGAGCGCCGCGTACTGCTGCTTGTAGCCAAGCTTGAGCACAGGTTGAGCGCAATAGTTCGCGCCGGCCGCGTACTGAAAGATATAGGTGTCCGCCGCGCCCGAGTAGCCCCCGCTGCCCTGTTGCAGGGTGATGGTGGTCTCTGCCCCACCGGGCGTGGGAGAAAACGTGGGCGCCGGCGTAGCCGTCCCTTGAGAGGTCGCGGTGTCCGTCGCCGTGGGCGTGGCCGAAGGACCCGCCGTCCGATAGGTCACGACCAGCCGGGGGCGCAGTCCGGGAGTCGCGCTTTCGGCGCTGGCGAACTGCAGCGACGTGGGTGAGTAGCTGGCGCGTAGCAGCGCCCCGCGATTGGCCAGGCTGCCATCCACCCAGCCCTGCACGGCGCTGGTCAGGTTCAGGCTGTACCACTTCTTGATGCCACTCGTGGTGACGCTGTCCTCGGGCGAGGCGCGCCGGTCGGTTGTGACGTGGTTGCAGCCAGGCAAACCCCAGGCGTTGCCCACGCGGGCCTGGTTCCAGGTCGCCTGGCAGAGGTCGGCGTCGCACTGAACAACAAATGCCCCCAGCGTCGTGTCCGCTCCGCCCCAGCCGATGGCATACACCTGCAGGGTGGCCTGCATCACGACCGCGCCCGCCGGGATTGAGCCAAGATCAAAGCGCAGCAGCGCGGCGTACTGTTGCTTCCAGCCCACCTTGAGCGTGTTTTGCCTGCAATAGTTCGCGCTGGCAGCGTACTGATAGAGATAGGTATCCTGCGCACCCTCATAGCCTCCGTTGCCCTGCTGCAGGATGACCGTGGTTTCGATGTCGTGGGGAGTGACCGCCGGCGTGGCCGTCCCTTGAGGGGTGGCCGTCTGCGTCGCCGTGCCCGTCGGGGTTGAACTGTGCGTCGGCGTGGGCGTGGCCGTGCTCACGACGGCCGCAAGCTCGGCCACGCTTGCGACGGTGGCCTTGGTGAATTCGACCATCAACGCGGGCCGCATGTGCGCCAGGGTATCGGTCATACGATGATAGTAAGGGCTGAAATCCTGAAAGTCTTCAATGCACAGGATAGCCGGGTAGCCAAAGGCCCAGAAGGAGGCGTGGTCGCTGCGGTCGGTCGCGCCCGTGGTGATCACTTGGGGCGCGAGCGCCAGGCCAAAGGCCGAGATGTTGGCCGTCACGGCGTCCGCCAGGGCGATGGAGGCTGGGTCCGTACCCGCATGCAACTCGACGATGTGGTCGTTGGGCGGAACGCTCTCATAGCCGATCATGTCCAGGTTGATCACGCCATCGATGGCGTCACCACGCGCATAGGCCTGCGCTGCATAGTGGGAGCTGCCGATCAGGCCCTGTTCTTCGCCAGAGAAGTGCACAAAACGCAGCGTGTGCGCAAAGTGGTACTGGCTGAGCACGCGCGCCGCCTCCAGCACGGCGGCCGCACCGCTGGCGTTGTCGTCAGCCCCGGGCGCTACTACGTGGTTGCGGTCGTCGGAGGTCGAGTCGTAGTGAGCGCAGACGATGTAGACGCGATCGCTTCCGGGTCCGACGCCGGGCAGCTCGGCCACCACGTTGGTCAGAGGCCATCCGGCGTAGAGAAAGGCGTCGTAGCTCACGTTGAGGCCCAATGCACTGAACTGGCTGGACAGGTAGCGCGCGGCCTCGTCGAGCTTGGCCGTAGCGTACGAATGGCGGCCCCCCAACTCGTTGCAGTAGGCCTGGCGGTCGTCGTCCTGCAGCTTGCAGACGTGCCCGGTCAGCAATGTGGGTGAGACCGCGTCGACCATGGCCTGAATGTCTGAATTGTATGCGCTTCGAACCGGCGGCCCTTCCAGAGGCTGCGCGCGAGGGAGCACCCGTGCGGCCGGCAGCTTGACGATCTCCAGCCCACGCATGGCCAATTCATCGACCTGCTCCGGAGTCGCCGCCACCACCCAGACATCCGGGCCGTAGGGGAAGGCCGCTTCGACCCCCAATAGGGTCTCCGGTTTGGCGCCAGGCGTGAGGTAGGCCAGATAGTACTGCCCCGGACGTGCCGTCGCATCGAGCACCTGCACCGACATGCCTGACGCCCGCATTTCCACAATCTGCGCATCGTCTGCCAGCGCAAGCAGCCGCTCGCCCTGGTAGTGCACTATCTGCACACCCCACGACGCCACCAGGCGGAGCTGCGTCTCGCTCCGGTATGAAGCTTGCACGAGCCGCAGATCGCCCTGCGCCCCGACACTGAGCGCCAGCCCACACGTCAGCACGATCCCCACCAGCAGCGCCACGAGCACACGCAGCCTCATTGACCCTCCGCACTCTTTCCGATATGGCTTGCCTGCGCCTGCCAGAAGCCCGCGTAGGCAAGCCAGCCGCCCCCCGGGTGCTTACTCGCTACAGGCTGAGAAGCTCCGCAATCTCATCCACGATCTGGAAAGTAGCCTGCGGCCGCCCTTCCAGTCTGGAGCGCTCTGCGAATTGCGCCATCACGTCGCGCTCCGGCCCTAACCAGCCGCTGAGCAGCTCCGCCAGCATCAGGGGGTCCTCCAGGTAGACTCCGGCGCCATGCCTGAGTACGTAGGGCACGTTGGCCGATTCCTGGCCGGGAACAAAGCCGCTGAGCACCATGGGCAGGCCCAAGGCCATCGACTCAGCCACCGTGCCAGGCCCGGCCTTGGTGATGATGCAGTCACAGGCGGCCATCCAGTCCCAGATGTTGGGAATGTAGCCCTTGGCCAGCAGCGGGATGGGCCAGGTGCGTTGGGTGAGCTCTTCCTCGAGCCGCTGGTTGCTCCCGCAGACCACAACCAGCTGAGCCAGCGGCTTGGCCTGGCCCTGGCCATCCGCTGCCAGGCGCTGGGCAATCGTCGAGGCGGTCTCTCCCATACGTCCCATGCCCTCCCCACCCCCAATCATCAGCAGCATGGGCACATCGGGCACGAGTCCCAACTCCTGGCGCACTTCGGCCTTGGGCCGGGGCTTCTTGCCAAAGGCAGGCCGAATCGGCAGGCCGCGCAGGCGCAATTGATCAGGTCGCAGCCCGGCCCGCAGACCCAGGCGATAGGCCGTCTGGCTGGGCACAAAGCACAGCGTCACATCCTTGCGATACCAGACCGGATGCACGCTGATCAGGTCCGTGATCACCGTCACGAAAGGCGTGTTGCGCTTCAGCCGCCTCAAGATGCGCAGCGGCACCTCTTGCATGAGCGGGTGCACCGAGACGATTAGGTCCGGGTCGTGTTTGCGGATGACCTGACCGATGGGCCTGCTCAGCAGCCGCGACGCCGTGCGCAGCAGCGGTTCGATCGCCAGCGGCTGTTCGCCTACCCGGTAGAGCAGCCTGTACAACCAGGGCACGTCGTCCACCAGGAAGCGGTAGCCCTTGGGCACCTGGTTCAGCGGGGGTGGGGTGTGATCGAGCCACAGGTCCACCATGTCGACCTGCAGGTCGTCTGGGTACCTCTCCTGAAAGGCCGCCTGCAGCGCCTCGGCGCTGGCGCGGTGACCGCCGCCCGTATCGCTCATCAGGATCAAAATCTTTCTCATCTCATGCCCCGGCTCCCAAGCGGCGATAGAACAGGGCCTTGGTGACCTCTGATGCTGTGATGTAGAGGGCCACAATGCCGACCACGGTGACCATGTAGCTTAGGGGCAGCGGAGCGAACCCCAGCAGGCTGCTCACGGGAGTGTAGGGCAGAACGAAGGACACCAAGGCCACGGCCAACGTGGACCAGAACAGGTACTTGCCAGGTCTGCTCTGAAAGAATGGCCTGCGCGTGCGAATCACGAGGGCAATGAACAGCTCGGTCATGAGCGACTCGAGGAACCAGGCCGTGCGAAACTGCTCCGGAGTGGCCCGCAGGATGTAGAGCAGAATCCCAAAGGTGGCATAATCGAAGACCGAACTGACCAGGCCAAACGAAATCATGAAGTTGCGGATGAACTTGACGTCCCAGCGTCTGGGATTGTCCAGCAGCTCGTGATCCACGCTGTCGCTGGCGATGGTCATGGCTGGAAAGTCCGACAGGAAGTTGTTCAAGAGGATCTGCTTGGGCAGCAGCGGCAGGAACGGCAGGAAGAGCGACGCTCCCGCCATACTGAACATGTTGCCAAAGTTGGCGCTGGTGGTAATGAACACGTACTTGAGCGTGTTGGCAAAGGTCCTGCGGCCCTCTTGGATGCCCTGCTGCAAGACCGCCAAGTCCTGCTCCAGGAGTACAAAGTCGGCCGCCTCTTTGGCAACGTCAACCGCTTTGTCCACCGAGATGCCGACGTCCGCCGCGTGCAGGGCCAGCGCGTCGTTGATTCCATCGCCCATGTAGCCCACGACGTGACCCATTTTCTGCAGCGCGAGGATGATGCGCTCCTTCTGATTTGGATCCACCTCGACAAACAGGTTGCTGCGCTCGGCGATGGGTAGCAGCGCCTCGTCGCGTGTCTCATCCAACTCGGCCCCCGTCACCATGCCCGTGACTGGCATGCCCACGGAATCCGCCGTGTGCTGCGCCACAAGGTCGTTGTCGCCCGTGATGATCTTGAGTTGCACCCCCATGTCGCGCAGTTTGGCGATGGTCTCCAGCACCCCGGGTTTCGGCGGATCGAAGAAGAGTAGGAAACCCGCGAAGGCCAAATCGTGCTCTTCGTCACGGCTGTAGACGGACTGAGGCTGCACAGGCTTGGTAGCCACGCCCAGCACGCGGAAACCCTGGCCGCTCCACTCCTCGTAGCGACGCAGGATTTCGTTCTTCTGCGAGTCACCGAGCGGGACGAGACGCCCGCCGTCGCGCACCTGCGTGCACACAGCCAGCACCCCCTCCAGCGCACCCTTGGTGATGAACAGGCACTGCTGCCCCTCCTGCACCACGACAGACAGACGCTTGCGGACAAAGTCGTAAGGGATCTCATCCACCTTGGTGACAGCGGCGATGTCCGGCTGCTTCTGAGCCAGAACGGCCTCGTCTAGCGGGTTGCTAAGACCAGTCTGGAAATAAGCATTCAGGTATGTGTAGCGCAGGACCTCGTCTGAGGGCTCGCCATGCAGATCCAGGGCGCCGTCCAGTTGGACCACGCCCAGCGTCAGGGTGCCGGTCTTGTCGGTGCACAGCACGTCCATGCTGCCAAAGTTCTCGATGGAGGCAAGACGACGCACGATCACGCCACGCGCCGCCATGGCCTGCGATCCCTTGGACAGGTTGATGGTGATAATGGCCGGCAGCAGCTCCGGCGCCAGTCCGACGGCCAGGGCCACAGAGAACAGCAAGGAGTCCACCACGGGCTTCTGAAAGTAGACGTTCGTGGCAAAGACGATCAGCACAAGCCACATCATCGCCTGGGTGAGCAGGTAGCCGAACTGGCGGATGCCACGCTCGAATTCGGTCTCGGGCGGGCGCAGAGTCAGATGCTCGGCGATCTGGCCATACACCGTTCTGCTGCCAGTCTGGACGATCAGTACCCGCGCCGAACCGCTGCGGGCGCTGGTGCCCATGAACACGCAATTGGTGCGCTCTGCCAGGCCAGCTTGCGCGGGTACCTGCCCGGGTCGCTTCTCAGCGGGGAAGGTCTCGCCCGTCAGCACAGCCTGGTTCACGAAGAAATCCCTGGCCTCCAGTACGATACCGTCCGCCGGCACCAGGCTGCCGGCGGAGAGCAGCACTACGTCACCCGGCACGACCTCCTCGGCCGGCACGGTCAGGGTCTTGCCATCGCGGATCACGCTGGCCTTGATGGTCACGCGCTCACGCAGCTTCTGCACGGCCCTGCCCGCGTTGTACTCTTGCACAAAGCTCAGCACGGCGCTGCCCAGCACCATGGCTAGGACAATCACGGCGTCCACGTACTCGCGCAGCAGAAACGACACGCTGGCCGCAAAGAGCAGGACAAGGATGATGGGGCTCTTGAACTGGTCCAGCAGCAGCCGAATCGGCGTGACCTTCTCTTTGGCCTCGAGCGCGTTGTAGCCAAACCTGTCCAGACGCTCTTCAGCGTCTCGCCCAGAGAGTCCTGCGGAGCTGCTCTGCAGCGCCTCCAGCACTTTGTCTGCGGTTTGACTCCAATGGGCATTCGCGGGAACAGTGTTGTTGGCCATGACCTCTCCCGAATCGAGATGGAGCTATCATATCGCGTTGGGCAGGTGTTGTCAACCGTGGCGGCCCAGCCTGCGCCCCTTCCACGTCGCTCGCCCTCCCACGGTCAGCAGCATCGACCGCAGGGCAATCGTCACTGTGAGGATCACGCAAAGGGGATACAGCGGCGTCAAATATCGCGGCCACTGCCAGTCGCAGCGAGTTCGGCAGATGGCGTGTGTCTGCGTCAACAAAGAGCAGCAGCTCCCCATCCGCGGCGGCGACGAGCACGAGGCCCAATCCATGGATGCCAACTCGGAACCGCGCCCACCCCACCGGCAACGCTCCCTTCAGGAAATCCAGCAGTACCGCCGGGACACCAGCCTTCCATTGCCCGACCCGCCAGGCATTCGCAGCCCCTGGGTTCCCGTCACCGTGGCGACGGATGTCCGTATGCGAGACGAGCTGCCCAATCCACACCGAGAACGGCATGGAGCCCAGCAAGAAACCTATTCCGATCAATGTGGCTTTCATCAGGGCCAAGTCCTACTCCCTGTAATCTTGCCAAGGGATGCCCCCCATGCCCGTCACCAGCGCGAACACAGGGGCACCGCAGTGATCATTGGACCTAGATCTTCACCTGCCGCCGGATCCAGGCCATGGTCGCCGACTCGTAGCGCCGCACCAGAAGCACCGAGCAGACGGCCTCCGCCGCAATCTGATCGTCAATCGTGCCGAACAACCGGGTCTGGGAAATCCACTCCTCCGAGGCCCCAACCACGATCAGGTCGTACGGCTCACGCGCCGTCTCCCCTAGGATGCCCGCAGGTATGCAGGCAGCGTGCGTCAGGCGCGTGACGATGCGCGGCGGCACGCTGCCCAATTCATCCTCAATCACTTCACGCAGGAGCGACATCTTGTCCTGCAGCTCTTCGGTCTCACAGGCCTCACAGAAGCAGTGCAGCGCCGTCATCTGTGCATCTTCCTGCTCGGCGATCTCGTAGGCAAGGCGAATCGCCAGGCGTGAGTGCGGTCCGCCTCCGACCGGCACCAGAATGCGACGCACGTGATTCAACCCGCGGTCCAATAGGACAGCCACGCTGGCATGCGCGTTCTGCACGACGGCCTTGACCGGATTGTCGGCCATGCTGCGCGCATCCAACGGCCCCGGCCAGCCCATCAACAGGAGCTTGACGCTCCCATCCGTCTCGCTCAGAATGCCATCCGAGATGCGCGACGCGGCCCGCATCCTGGTGTAGAGCGGAACGTTGCGTTCCTGAGCGTGGCGCGCAATCTGCTGCAGCAGGGCCTGTTGCTGTGGAGCCAGCCTAGCCACCAAACGCTGCGCAAGCTCCCCGGGCAGTCGCGAAGAGACACGTACGACCGTGAGCACGCAGACGCTCGTATCTGCGCTAGCCTGGGCCAGCATGGTGGCCACGTGCACCAGACCCTGAGCAGTGCGCGGATTGGCGACCGGGATCAGAATCCGATCCTTCGCCTGCGACCAGCTCTTACGGCGAGACGCAATCCACCTGGTAAGTGGCGGGTTGAGATAATAGAACAGGCCACAGGTCACAATCACGCCGGCCCCGAACAGTAGAGCGCGCGGGTGCGTGAAAGCCATGATCAGAAAGCAACTCGCGGCCGCCATGTAGGCGGTCAGGGGGAACAGAGGAGCCTTGAACGGCCGCTTGATGTCCGGGTGTAGCTTCCTCAGCCGGATCATCGCCAAGCTGGCCCAGAACAGCACGAACAAGTACCCGGAGCTGGAGATGTAGCTCAGGAAGTCGACCACCCCGATAGCCGCGACCAAAGCTGACACTGCACCCACGGCCAGAATGGACACGTAGGGGGTTCTGAAGCGTCCCAGTCGCGACAAGGAGCGCGGCCACAGGCCATCGCGACTCAGGGTAAAGGCCTCGCGCGTCGCGCTAAGCATGGACGTGCTTATGGACGTGAGCGTGGCGATCAATCCTGCGAGCGCCATCATCGGAACTCCCCACACGGGTAGAAAGCGGCGCACTGCATCGGTCAACGCGGTCTCGGACCCCGCCAGTTGTGGCCAGGGCACGACACCTAGCGTCACCAGGGCAACCGCAGCGTAGACGAGCGTACACAGTGTCAAGCTGATGAGGATGCCCAAGGGGATGTTGCGGTTGGGGTTCTCTACCTCCTCAGCGTCATCCGCGATGACCTCAAATCCCACATACGACGCATAGAGCAGGGCCATCGTGCGCAACAACGACGAGAGGTTGTCAACGACCCCCTTACGAATGAAGAACCCGCCGCCGGCGAGAAACGCACTCCACCGGAAACCAGTCGGGCTAACAACCCCCACGACGACGTACACTGTGAAAGCGAGCAGCAGCAGGGCGCCAAGGACGATCTGTGTATTGCCAACCTTGCTCACGCCCAGCAGGTTGAGCAGCGTGAAGGCGGCGATAACAACCAGAGCGGAAGGCACAAGGGGAAGGGCGGGGATGAACACCTGCAGTGAAAAGGCGAACCCAACGGCCGACATTGCACAGTAAAAGGTGCTGGAAAGACAGTCCATTGACCCCACGAGAAACGACAGCAGGTTCGTGCCGTAAGCCTCGCGCACGTACGTAAGCGCCCCACCTGTAACCGGGTAAGTGGTCGCCAGCTCGCAGTAGTTGAGGGCAACGCTGTAGCTGAGAAGGCCCCCGAGGACAAGAGCGAGCACCGTGGCCGGTCCCACCATGCCTGCCGCGTGCCCAGTCAGCACAAAGATCTCCGCCGCAATCGTCCCTGCAGTCCCCAGCATCACGACCTGGAGCAGGTTCAGTTGTCGCTTGAGTTTGCGCTTGGTCACGCGTGTGACGTCCTTTCGTCCCTGCGACTCTGTTCAACCGCCGAGCAGGGTACCATTCGCCTGCGGCTAGCTGCAATGCTGGAGGCCAGGAACACCAAGTCAGTGAGAGCCGCGCAAGGCAGCTCCGTGCAGCAGGACGGGCGCAGGCCAATTCTCGTTCTCTGCGCAACTCCAACAGGGCTGCAAGAACCGAGAGGAAGTGGCCCTTGCCAACCGCCTCCCGCGCGACCCGCTACCCGGCGCTGGGCGCGGTGAAGCATCACAGCGCCGGGTTTGCCAGAGAACGCGTCTACTTTGTCTTGCGCCTGGCGTCCAGCGCTCTCTGGGCCTCGTCCTCGAGCACTGCCAGGCGCGTGTAATAGTCCGGGAACTCGGTAAGGTGCGCCAGCGCGATCTTGCCCGTCATGACGGGGTCATCATGCGTGACGTCTGTGGCGGGGCTGCGCGACCCGTGCTCCAGCTCGACGTCCATGCCCATGCGATACTGCTCGACGTCAAACTGGCTCCAGTCCACGCCCAGCGACTCGCCGATCTTCTTGGCCTCTGCCTTGGTAAAGTGCTTGTTGTTTGCCATCGTAGGCTCCTTTCACAGCTAGGTTATTCGCTGCCGGACGGAACCGGCAGCTCACATCCACACATCAGGCGGTAGTACTCGGCCTCCTGAGCAAAATCCCTGAAGGACTGGGCCGCAGCCGCGTCGCCCAGTCGCGCCGCTTCCTGCAGCTTGTCGGGCAGGTCCGGCCGCGCCCAGAAGCGTGGCAAGACCATCAGCGGGTCCCCTATGGCGCGCTCGGCTTGGCCGAGGGGAACCCAGTTGTACATCAACGGACCGCGCGCAAACACCGTGAAGCCGAGGCGATAGCCCGCTTCGCGCGCAAGTTGCACCGAGCGCGCGGTAACGTCGCCCCCCGGCCACACGAACGCGATTGGGCGATAGCCAAAGTGCTGCTCGAGCAGCGCGACGGGTCCGAACAACTCCTGTCGCACGAGCGCGTCGGGCGAGTCATCCGCGACATAGTAGTGCGCATACCCATGAGACTGCACATCCACGTAGCCTTTGGCGCTCCATCCCTCCACCTGCTTCCAAAGCCCCTTGCGATGGTCCGTGTCCCCGACAATCCAGCCCAGCGTCATGGTCCAGCCCTGCTCTCGGGCAATGGGGAGAAAGTACTTGTCTAACATGTCGGGATGCCTGTCATCCAGAATCCAGATCATGGAGCGTGGTGGGATGCGCATGTTGTGCTCCAAGAAATCGGCCAACTGCGCCGCCGTGATGGTCTCGAAACCTAGCCGTTTGGCCGCCTCCACTGTGCGTTGCAGGTCCACGGCAGGGATGTAGGTTTCCCCTGGACGATAGGCCACACCCTCAAAGACCGTGTGGAACATGACCGGGACGACGACGGTGCCCGGCGCGCTGCTTTGTGCATCCCAGCGCTCGCGCAGGTACTGGCAGGCGTCCGTCACGTACGTTTCTGGCTGCAGGCCAGCCAGTACCTTCCGGCCTGTGAACAGCGCCGGCGCCGGCAAGGTGGCCGACGGCGTGGGCCAGGCTGTCGCCGTAGGCACTGGCGTGGCCGTCACCATGGCCGCAATCGACGTTAGCGTCGGTGTGAGGGTCGGTGAAGAGCGCTCCCGCCCGACCCAGCACGCCGTGGCCAGCGAAAGAACGACTCCGCCCATCACGACGGGCAGCGTGATTGTCAGTAGCAAGGTTCTCTTGCGCATGCGTCCCCGTATCCAAGGGTGTCCGATGTCACCTGGCACTGCCTAACCGTGTGGACCAGCTCCCGCAGTCACTGTCCGTGACGCCCTGTAGTGCTGCCGCGCAGGACGCTCACTGGGGCGGGCCGCTGATCTCTGGCACCTCGGAATTCTCCATCAGCTCAGGGACTGTGACAAAGCGGTAGCCGCGCGCCTGCAGGCCTTCGATGATCGCCGGCAGGGCTTCTACCATGTTTTGCACGGGCGGCGAAATGCGCGTCTCGAAGCCATCGTGCAGCAGCACAATTGCCCCTGGGCGCGCCTGCTGCAGCACGCGCGAAGCAATCACGTCTGCCGCAGGCCGCCGCCAGTCGTCTGGCGAGACGCTCCAGGTGACCACTGTGTAGCCTCTGGCGTGTGCCAGGCGCACCATCCACGGGCTGCGCCAGCCGTGCGGAGGGCGGAATAGCGTCGGCGCAACGCCGGCCGCTCGGGCAATTGCCTGTTGTCCGTTGTCGAGTTCGCGGCCCACGTGGCGTGAGTCCTCGATCGCCGCCCAGACAGGATGGCTGTAGGTGTGATTGCCAATCACATGCCCCTCAGACACGATGCGGCGCGCCAGGTCCGGATGCCGCTCCGCGTTGAGCCCCACCAGAAAGAAAGTTGCTTTGACGTCGTAACGCGCCAGGACGTCCAATACCTGGGCCGTGTACTCGCTCGGTCCATCGTCAAAGGTCAGCGCCACTACGGGCTGGTCTGCCCGCACGCGCGCCACCACCGCGCCAAAGGTCTGCGCGCCCGGTCCCTCGGCCGTCAGCACGAAAGCACCGAAGAGCATCAGGAAAACGCTGGCCAGCGCCACGCCCGCCAGCGACACCTGACGCCTGGTCAGCCTCGGACGCGGCGGTATGCGCACGTCCGAAAAGTGGAAAAAGTGCGGCCGCCCCGTCAGAATCAGCGAAAGATCGTTGATCACGTACTGCCACAACGCGGGCCAGAAGGACACCTCGAAGCGACGCGCCGAGGTCGCCGCGACCGGACCGTGGTTTAGGCACAAGCGCCCCACGCGCTGCAGGCGCATACCCAACTCCACGTCGGCACCCATGTTAACTGTCGGGTCAAAGCCCGCCACGGCGTCGTAGGCCCAGCGCCACATGGACATGTTGGCGCCGGCCAAGTGCCAGGAGCAGCGACTCAGTATGCGGCACAATGTGCGTAGCCAGCCCGGTCCGTCGTAGAACTGAAACGACCCGCTGGTCGCCACAACGCCGGGCCGCAAAGTGAGGTTCGCCACCAGGCTGGAAAGCCAGCCAGGCGGCACCAGGGTATCCGCGTCGGTACAAGCGATGACCTCGCCTCGCGCCGCAGAGAAACCTGCTCTCAGGGCGTAGACGTAACCCTTGACTGGCTCGTCGACCACCGTCACACCAATGTTGCGTGCGATTTCTGCCGTGCGGTCGGTCGAGGCGTTGTTCACCACGATGACCTCGTACGGGCCTGGGTAGTCCTGGGCCTGCAGCGCCGCCAGGCAGTTGGCGAGCACGTACTCTTCATTGTATGCCGGCACGACCACAGAGACGAAGGGCTTCGGTCCGCCCACAAGTCGAACGCCCACCGGATCGTCCGTCAGACCATCGCTTGTCGGCACGCGCTTGCACTCTGCTGCGTTAGTGTCCATCGTGGCATCTTCCCGTGCGCGGGTTGGAGCGCCGCACTAGAGCCCCTCGTCCATGCGACGCTGGCGCGTCTCGAACAGGCGCGCAAAAAGCATGCCAAAGAGAAAGCCTCCAATGTGGGCCATGTAGGCCACGCCTCCCGACTGCACGTCGGCCAGCGCGCCCACCTGGCTGAACACCTGAGTCAGGAACCACAGTCCAACCAGCAGAATGGCGGGCAGAAACGTGACGCGCGCAAACCAACCGAAAAAGAGCACCGTGCGGATGCGGTCGCGCGGATAGGTGATCAGGAACGCGCCCATCACGGTGGCAATTGCGCCACTGGCCCCCAGGGTGGGAACGGTTGAACCGGGGTCAATCACCGTCTGGGCGGCGGCAGCCGCCAGCCCTCCCAGCAGGTAGAACAGGACGTAGCGGCCCGGGCCCATCACGTCCTCGATCTCCGGGCCAAAGACCCACAAGAAGAGCATGTTACCCAGGATGTGCGCCCAGCCCTCGTGCAGGAACATGGAGCTGAGGATCGTGATCCAGTCGCGGCCCGCCACCACGTTGGCAGGCACCATCGACCAGCGCATGATGAAAGCCTCTCCTCCCAGCAGCTCCAGCACGAACACGAGAGCGTTCAGCCCGATGATCAGCATCGTGACTACCGGGAAGTGCACTGGTCTGCGTGATTCGTCCCCCAGGGGTATCATGGTATGTCTCCTTGGCTATGGTGCACACAGACTACGGCCTCCCTGCATGCTGCTATGGTCGGATGTACGCCCAGCCCTCTGCCTGTCTGCGCACCAGCTCCCCCACGCCCGAGGGCACGACCTCGGCCTGTGTCAGCAAGGCATCCTTGTCAATGCCTGCCGCCCGCAATGCGTTCGCGCAGGCAACCAGGCGCACCCCTTGGGTCGCCAGGCGTTCGAACTGCGGCACTAGCGGATTCCCCGCCTTGAGCAAAGCCTGGACGCCTTCTGCATTGGCCACCAACTCGACCTGCACGTTGCCGCCCAGGTCCAAAAGAAGGTTCTCGATGTTGGTCAGCACCAATCCGGCCGTGGCTTTGCCACACGCATCAAGATGAAACAGCGCGCGGTACTCGCCCATCGCCACTTGCACCTCCTGCCTACCCCGCGATACCTCTTGGCCACGGCAGCAAAGTCACATGCTGCCAATCAATGATACAGCAAACTACCGATTTGCGCGAATCCGCAGCCGGCGCACCTGGCTGGGCACACGGAACATGTGGCTCCAGCCCGCGCTCGGTTATGTAGCAAGCGATTTGACACCCCAGTGCAGCGGTGCTACACTTATGTCGCGCCCGATCCTCTGCGAAGGCCACGCAGGACGGGTCGGGCAGTCAGAGGAGGTTACCCGTGACAGAAGAACAGTTGCCGCTCTTCCAGGTCGTCGAGTCAGAACACGGCGCGGCGCCAGCTCGCCTCGCGCCACGCTCGCACCTGCAGCAGGCACTGGCGGGCTTTCACGACTACATGCTGACGCAGGGCATGAGCGAGCACACCGTCAAGGCTTTTGACAGCGATCTGCGCCTGCTGGCTGGCTACCTGGGCGCGGCGACGCCCATCGACGCCATCACCGGCGGCCGTCTCGAGGCTTTTCTGACCTACCTGCGCACGGGTCGCGGAGTGCCCTGCAACGCCAAGTCGCTCGCGCGGCGCTTGACGACGCTCAAGGTATTCTTCGCCTGGCTGGCCCAGGAAGGGACCTTGCCCTCTGACCCGGCTGCGCCGCTGGTTCACCAGCGGGTGAGCACGCCCCTGGCGCGTGTTCTCTCCGAGGCGGAAATGGCTCAGTTGCTGGAGGCCACCGGGCGTTTGCGCAGCGACGTCAGTAGCCCTGACGCCCGCCCCTACCTGCTCGTGATTCTGCTGTTGGCCACAGGCATCAAGAAGGGCGAATGCATGAACGTGGCTCTCGGCGATCTCGATACGTCGGATGCGGCGCAGGCTTCCCTCTTTGTCCGCTACGGCAGTGTCAAGCAGCGTTTCAAGGAGCGCAAGCTGCGCCTGCCGCCACCGTTCGCGCAGGTGCTAGCCGAGTACCTGGCACAATACCAGCCCAAGGCCAAGCTCTTTGAGTGCACGGCGCGCAACCTGGAGTACGTGCTGGACGAGTGCTGCAAACGCGCCGGTTTGCCGCCGCGCATCGTCTCCTTTGAAGGCTTGCGCTGGACTTGTGCCGTGCGCGACCTGCGTGGCGGCATGGCCGAGGACGACCTGCGGCGCAAGCTGGGCCTCTCGCACATCTCCTGGGTCGAAACGCTGGAGAAGCTGAAGCGTCTCACGGCGCCAGCGCTATAGATCGAGCGCGCTCACCGGGAAATAGCAGACCCCTACCGTGCCCGGCCCGGTGTGCACCGCCAAAGCCGACGAAAGCTGGGTCACCAGCAACTCAACGCACTGGAAGCTGCGTTCGACCATGCCGCGCAGCGTCTGCGCCGCGTCTTCATCAGCCGCATGCACGATCGCGGCCTTGATCCTGGCACCCGCACCCAACTTCTGGGAGATCAGGTCCACCATGCGCGCGTAGACCGCCGAGCGGCTGCGCGCCTGGCCCAACGCCACGATCACCCCATCCTCCATACTGATGATAGGCTTGATACGCAGCAGTGATCCGACCAGGTGCTGCGCCATGCCGATTCTGCCACCCATGTACAAGTAGCGCAGCGTGTCGGCGGTCTGCAACATGCGCGTGACTGGCACCATGCGTCTAATCAGCGCCAGAATCGAGTCCAGGCTGACCCCTGCCAGGGCCGCGCGCGCCGCCTCGAGTGTCATCCAGCCGTGAGCCATCGCAACGTTGCGCGTGTCCACCACCTCAATGCGCGCGTCTGGGAGGGTCTTCTGCGCCATTTCCTTGGCCACCAGAGCCGCCTGGTAGGCGCCACTCCCGCGCGAGGTCATGTGGATCGAAACGATCTCCTGCGTGTGCTGGGCCGCATCCTGGAATGCCTTCAGATAGTCACCGGCGCCTGGATTAGCCGTCTTGGGCAACTCTTTGGCCCCGCGCAGGTAGTCCAGAAACTGGTCTTGCTGCATGTCCACCAGGTCCCGCAACGACCGCTGGCCGATATGAATCAAGTAGGGGACCATCGTGATGTCGTACTTCCCATAGTAGTCAAGGGGAAGACTGGCACAGCTATCTGTGATGACTTTGACCTGTGGCACGTTTCGCTCCTTTGCGCAAAGCAAGTCTACTTACTGCCACCCACCGCCATGGCAAAGACACTGAGAAATCGCTCGCTGCAGCGCTCCGCAGGTGGGAACCTGGCGCGCAGGCGAAAGTTGCGGGCCATCTGCCGCCCAATGCCGGCTGCCCACTCGTGCTCGTAGCGGCTGAGTGCCACAGCGGACACGTCGCCCGCGGCAATCGCGCTAGCCGCCACGCGTCCGGCCAGACGCCCTGCCGCCATCGCGTTGCCGATGCCGCCTCCCGTGAGCGGATCCACCTGGCGCGCGGCATCGCCCACCAACAGGCAGCCGTCCGTCACCAGGCGCGCTGGGGGCATGGCCACCGGGACTCCACCGGCGATCAACGTCACCGGACTACCTTGCGAGAGAAAGGCGTGGCTCTCTATGAAACGCGTCAGGAGTTCCACGGGCGCGCTTGCGCTCAGGCCTGCCTGGACGCCCAGACCCACGTTGGCTCGCTGCCCGCCCTTGGGGAAGACCCAGGCGTAGCCACCCGGCGCGAGCACAGGATCGAGGTAGTAGCAGGTGCAATGCGGAGCCACGTCGATGCCCGCCAGCAGGAACTGAGCGCAGGTCATCTGGTCTTGCTGCGGCAGAGTCGTCTCCAGTCCGGCCCACCGGCCGACGCGCGACTCAATGCCGTCCGCGCCGATGACCACCCGCGCAGCGATCTCGCGCCGGCCCCAGGGTCCCTCGGCCACGACGCCGACGACCCGCTGGCCTTCCCGCAAAAGGCCCAGCGCCGCGGTCTTGACCTGGACGCGCGCACCCGCGAGCGCCGCCTTCTCGGCCAGCACGCGGTCAAACACACGCCGCTCCAGCACATAGCCCACCTGCCGCTCCCCCCGGCCCTGAGCTTGCCAGACCCTCTCGCGTCCGTCATGCACGGTGATGATCCTGGCGCTGGAAATGCGCGCCGAGATCCACGCGGGATCCGGTTCGATGAACGGCAGCAGGGCGTCGTGCCCGATGCCCTCGGCGCAGCGCACCGGCGAGCCAATCTCCTGCCGCTTTTCCAGCAAGAGTACCGACAAGCCGT
>Ga0315279_10001910_pt1 | contig 32936 bp, 29 predicted proteins | sample YL17G06_20_MG_FD_203694 | JGI IMG/M metagenome (GOLD analysis project Ga0315279, IMG submission 203694) | Sediment microbial communities from Yellowstone Lake, YNP, Wyoming, USA - YL17G06_20 | ecosystem: Environmental > Aquatic > Freshwater > Lake > Sediment | place: USA: Wyoming | collected...
AACGGCTATGACGTAGTTTTAACTATCGATGAAGTGATTCAGTACATTGCCGAGAGGGAACTAGATAGGGCATTTTCTGCTTTTCATGCCAAAGGCGCCAGCATTGTGATTATGGATCCGCATACAGGTGCAATTTTAGCTTTGGCCAACCGTCCGACATTTGATTTGAATGAGTATGGCAATGCCTCCGGGGATTTAAGGCGCAACCGCGCGATTTGCGACTTGTTTGAGCCGGGTTCGGTATTTAAAATAGTTACGGCAGCTGCTGCCTTAGAAGAGAACAAGGTTTCGGAGGAGGACAGATTTTTTTGCGAAAACGGCTCTTATAAGATAGCTAACCATGTACTGCACGACCATAGTCCGCATGGCTGGCTTACTTTTCGCGAGGTAATCGGCCAATCCAGCAATATCGGTACATCCAAAGTAGCCCAGGTTTTAGGCAAGGACCTCATTTACAAATATATAAAGTTATTCGGATTTGGTTCAAAATTAGGGATTGACCTGCCGGGTGAAATTTCAGGGATAAGTAAAGAGCCGCGTTTTTGGTCTAAAGTCTCCATTGCCGCTGTTCCAATAGGTCAAGAAGTGGGAGTTACCGCGCTACAGTTGGCCAGTGCCATATCGGTTATTGCTAATGGCGGGCAACTGATGAAGCCTTATATTGTCAAAGAAATCCGTGACCAATACGCCGAGCCGATAAGACAATTCTCTCCGAAAATGATACGCAAGGTCATATCCCTGGAGACCGCTCAAAGAGCCAACAAAATCCTGATTGGCGTAGTCGAAGAAGGCACGGGTAAATTAGCTAAAATCGACGGTATCAGCGCTGCTGGTAAAACCGGAACTGGTCAGAAACTTGAGCCAAATGGTACCTATTCCCATAGCCGATTTATGGCATCTTTTATCGGGTTTGCTCCTGCCGAGGATCCGGCAATTGTAATAGCAGTGGTCGTGGATGAACCGCACCCTTATTATTTCGGCGGCGTAGTAGCAGCGCCGGTATTTAAGAATGTGGCGCAGGATGTTTTAAAATACCTGAAAAACCAACGGCCCCTAAACGAACTTGTGGCTTTAAATGCGCTTAAAACAACTGATTAGAACCTTAGATAGTTATAAAACTTACTCTGAGATTAACGACTTTGAGGTAAAAGGCCTAAGCTGTAATTCGCAAAACGTTTCGGAAAGGTTTCTCTTTGTGGCCATCAAAGGCAACAAAGAGGATGGGCATAAATTTATCAAAGAGGCAATAGCTAAGGGAGCCAGAGCTATTCTGACTCAAGGCCAATATCCTGGGACTAAAGGCCGCGAAGATGTTTGTTTTATTGAAGCCCCGGATACACGCCAGGCCTTGGCAACACTAGCCAGTGAGTTTTACGGTCGGCCTTCGGAAAAGATTAAAGTTATTGGAATTACCGGTACCAATGGTAAAACTACAATTTCTTATCTTATCGAAGCAGTTCTAAAAGAAACGCATCTTAATCCGGGGGTTGTAGGCACAGTCAATTACCGTTTTAAGGATAAGGCATTAGCAGCAAAAAATACCACTCCCGGCCCAATAGAAATTCAATCGTTGCTGGCGCAAATGGTAAACGAGCACTTGGAATATGTAATTATGGAAGTTTCCTCGCATGCCTTAGACCAGGAGCGCACCGCAGGTATAAATTTTCATTCGGCAATATTCACAAATTTAACCCAGGACCATCTTGATTACCATGTTAGTTTAGAGAATTATTTCCAGGTCAAGGCTGGGCTCTTTAAAAACCTGGAATCGGATTCTTTCTGTGTAATTAACAATGATGATGCTTACGGTAGAAGGCTGAAAAAATTAACCTCGGCAGAAGTTATAACGTATGGGATAGATACGCATGCTGATGTGGTGGCCAGATATATAAAATTAGATATCTCCCAGACTGAATTTGAAGTTAAAACCGATAAGGTCCAGGTAAACTTAAGAACTCAGCTTATCGGTAATCACAATGTCTATAATCTACTAGCCTGTATTGCCTGGGCAATAAAAGAAGGCTTAGAATTACCGGTTATAAAATCCGCAATTGAAAAATTCTCTTTTGTGCCGGGAAGGCTGGAAAGAATAGACTCCAGGGCTGATTTCGCAGTATTTGTGGATTATGCGCATACCGAAGATGCCCTGAGCAATGTATTGGGTTTTTTAAGACAGATTGCTTCTGGCAGGATTATAGTTGTGTTTGGCTGTGGCGGCGAACGGGATAAAACCAAAAGGCCGAAGATGGGTAAGGTGGTTTCGGAACTGGCGGATTACGCCATTATTACCAATGATAATCCCCGTTCAGAAGACCCGGATGAGATAATCGCGGCTATCCGAAACGGAATCGCAAAAAATAATTACTGCGTTATTTTAGACCGTAGAGAAGCAATAGTTCAGGCTTTATCTATTGCTAAATCCGGAGATATCGTGCTCATAGCTGGCAAAGGTCATGAAGATTACCAGATATTAAAAGATAAAACCATACATTTTGATGACCGGGAGGTTACAAGGGAATGTTTAGCTGCGCGCAAATTTTAAAAGCAACCAGGGCTAAATTGGTAAATGGCTCCGGGGATATCTGGGTCAAAGATATCTCTATTGATTCCCGGACTATTAAAAAAGGCTCAGCCTTTATTGCCATAAAAGGCAATAATTTTGACGGCCATGATTTTATAGGCAAGGCCATAAAAAAAGGTGCCAGCTGTATCATTAAAGCAGAGAAAAATAAACAAAAAGTAACTGAACGAGTTGCCTGCATAGAAGTTAAAGATACCTTAAAGGCATTGGGAGATGTTGCCAATTTTTGGCGCAAAAGATTTGATGTCCCAGTCATTGCGGTTACTGGCAGCAACGGTAAGACCACTGCCAAAGATATGATTGCCTGGGTATTATCCCACAAATTTAAGGTACTTAAAAATGAAGGCACCAAGAACAATCAAATCGGTTTACCATTGACATTGCTTAAGCTTGATGGTACTTATGATATAGTGGTTTTAGAATTGGGCACAAACCACCCTGGTGAGATAGCGTATCTAAGCCGTATCGCTGGATCCAATGTTGGGGTTATCACGAATATAGGAGCGGCACACCTGGGATATTTTGGCAATTTAGCCGGGGTATTTAAAGAAAAATCCGCCTTAATCCGTAATTTAGATAAGCCGGCTATCGCCATTTTAAACGCCGATGACCATTTTTTAAGAAACGAGGTAACCCGAAAGACAAAAATACCATTCGTATTGGGATTCGGCATTAAAAATCAGAGCGATTTTTTTGCCACAGATATTAAGGAGCGTCATCAGGCGCTTGTTTTTTCCATAAACCTAAAACAAAAAATCAAATTACAGACGCTTGGCTACCATAATATCTACAATGCCCTTATAGCCGCCGCAATAGCCAGAGTTTTTGGCCTAAGGTATAGAGAGATTGCTTTAAGATTAGCGGGCTTTGATTTTCCAGAAAGCAGGCTCAAGCTTGTCAAATCCAAAAATATCCGGTTTATCGACGATACCTATAATGCCAACCCCGATTCTTTACAAGAGGCCTTAAATACGCTGGAAAAATTTCAGGTTCGCGGCCGAAAGATTTTTATTATGGGGGATATGCTGGAATTGGGCTCGGGCGCCAGGGCCTTTCATATCCGGGCAGGAAAGGATATCGTAAAAGTCTGCGATGTCTTTATTAGCGTAGGGAGGCTTTCGAAATTCACAGCGCAAACTGCCAGGCGTTGCGGTTTTAAGAGTAAGAATATATTTACCTGCAGGAGGAGCGAAGAGGCAGCTAAAATCTTACGGAAAAAATTATTTCCTCAAAGTAATGACATTGTCCTAGTCAAAGGCTCCCGGGCAATGCGAATGGAAGAGGTTTTTAAATAATCTATGTTGTATTACCTGCTTTATCCTTTGCATGAGGTAGTTTCATTTTTTAACATTTTCCGCTATATCACCTTCCGGGCAGCTATGGCAGCATTAACTGCCTTTGGTTTAAGTTTAATTTTCGGACCACCCGTAATAAGATTACTTAAGCACAAAAACATCGGGGAGAAAATAAGAAAAGAGGAAAGCCCGAAACTATACGAACTGCACAGCACCAAGCAAGATACCCCGACCATGGGCGGGATTCTGATATTATCGGCAGTTGTTCTATCCACATTGCTATGGGCTGAGGTTTTAAATCGATATATAATCCTGGCGCTTTTTAGCACGGTTTGGTTGGGTTTAACCGGTTTTATTGACGATTATTTAAAGCAGATCAAGAAAAAATCAAAGGGCTTAACCGCAACGGCAAAGTTTACCAGCCAGATTCTCCTGGGATTAATCATAGGCTGGGTTATTTTTTTAAGCCCGCAGCAGGCCACCAAAATAGATGTACCATTCTTTAAAGATATCACTTTAGATTTAGGTATTTTTTATATTATTTTTGTAATTCTGGTAATCACTGCCTCTTCCAATGCTGTAAATCTTACTGACGGCTTGGACGGCTTGGCCATAGGCACAGTGATTATGGTGGCTTTGGCTTTTAGCATCTTAAGTTATGTAAGCGGGAATATTAAATTCAGCAATTATCTGCTCATACCTTATGTTAAAGGTAGCGGAGAATTAACCGTATTTTGCTCCAGCATTTTAGGGGCGGGACTGGGTTTCCTGTGGTTTAACTGCTATCCGGCCTCTATTTTTATGGGCGATGTAGGGGCTTTGGCTTTAGGAGGAGCCTTAGGCACCGTAGCTTTATTAATAAGAAAAGAGTTGCTTTTAGTCATTGTCGGTGGCATATTTGTATTAGAGGCATTGTCCGTAATCCTGCAGGTGTGCTTTTTTAAATTTACCAAGAAGCGAATATTTAAGATTGCTCCTTTGCACCATCATTTTCAATTCCTCGGCTGGCCAGAAAGCAAGGTGATTGTAAGATTCTGGATTATAGCCAGTCTCCTGGCACTCCTTACGTTGGTTACTTTAAAGATAAGATAGTTTTAGGTTTCAATGCGAAACACAGGTTATTTTAAGGATAAACAGATTACCATTGTTGGCCTTGCCCGTTCAGGCATTGCCTGCGCTAATCTGCTTTCCGATTTAGGTAGCCGGCTAAGCCTAACAGATATCTCAGATAATCCTGCCACCAGGCTTGCAGCCACCAAATTAAAATCAAAAAACATAAACTTAGAATTAGGAAGACATACACCGGAATTTATCCAAGGTCGGGATTTCATCGTGGTCTCGCCGGGTGTACCCAACTTGAGTCCAGCTTTAGTCTGGGCAGATAAATTTAATATACCGGTCATAAGCGAAATTGAAGTTGCCTGGATTCTCTGTCCTGCTCAGGTTATTGCGACCACTGGCTCTAGCGGTAAAACCACTGTCGCTACTTTAATCGCAAAAACATTGCGGTCTTGCGGAAGGCAAGTGTTTATCTGCGGTAATATTGGCGACCCTTTTTGCGCAGAAGTAGATAAGATGTCCCCTGATGATTTTATATCTTTAGAGGTAAGCTCTTTTCAACTGGAGAGGATCCAGAGATTTAAACCCAAGATAGCAGTCATGCTCAATTTCAGCCGTAATCACCTGGATCGGCATAGGGATATGCAGGAATACCTGGAAGCAAAAAAACGCATATTCATGAATCAGGACAAAAATGATTTTTTGGTGCTAAATGGTCAAGACCCGATTTTAAAGGCCATTGCAAAAGAAACTAAAGCTAAAGTGGTATATTTTAGCGAAACCGAAGATTTAAACCAGAATCAGGCGGCAGTTGTAGCCGTAGGCTCGATATTAGGCATAAACAGAGAAACCTGTTTAAAGGTATTTGCGGAATTTAAAGGCCTGGAGCACCGGCTGGAGTACGTGACCCAGATCAATAATATAAAATTTATCAATGATTCCAAAGCCACGACAGTAGAATCCGCTGCCTGGGCATTAAAAAATATATCTGGACCGATAATTTTGATTGCCGGGGGAAGGGATAAGGGCGCAGATTTTAAAGGGATTCTGGATTCGGCAGCTAAAAAAGTGAAAGATGTTATTCTGATTGGCGAGGCAAAGGAAAAAATAAAAGAGGTTTTTAAAGGTTTTTTATCACTTGATCAAGCCCTGACAATGGAAGAGGCGGTAAATAAGGCTTTTTATAAGGCTAAAGCAGGTGATTGCGTATTGCTTTCTCCGATGTGTTCGAGCTTCGATATGTTTGCCAACTACGAGGAGCGCGGGAGGGTATTTAAAGAAGCGGTTTACAATTTAGCCAAAAATAAAATTTAAGATGATCCGCAATGCCAGGATAAATTTATTTACGGTAACCGTAATTTTAATATGCGTAGGTATAGTGATGATCTATAGCGCTTCCAACATTTATGCCTGGGAAAAATACAAGGACGAATTCTTTTTCTTAAAACGGCATATCAGCTTTGTGCTTATCGGAACGGTGCTTATGTTTTTGGTGATGAGCTTTGATTACCGAAAATTACGCAGATACTCAAAGCCGTTATTGCTTATATCATTTTTACTCTTGTTTGCGGTTTTAATACCCGGATTAGGAAGGGAAGTGGCTGGCGCGCGGCGATGGTTCAGATTTAAATTCTTGAGTTTCCAGCCTTCGGAACTGGCAAACCTGGCAGTAATTATTTATACGGCGGATTTTATTGGCCGCAAAGGGAATATCGTAACTACCTTCTGGAAAGGATTTATACCGCCGGTGATAATCCTGGGCCTCGCCGTGCTTTTTATTCTGGCCCAGCCAGACCTGGGCACGGCAGTTGCCTTGGCTGCGGTGGTAATGATTATGCTGTTTATGGCGGGTTTAAGGCTTTCTTATCTTTTGTCATTGGTCTTATTAAGCCTGCCCGCACTTTATATACTCATATTCAGTGTTCCTTATCGAAGGATGCGTATCTTGGCATTTTTAAACCCTTATCTGAACCCCAAAGGAATCGGATTCCAGATTATCCAATCCCAGATTGCCCTTGGTTCTGGCGGGCTATTCGGCGTAGGGATAGGACAGTCAAAACAAAAATTATTTTATCTGCCAGCGGCACACACGGACTTCATTTTTTCAATAATCGGAGAGGAGCTAGGGCTTATCGGCACAGCAGGTATCATTGTACTATTTATGATCTTTATCCAACAGGCACTTAAAATAATCAAGAACGCACCGGATAAATTTGGCTATTTTTTAAGCCTGGGATTAGTTTTAATGATCTGTTTTGAAGCGGTAATCAATATCGGGGTATCCTGTGGTATATTACCGACCAAAGGCTTGCCTCTACCTTTTATAAGTTACGGCGGCTCTTCGTTTATCTTTGACATGATTAGCGTAGGTATCCTGATGAATATTGCCCGTACCGGAGAATATCCATGAGCCCCGCACCTTCTTAACATTCAAAAATGTATTTAATTAGAATCGGAAATAAATTAATATTAAACAATAAAGCGATTATACAGAATAAAAGAGAAGGTGCGGGGTGAGAGTTTTGGCAGCTAGCGGCCCAAGTGGCGGACACATATTTCCGGCTTTGAGTTTCCTGTCAGAGCTGAAAGCAGAACACCAAAACATCGAAACGCTTTTAATCTTGCCGAAAACCTGCGTCATCGGCAAAGAAGAGAAGCTCCCCTGTAAATTAAAATATGTTTCCATCTCTGGTCTTAAATTTAAGTTGAATTCAAAAAATATTTTAGCAGCATTTAATTTCCTGAAAGGCTCGTTACAAAGTTTATTTATACTTATAGATTTTCGTCCTGACGTAGTGATAGGTTTTGGCAGTTTATCCTGTGTGCCGGTTATAATTTTCGCCCGGCTCCTGCGTATAAACACATTGATACATGAGCAGAATGTCATTCCTGGTCGGGCGAATATGTTTTTGGCCATGTTTGCGGATAGAATTGCCATTTCTTTTCCCAAAACGCGGGATTATTTCAGAAGGCATTGCAAAAAAATAGCCTATGCAGGAAACCCCATCCGGCCAGAATTAACCCGGATGGATAAACCGGAGGCGTTAAATTTTTTTGGGCTGAGTAACGATAAATTCACGATACTGGTAATGGGGGGAAGCCAGGGCAGCCATAGGATTAATCTCGAGTTCCAAAAAACCATCTTGGGGATATCCGGGGAATTGGGTTTCCAGGTTATTCATCTGTCTGGCTCAAGAGATTACAGTTTTTTAAAGCCAAGGTACAATGGTTTAAATACGCAAGTGCGATTGTTTGATTTTTTAAAGCCCATGCATTACGCCTATAGTGCGGCGGACCTGGTGATATCCAGGGCAGGCGCAACCACTATTTCTGAGATAATATTTTTCGGCCTGCCGGCAATACTCATACCTTACCCCTATGCCTGGGCGCATCAATTTGCCAACGCCAGAATCTTAGAAGAAAATGGCTGCGCAGTTATCATTAGAGACGAAGAGCTGAGTACCGGACGCTTAAAAAGTGGTATAGAGTATTTTATGAGCCATCCGGATAAAATGAAAAATATGCGTTTGGCTTATCGCGATTTTATAATTCCTGATTCAAGCAGGGAATTGGCTAGGGAGGTTATCGCATTAGCTTCATGAAGTGGATAAAAAATTACATCCTGGGTTTATTGTCGGTTTTCATAGTGGCGAGTCTTGCTCTTGCTGCGACCTGGAATACGGACAAGAGCACCCATTTTATAATTTATTATAAAAATGCTCCGGATAGATTCCTGGATGAGCTTATTGACAAGGCCGAAGGCTATTACAATAAAATAGCCGATGATTTAGGTTTCAGGCGCTACAATTTTTGGCTATGGGATAACCGCGCCAAAATCTATATCTACGATAATGCCCAGGATTATCAGGCAGCTACGGCTCAACCGGCCTGGTCTTCGGGTTGTGCTTACCCAAGAGAAAAGGTTATCCATACCTTTCCTTACGCCAAAAATTTTTTTAACACTATCTTACCCCATGAAATGGGACATATAATTTTTAGGGAGTTTGTGGGATTCGATAACCTGGCTATACCCGTCTGGTTAGAGGAGGGAGTGGCTTCCTATCAGCAGGATTTGAGATTCTCTGCAGCAGGCATCATGATAAAAGAGGCCTTAGCGAAAAATAGGTTCATACCTCTAACGAAGTTAGCGGAACTTAACCCCCAGTCCATGGCTGATACCCAATCGGTCAACCTGTTTTATGCGGAATCCGTGAGTATCTTAGATTATCTGGTGAAGGAATTTGGCCAGGACAGATTTATGCTCTTTTGCCAGGGATTGAGGGACAAAAAGAATTTGGAAAAGGCATTGCTTTTAGCGTATCCTTTTAAAAATATTGAAGACCTGGATAAAAAATGGCACAGGTACTTAAACCGATGAGCCAACACATCCATTTCATTGGTATAGGTGGTATTGGTATGAGCGGTATCGCCCAGCTATTTCTTTATCAGGGGATAAAGGTAAGCGGTTCAGACCTTAAAGAGAATAAAATTACCGCAGAGCTTAAAAAACTGGGCGCCACTATATTTATCGGACATGATTCCTGGAATATCGCAGGTGCGGATTTGGTGGTTTACTCTTCTGCGATTAAGGAGGATAACCCGGAAATCAGCGAAGCAAAAAAACAAAATATTCCTTTAATAAAACGCGCCCAGGCTCTGAGCTTACTCATGCAGGATAAAACTGTAATTACAATTGCGGGCAGCCACGGTAAGACCACCACGGCTTCTTTGGTGTCTTATCTTTTACTTGAGGCGGGTTTATGTCCAAGTGTCGCCATAGGCGGAATTTTAAAAAATATCGATACCAATGCCTGTATGGGCAGGGGGCGATTTTTTGTGGCTGAGGCGGATGAATCCGACGGCTCATTCTTATACTATCGGCCCAAATATTCAATCATTACCAACATCGACCGCGAACACCTAGATTATTATCATGATTTTGAAAACGAAATAGCCACTTTTAAGAAATTTATCCATCAAACCGAGCCTGGGGGTTGCGTATTCTGCTGTAGCGATGATGCGAATTTAAAACAGATTTTAACCGACTATAGAAATAAATACGTGCTCTTTGGTTTAACTGCCGACGCGCAGATATATCCCAAAGATATCGAGGTTAAAGGGCTATCTTCTGAATTTGATTGTTATTATAAGGATAAACGGGTAGGCAGATTTTATCTGGCACTGGCAGGAAGTCATAACATTTCTAATGCGTTAGCGGTTATTGCCTTGGGTTTGGAGCTGGAGATAGATTTAAAGACAATCAAAATAATCCTAGCCAGCTATAAAGGCGCTGGTCGCAGAATCGAAATTAAATTCAAAAATAAAGATTATCTAGTTATTGATGATTATGCTCATCATCCCACTGAGATAAAGGCTACGCTAAGCGCCGTAAATAACCTAAAATCCGGCCGGCTTATCGCCGTATTCCAGCCCCACCGTTACAGCCGGACCAAATTACTTTTGGAGGAGTTCGGCAGGAGTTTTGACTTAGCTGACTACGTAATTGTAAGCGACATTTATCCAGCAGGAGAGCCAGTCTTGGAGGGGATTAGTGCTATCAGTGTCTTTGATAAAATAAAAGAACACTCACCCGCTAAAGAAATAATTTATTTGCCCAAAGACCAGATAAGCGCTCACATCTTAAAGATTATGCATCCAGGCGACCTGGTCATTACCTTGGGTGCCGGTGATATTGTAAAAATTTGCGATGAACTGGTGGAAAGAATTAAAAGGTAGAGTCAAATTCAAAGAACCGCTAAAGAATCATACCACTTTTAAAATTGGCGGCAAAGCTCAGTTTTTTGTCGAGCCTAAAGACCAAGACGATTTAAAACGGTTACTTATTCTCTTGAAGAGATGTAATATACGTCTCTTTGTTATAGGCGCAGGCAGTAATCTTTTGGTGGCGGATAATGGTTTAAATGCCGCGGTGTTACGGCTAAGCAAACCTTATTTTAAAAAGATGACTTTCGAAAATAATCGTCTTAACGTGAGGGCAGGGGTAAATCTTAATCAGATGGTTTCGGCTTGTGCAAAACAGAGTTTATCCGGTGCGGAATTTTTAATCGGTATTCCTGGCACTGTGGCCGGAGCCCTAGTTATGAATGCAGGCCAGGCTAAAGAGGGACGCAGCATCGGTGATTTGGTAGAAGAAGTTACGGTAATTGATTATAATGGAAGAATAAAAAAGATAAGTAAGAAGGATATAAAATTTGGATACCGCAATTCTGATTTAAACAAATATATAGTCTTAAGTACTAGGTTGAAACTGGTTAAGAAAAACCAAAAAGAAATAAGGCATAAGATGCATAAATATATTGTTTATCGCAAGGAAAGCCAGGATTACTTGGGCGCTTCTGCGGGTTGCATATTTCAAAATCCGCCTGGCGTTTCTGCGGGCAGGTTAATAGATTTATGCGGTTTAAAAGGAAAGCGGGTTGGCGGTGCCTCGGTGTCTTTGAAGCATGCGAATTTTATTATAAATAAGGCAGGCGCAACGGCAAGGGATGTATTAAAGTTAATAAGCATAATTAAAAAAGAAGTAAAAAATAAATTTAAAGTAAGTTTAAAACCGGAAATCAAGATATGGCAGTAAAGAAAGCCGCTAATCCAGAAAAATTCGGCAGGATAGGCGTTTTAATGGGTGGACCATCTACAGAGAGAGAGGTTTCGCTCAAATCAGGCCAGGCCGTATATAATAATTTAAAAGAGGCTGGTCTAGATGTAGTCAGTATTGATATAACCACAGATAATCCAGAAGAGAATATCCGTCTAATCAGGTCGCAAAACCCAGACTGCGCATTCATCGCACTGCATGGCCGATTTGGAGAAGACGGCCAAATTCAGGAGATACTGGATAGGCTTAAGATTCCTTATACCGGCTCAGGCGCCATGGCGAGTAAACTGGCGATGGACAAGGTTACCTCCCTGCATATCTTTGAGATGCAGGGTTTAAAGGTCCCCCGATACGAAGTTGTAGGTATTACTTCTTATAATACCGGTTGGAAAATGCAAAATAGCCTAAACTTCCCTTTAGTGACCAAGCCTGCTACCCATGGCTCAAGCATAGGTTTATCAATAGTGGATAACCCGAAAGAGTTAGATAGAGCTATAGTTTTAGCTTTTGGTTATGATACCAGAGTAATTATCCAGGAGTACATAGCCGGCCGGGAAATAACCGTCGGTATTCTCGATAACCAAACCTTACCAATTATCGAAATTGTCCCCAAGAAAAGATTTTTTGATTATGAAGCCAAATACCAGGTGGGTATGACGGATTATATTGTTCCGGCTAAACTGGATCCTGCTGTTAGCGATAGGGCGCAGGGCATTGCTTTGGCAGCGCATAACTCTCTGGGTTGCTTTGGCTGTTCCAGAGTAGACATGATACTGGCGCAGGACAATGCCCCGTTTATTCTGGAAATAAATACCATACCCGGACTTGCCCAGACCAGTCTTTTACCCAAGGCAGCCAAGGTAGTAGGCATAGATTTTACTGGACTTTGTCTTAAATTAATTGAATTGGCCTATGAAAAGGCAAAAAATAAATCTGGCGATTAAGATATTCGCCGCAACAATTATCGTTTTTGTTATTTTTATTTCCATATCCGGATATCTCTGGCATAATTTTAAGAAATTAGATTATTTTAAGATAAAGGATATAGTAGTCAGCCAGAATAATATTATTGACCTATCCTATCTAAAAGGGCAGAATATATTTGCCGTTAACCTGGAAAGACAGGCACGGTATTTATCGGAGCTCTACCCCATTTACAGAAAGATCCGCTTAATCAGGATTTTACCCAACCGGATATTTGTAGATTTCCTAAAACGTAAGCCCATTGCCTATATAAAATTGTATAAATATTTTGCTGTAGATGAGGATTCTGTGATATTTGATGTCTCCCAAGAGCCAGAGATAGTAGATTTGCCGATAATCTTAGGCCTGGAGACCAAAATCTTTGGGCCAAAAAACGGTAAGCGATTTAACGTAAAAGAGCTAAATTTGGCATTAACCATAATTAAAGAAATACAGAACAATCGGGCCTTAAGATTCCACAGGATTAAAAGGATTGATGTGGCTTATCCTGCGAACGCTTCCTTCTTTCTTGAGTTAGCCCTTAAGAATCACAGATTTATGGCGCCGGACATTTCTTTAGAGCCAGTAGAGGTCCGCATCGGACCGGCCGAAATTCAGGATAAGATTAATATTTTGGCCAGTTTATTTATTCAGTTGAAAAATGACTGGTTTAATATAAAATATATTGATTTTAGGTTTAAGGAACCGGTGATAAAATTTAAGGATAAAGATGCTAAAAAATAATTATATCTGCGCTTTAGATATCGGCTCAAGCAAAATTTCCGCAGTGGTTGCCGAAATAAAGAAAAAGAAAGTCAGCGCTGTTTTCTTTGAGAATGCGCCTGTAAAGGGGATGAAGAGAGGGACCATTGTAAACTCCATCGAGTTGGTTGGTTCAATAGAACAGGCCTTAAATAAGCTAAGCGCCAAATCCGGCATAAATATCAAATTTATTTACGCCAATATCTCAGGCCAGGATATCACAACAACTCATAGCCATGCGATTATACCTTTGGCTGAAAGAGGAAATAAGGTTATCATGCCCTCAGATATCCAGAAGGTCAATGAACAGGCGCGCATCCTTGGCTCAAACCTGGAAGAAGAAATAATCCATCAGGTTCCCTTTAGTTACAGTATCGATTCCAAGAATAAGACTCTAAATCCCTTAGGGTTATATAGCCATAAACTGGAAGTGGACTTATATCTAATCTGCGGGAAATTGGCTCCCATACAGAGCCTTATCCGCGCGGTCAATCAGGCTGGATTCCAGATAAAAAATTTATTCTTTTCAGGCCTGGCTACGGCTGAGGCGGTTTTTAGCAGCGAGCTTAAAAAGGGTGAGAATATACTTTGTGATATAGGCAGCGATATAACGGAGATCCTGTTATTTAAAGATGGCTCCTTAAGGCATATTGAAGTTTTGGCAATAGGCGGAGACGATTTGACGAATGCGCTTGGCGATGAATTAAAGATTCCCCTTGAGCTGGCTGAAGACCTAAAGTTAACGCATGCCAGTATCGCCGAGCCAAGTCAGATCGATGATACAAAAGAAATTCTGATTAAGAAGAATAACGCCTATGCATCCGTAAAGCAACGATCAGTAGTCGAAATAGTTACAACAAAAGCAAAATCAATGTCCGAGGCGATTAAGGATAGCATTGATAAAATCGTTCCCGGTCACCAGCTAAATTATGTTATTGCTGTCGGAAGGACAGTTTTACTTGAGGGTTTTCTGGAGATGTTAGAAAGCACCTTGGGTATTTCAGTAAAACTGGGGCACACCGCAAATCCGGATATAATTTCCCTGCTCGGTAGAGACGATACCCTTTCCAGGCAAAAGTATTTGGTTTACGTTACCGCATTAGGCATAATCTGTCAGGCCTTACAGAAAGAGCGGCCGCAAATCCTGTCCAGTTATCAACCTTCTCCAAATCTCCTGGTCAAAGCCGTGAATAGAGTAAGAGAGATGTATCAGGAGTATTTTTAGGGACACCCATAAAATCAATCGGGAGCCGCTCCCGGAATCAAGAGGGAGGCTGTCCCTTCTAACCGGCAATCCTACACTTCACGGAAAACAACTTATAATTGACCGGAAAAGTTTATTGTGTATAATATATTAGTTCAAACCGAGAGTAATGATTAAAGATAATATTTTTAAGATAAAAGAGCGTATCGCGCAAGTTTGCTCTAAGGTCAAAAGGGATCCCTACGAGATTAACGTTGTTGCAGTAGCCAAAGGCAGAACCGTTGATGAAATAAAAGAAGTGTTGGATGCCGGAATCAAAGATATCGGCGAAAATAAAGTTCAGGAAGCTCTTTTAAAATATCCACAGTTAACACAGCAGTCTATACGCTGGCATATGGTCGGACATTTACAGACCAATAAAGTTAAAGATGCGCTGAAGATGTCTGATTTAATACATTCGGTGGATAGTTCAGGCCTTGCTCAGGAGATTGATAAGCAGGCAGCTAAAATTAATAAAATTCAGGATATTTTATTGGAGGTAAATGTATCTGGCGAAGCAACGAAATTTGGTTTAAAACCCGAGGCAACGATTGAGATTATCCAAGAAATAGGCAAATTTAAAAATATAAATATCAGAGGACTGATGACCATTGCGCCTTTGGTGGATAATCCCGAAGAGTCCCGTCCATATTTTCGGAAGTTAAGAGATTTAAGAAATAGAATTAACGAACTAAACAGGCAAAACAGGCTAAACGAGCTAAACATTTTATCTATGGGTATGACTGACGATTTTGAAGTAGCAATAGAAGAAGGTGCGGATATAGTCAGGTTGGGCCGAGCGATATTTGTGGGATAATGTGATGGATAAAAAAATCGGGATAATCGGTTTTGGGAATATGGGCTCAAGCATAGCCTGGCAACTTAAATCCGATTACCAAATCTATGCTTTTGATAAAGATCCTACCAAATTCAATAACCTTGCCTGCGATATACGGGTTGCAACCAGCATTACAGATTTAATGAACAAGGTTAATACCGTGATTTCGGCAATAAAACCGCAGGACTTTGACGTTGTTTTAGACAAAATTAAGCCCGCAGTAAAAGATAAATTAATTATTTCCATTGCTGCTGGTATCACCACGGAATATATCGAAAAGATTTTAGGCATGGTCAGAGTTATCCGGGCAATGCCGAATATGCCGGCAAAAATCGGTGAAGGAATCACCTGCTTATCCAGGGGTAAATATGCCACTGAAGAGGATTTTGATTTTGCGCAGGATTTATTCCTCTATCTGGGTGAAACGCTGAGAATAGATGAAAAAATGATGAACGCTGCTACTGCTATTTCGGGTAGCGGTCCTGCCTATTGTTATGATTTGCTTGAAGCCAATAATATAGAAGTGAGTAATACCAACGCGGTCCGGGAATTTGTTAAAGATGTTTTTATTCCCTTGCTTAAACAGGCAGCGCAAAGCCTGGGTTTTTCTAAGGAGCAAGCCGAGTTTCTGGCTGTAAATACCGGCAATAGCAGCGTCGGACTGCTTCTCAAGACAAAACTTTCAACCGCAGAACTAAAACAGCAGATTACTTCTAAAGGCGGCACTACTGAGGCAGCATTGGTGATTTTACATAAGGGGGGCTCTTTGGAAGAAGCAGCTAAAGCTGCGCTAAAACGGGCAGAAGAATTATCCAGAGGGGGATAGCACAAATGGGCAAGATAGGAATAATCGGTGGTAGCGGTTTATATAAAATTGAAGGCCTTACTCATAAAAAGGAAATAACGGTTAACACTCCGTTCGGCAAACCCTCCGATGTGTTTTCTATAGGAGATTTTTACGGCAGGGAGGTTGTATTTTTGCCCCGTCACGGGTTAGGGCACAGAATATCTCCGAGTGAAATAAATTATCGGGCCAACATCTATGCTATGAAAAAACTCGGAGTCGAAAGAATCATTTCCATTACCGCCTGCGGTAGCCTCCGCGATGAAATAAGGCCACTGGATTTCGTGGTGGTTGACCAGTATGTTGACCGCACAAACCATGGTCGGGAAATGTCATTTTTTGGCGATGGGATTGTGGCGCATATTTCCTTTTCGCATCCTGTGTGCCGGGAACTAAGCGACCTGTTGTTCGATACCGGATACGCAGCAGGCAAAGACCTGAAGATAAAGATGCATAAGGGCGGAACCTATATTAACATGGAAGGTCCGGCATTTTCTACCTTAGCCGAGTCCAACCTTTACCGCAGCTGGGGTATGGATGTCATTGGCATGACGAATATGCCGGAAGCAAAGCTCGCCAGAGAAGCAGAGATCTGCTATGCTACGCTGGCCTGTGTGACCGACTATGATTGCTGGCACCCGGAGTACGAAAAAATTACCATCGAGATGGTGATTAACAATTTGCATAAAAATATCGAGAATTCCAAAAAGATACTGCACGGATTGATTAAGAATCTTCCCCGTAAGAGAAATTGCGGTTGCAAGGATGCGCTTAAAAACGCGATTATCACGGATAGAAAATCAATACCGGCAAAAACAAAAAAGGACCTGGATATTATTATCGGAAAATATGTCAAATAATCCTGATTATAAAAATACCTTAAATCTGCCCCGCACTGATTTTTCGATGAAGGCGGAACTTTCTAAAAAAGAGCCGGCTATTTTAGAGGCGTGGCAGAAAAAAAATATCTATAGGCTCATCCGCAAACATTCAGAAGCCCACCCCAGATATGTTCTCCACGACGGACCGCCTTATGCCAATGGCGATATCCACATCGGGCATGCCCTGAATAAAACCTTAAAGGATATAGTTGTAAAATACCGGACTATGTCTGGCTTTGATTCTCCTTATGTTCCGGGATGGGACTGCCATGGCCTGCCTGTGGAGCATCAGTTATTTAAAGAATTAGGCATTCAGAAACACGAGATTTCACAACTTGAATTCCGGAAAAAGGCTTATGATTATGCGCTTAAATATGTATCCACGCAGAAAAAACAGTTTGAGCGTTTGGGTGTATTCGGTGACTGGGAGAATCCGTATCTAACCTTAAATCCGGAATATGAAGAGACAATAGTCAACGCATTCAATAATTTGGTGAAAAAAGGTTATATTTATCGCGGTTTAAAACCGGTTAACTGGTGCGTTACTTGCGAGACTGCCCTGGCTGAAGCAGAAGTAGAATATGAAGATCACAGCTCGCCCTCCATTTACGTTAAGTTCCAGATTGAGCCGCATAAGGATTACTTAAAAGATACGCACCTGGTTATCTGGACCACTACACCCTGGACATTAATGGGGAATGTGGCAGTGGCAGTACATCCGCAATTTAAATATTCTTATATCAAAAGCGAAAAAGGCAATCTGATTTTAGGAAGCGATTTATTATCTAAGATTTTAGAGCAAATCGGAATCACAAAATACGAACTGCTCAAAGAAATTCAAGGTAAGGACCTTGAGGGATTAAATTATACGCACCCTTTACGTATAAGAAAAGGTCGCGTAGTTCTGGCAGATTATGTTTCCAAAGAAGAAGGCACGGGCCTGGTGCATACCGCACCAGGCCATGGTGCCGAAGACTATTTAACCGGCTTAAAATATAAGTTGGACATAATTATGCCGGTTGATGGAAAAGGAAAATTCGATGCGACGGCAGGTGAGTTTAAAGGTCTGAATGTTTACGATGCCAACAAAGTTATTTTAGAAAAGTTAAAGAATTTAGGGTCCTTGCTTTTTAATTCCCAGATACAGCATTCTTACCCGCATTGCTGGCGCTGCAAAAAACCAATAATCTTCCGTGCTACCAAACAGTGGTTTTTAAAAATAGATGCGCAAGATTTAAGAAAAAAAATTCTCGGCGCTATCCAGAAAGATATTACTTGGGTACCGGCTGCAGGCAGGGAGAGGATATCGGCGATGGTGGAGCTTAGGCCTGACTGGTGCCTTTCCCGTCAGAGATACTGGGGAGTTCCTATTCCGGCTCTTACCTGCAATAATTGCCAGGAGGAAATTTTAGACCCCCGGGTAATCGATAACTTTATCAGATTCGTAGCCAAGGAAGGTTCGGATTCCTGGTTTAGCCGGTCTGTAAAAGATTTCTTGCCCGCTGATTTTAAATGCCCGCATTGTAGGCATGCTGAATTTTCCAAAGGCTCGGATATTCTGGATGTCTGGTTTGATTCAGGAGTCAGCCATCAGGCAGTATTAAAAAAGAGAAAGGAATTAGGAGGGATCCCTTGCGCTTTGTATCTGGAGGGTTCAGACCAGCACCGAGGATGGTTTCAGTCTTCGCTTATACCGGCGATGTGCATAGACGCAAAGGCTCCATTTGAAACGGTGCTTACGCACGGATTTGTCGTTGACGGTCAAGGCCGGAAAATGTCCAAATCTTTAGGCAATGTTATTTCGCCTCTTGATATCATTAAAGATTTCGGCGCGGATATCCTAAGGCTGTGGGTAGCCTCAAGTGATTACAATGAAGATATCCGTATTTCCGCAGAGATACTGAAACGGCTCTCCGAGTCGTACCGTAAGATAAGAAATAGTGCCAGGTTTATCTTAAGCAATCTCTATGACTTTAATCCTGACAAAGATAGGGTAGATTACTCGCGCTTAAAAAGAATAGATAAATGGATATTGTTCGGATTGGAAAGATTGGTATTGGATAATGTAAATAAGGCATATGAGAAATTCGAATTTTATAAGGTCTATCAAGCAATTTATGAATTTTGCAACATAGAATTATCCACATTCTATTTAGATATAATTAAAGGAAGACTTTATACTTATGCAGCTAATTCGCTTGAAAGACGAGCAGCACAGACGGCTATTTATGAAGTATTAAATGTCTTAGTGAGACTAATAGCACCCATTTTAGTATTTACCAGCGAAGAAATCTGGCAGTATATGCCTAGAGAGAAAAAAGATGATTCTATTGTTAGTGTTCATCTTTTAGCTTGGCCGCAAAGGAATCGTGTTTTTGCTCAAGATGATTTGTTTGCGAAACACCAAGATATTTTTGAAGAGTTAAAGACGATAATAAGTTTAGTTTCTGAGGCAAATGAGAAATTGGAAGAAATGCGCGGTAAAGGTGGAATCGGTAGTTCCTTTGACGCAAAAATAAATCTGTTGACAAATAATGAAATTAGGTATAAATATTTAGAAAGCTTAAAAGGTGACCTTTGTGAAATTTTTAAAGTTTCACAGGTTGAAATTAAACTAGATCCCAATTTACCTAATCTGGATAAGCATATTAGGGCAATTAGCTCTCCCGATATTACAGTTGAGGTATTGAAGGCTCAAGGGACAAAATGCATACGCTGCTGGAATTATTCTTTATCCATAGGCAAAAATAAAGCTCACTCTTTGATTTGTGATAAATGCGTAACCGCAATAGGGAGATAAGGTGAAAAATAAATTTAACAAGAAAGAATTAGGGGAGTTTAAAAAAATAATTCTGAAAAGAAAAGAAGAGATGCTTGATTCCATCAAGCATATATCCGAAGATACCCTGCATAAATCCCAGAAAGAAGCCTCCGGAGATATATCCGGATATACCTACCATATGGCGGATGTTGCTACCGATACCTATGACCGGGAATTTTCTTTGGGACTGGCCTCCAACGAAAGAAAAATGCTCTATGAGTTAGATGATGCCCTTAAGAAAATAGACGAAGGCACCTTCGGCATCTGCGAAGATTGCAAGCGCCTTGTTACCAAGACCAGATTAAAAGCGCTTCCCTACGCCCGCCTCTGCGTTAAATGCCAAGAGAAAAGGGAGAAAAAATAACGCTCTCCTTTCCATGATTTTTATCATTGTCGTAATCGTCTTTCTTCTTGACCGACTCACCAAATTTTTCATTACCAAAAACTTACTCGTAAGCCAATCCGTTCCTCTCGTAAAAGGGGTTTTATATTTTACGCTTGTGCATAACCGCGGTGCGGCTTTCGGTATACTTAAAAACCAGGTGCCGCTTTTTATACTTACCTCAGCCATTGCCGTAGTTCTTATCTACCTAAACCTTAAGAGAAATAAAAAAAGAGGATTATCGGTTTATAATTTTTCTTTAAGTTTGATACTGGCAGGTGCATTGGGTAATCTGGCTGACCGGTTCACGCTGGGGTATGTGATTGACTTTATTGATTTGCGTATCTGGCCGGTATTTAACATTGCCGATGCCGCCATAACTATCGGCGCGATACTGTTGGGGTATTCAATATTAAGGCCAACAAAACAAGGCCAAGGTTAAGGCTTAGGTTAAGTATTTTCTCAGCCTCAGCCTCGACCTTAGCCTTAATGTTTAAACCATAAAAAAGATGCATCCAATAATCTGCACCTGGGGTCCTTTTAGCATTTACGCTTACGGCCTGATGTTGGCTTTGGCTTTTATCGCCAGCTCGACATTGGCAGCAGGCCAAGCCAGGCGCCAGAATATCAGCCCGGATATAATATTTAATTTTTCCTTTATTGTGGCTATTTCCGGAATTATCGGCGCACGTATTTTTTATGTTGCCACGAATTTAAATGGTTATCTAAAAAACCCTTTAGAGATAATTATGCTGCAGCACGGAGGCCTGAGTTGGTTTGGCGGGCTTATATTGGGGAGCATTAACGGGATTGTATATATAAGAAAGAGGCGGCTGCCCATTTTTAAGATTTTGGATTTGATGATACCTTTTGTGGCTTTGGCTCAAGCTATCGGAAGAATCGGTTGTTTACTTAACGGTTGTTGTTTCGGTAAGGTCTCAAAGTTCGGGATTTATTTTGCGGTACACAACCAAGTTCTTATTCCCACCCAGCTATATTCTTCCTTAATCTTAATTTTTATTTTCATCGTTTTAAGAATTTTACAGGATAGGCCCCATAAACCGGGAGAGATCTTTTTTCTCTACCTGGCACTTTATTCGCTGAAAAGATTCTTTATCGAATTCTGGCGCGCCGATAACCCGATTATCATTTTTAACCTGACCCTATTCCAGATTTTAAGTATTGTCTTATTTTGTTTTGCACTCTTCAGTATTTTTTTAGTCAAAAAATCCCACTCCTAAAATGCAGGAATATATACTGAGAGTTTCGGATAAAGATTCCGGCAGACGCCTGGATTTATTCCTCATGGATTTTGCCAAGGCCAATAATTTGGGCCTTTCCCGTAGCATGATACAAAAACTCATATCGACCGCCAAGGTCAGGCTAAAAGATACAGATCTGCTAAAACCCCACCATAGGATAAAATCTGGCGACCAGATAACTCTTAAAATCGAAGATAGAGAACAGAATATACTTGAAGCAGAGAATATAAATCTCGATATTATTTATGAAGACCAGGACCTTGCCGTAATCAACAAACCCGCAGGCATAGTCGTGCACCCGGCGCCCGGCAATTACCAGCATACCCTGGTTAATGCGCTGCTTTATCGTTTTAAAACATTATCCGATGTCAATCCACAAAGGCCAGGCATTGTGCATCGCCTGGACAAGGATACCTCCGGACTCTTAGTTATCGCTAAAAATAATTTTGCCCATCTGGGTTTGGCAGAACAATTTGCCAAGCATAGCATTAAACGTAAATACGTAGCCCTGGTTAAAGGTAGGGTGGAATTTGACGAAGATATTATTGAAATGCCCATAGCTCGGCATCCTTATAAAAGAAAAAATATGTCTGTGGGTTTCAGGCAAAACGCAAAATATGCCAAGACCTATTACCGGACCCTGGAACGTAGCGATAATTTCAGCATGTTAGAGCTCCATCCTTTTACCGGCAGGACGCACCAGTTGCGCGTCCACCTGGCATTTCTGGGTCATCCTATCTTAGGCGATACCAAATACGGGAAAAATGACGCATTTAGTCGTCTCACCCTGCATGCTCAATACATCGGGTTTGTGCATCCTAGGACCGGCAAATTTATGGAGTTTGAGTGCCCTTTACCTGGAGAATTTGCGAGGGTTATTACAAAAAACTCTTGATTTTTAGGCTTGGGATGCTATACTAAAAATAAGATTAAATTTTGGCTTTTTAATGTCAGGGTCGGGCAGAATATTAAAAAGGAGGAGGTAATGGCGGATTATACCAAGATGAGTAAGTTGATATTGATTGTACTAATTATAATTTCATTAGCAATATCAGGAATCATCTTTGGCCTATTCCAAAAAGAACGCGCTAAGAATTTAAGCCTTCAGACTCAGCTGGAGGATGTTAAGGTAAAACAGCGCATGGCCGAGGCAAGACTGGATGAATCCAAAAAACTTATTGCCGATATGCAAGTAAAACTGCAGGATGGCCAGACTCAGATTGAGGCCCTCAATAACGACGTGCAGAAAGAAAGAGACGCCAAGCAGCAGGCACTTACGCAAATAGACCAACTCAAATCCGATCTGGAAAATCAAAAAGAAATGCGTGTCACATTAGAAAAGAAAATAACCCAGGCTCAAGATGAGGTAAAAAAAGCGCAGTCGCAGGTAAAAGAATTGGAAGCCCAAAAAAACGAACTGGAACAGAAGCTGAAAAGTATTGGGGATAAATCCCAGGGAGAACAGTCGAAATCCACAGGCGTGGAATTGGGTAAGATTGTAGTCGGTCCGGAAACGAACGCGCAGGTAGCGGCTACCCAAACAGGACAAATTTCTCCTCAGGAGAATAAACCTGCTGCTGCCGAACTATCCGGGAAAATATTAGTTATCAATAAAGATTACAATTTCGCGGTCATAAATTTAGGCAGTAAAGATGGCGTCAAGATCGGCGATGTATTTTCAGTCTACCATAAGAATAAATATATAGGTGATGTTAAAGTTGAAAAGGTTCATGATTCGATGTCTGCAGCTGGATTCACATCTAGCGATGTAAAAAATAAATTCAGCGAAGGCGATAAGGTTGTATTAAAAAATAAATGAGGCCATTTTTGGTTAAGGAGGCATGCGGCCTTAAAGGAGAAATCACTCTTCCTGGTGATAAATCCATAGCCCACCGCACTATAATAATCAGCGGCCTTGCGCCAGCGAAGACCGTAATTAACAATTTTCCTGCCAATCAAGATTGCCTAGCCACCTTAAAGGCTTTAAAAAAATTCGGCCTAAAAATAATCCAGAATAATTCCTGTACCGTTACCGTATTCGGAAAAGGTCTTCACGGTTTAAACAAACCAAAAACACCTATCTTTACTGGCGAATCCGGCACCACCCTGAGGCTCCTTTTGGGTGTATTGGCGGGTCAGAATTTCCAAACCCGACTAATTGCCGGCCAATCTCTTTCTAAGCGACCGATGTTGCGCGTAAATGCGCCTCTACGTATGATGGGTGCCAAGATTACGGCAAAACGTAAATCTCCGCACGATAAAGAAGAATACCCCCCATTAACAATTAGAGGAGGAAATCTTAGAGCCATTAGTTATAAAATGCCGATTCCTTCAGCCCAGGTAAAATCCGCGATATTGCTAGCTGCTCTTTTTGCCTGCGGCAAAACCAGAGTTAAAGAGCCCATAAGGACACGCGACCATACTGAGCAGATGCTTAAGATGTTTAAAGCAGATATAAAACTAAAACAAAATAATGTAGTTATAAAGGGTGGATGCGAATTAGTGTCTTGCGGCAGGATCGATATTCCCGGAGACATATCTTCGGCAAGTTTTTTTATAGTAGGAGCGGCAATTTTACCGGATTCCCGGCTTTTAATAAGAAATGTGAGTTTAAATCCTCTACGGATAGGCTTAATTAAGGTTTTAAAAAGGATGGGTGCGGATATTAAAGTTCAAAAGAGCTCTGCGTCTCGAATTTATAGCAATGAACCCGCGGGTAATATTATTGTCCGAAGCAGCAAATTAAAAGGAACAGTGGTTAAGAAGAAAGAAATCCCTTCCTTAATTGACGAGTTACCTATTTTAATGGTTGCTGCCTGCTGTGCGCAAGGTGCGACCGTATTTGAAGGAATAGGGGAACTGCGTGTTAAAGAAACTGACCGCATCAAATCCATGCTAGAGAATCTTGCCAGTATGGGTGCGCAAATCAAGGTAGTCAGATATCCCAAATCCGAAAATATCATTATTGAGGCCGGTAAAAAACTAAAGGGCGCAAAAGTAAAGAATTTCTCTGACCACCGCACTGCAATGAGCATGGTAATCGCAGGCTTGAGCGCCTCAGGTAATACCTCCATAGACAGTTTAGACTGTATCAATAAGTCCTTTCCTGATTTTTTAACCCGTTTAAAACCTCTCATACGTTAAATTCCGATAAATTAAGCGTAAGTTTTTATTTGACACAATGTTTAATCTCTGATAGAATTCTGCATTAGCGTTAAAAGCCTGCCTCACCGGCAGGCAGGGAGAACGAGATGGCCAAAAAATTAGAGAAATTGCGGCAAATATTCAAAGCAACAGTCAGTTATATCCGGAGTCTTTTTTCCAATGACATAGGTATTGATTTAGGTACAGCCACGACCTTGGTTTATGTAAAGGGCGAAGGGATTGTGGTTACCGAGCCGTCAGTGGTGGCGATAGAGCGGGGGACTTCGCGCGTCCTGGCAGTAGGCAGCGAAGCCAAGCGCATGCTTGGCCGAACGCCAGGCAATATTGTTGCGATTAGACCAATGAAAGACGGCGTGATTACTGACTTTGAGATTACCGAAGCGATGCTGCGTTATTTTATAAGAAGCGTGCGCAGGCGCCGCTTACAGTTAAACCCGCGGATAGTTATAGCCATACCTTCCGGTATAACGGAAGTAGAAAAACGCGCAGTCAAAGAATCGGCTGAACGGGCAGGAGCCAGAGAAGTATTTTTAATTGAAGAGCCGATAGCTGCGGCAATTGGCGTAGGCCTGCCCATACAGGAACCCGTGGGCAATATGATTATAGATATAGGAGGAGGCACAACTGAAATCGCGGTAATTTCTCTGGCCGGAATTGTTTTTTCTAAATCAATACGCATCGGCGGAGATGAAATGGACGAAGCCATTATTGAATATTTGAAAAAGACCTATAATCTGCTGATTGGCGAGCGCACTGCCGAAGATATAAAGATAAAAATTGGCTCAGCTTATCCTTTGGAAGAAGAGATGACCCTGGAAGTAAGAGGAAGGGATCTGGTGGCCGGGCTTCCCAAGACCGTAGCCATATCTTCGGAAGAGACAAGAGAGGCTTTGCAGGAACCTCTGCGGGCTATCTTAGAGGCAATCAAGATTGCCTTAGAGAGGACTCCGCCAGAATTAGCCGCGGATCTAATTGAACATGGCGTTGTCATGGCTGGAGGCGGCGCATTATTAAAGGGGATGGATAAATTAATCGCCGAAGAAACTGGCCTTCCTGTACATGTTGCTGAAGACCCTATGACAGCTGTGGCTAAGGGCACAGGCAAGGTCCTGGATGAAATACGCTATTTAAAGAAACTCACCGTTGTCATAAAATCCGAGATGCACGCCTAAGTCTCAATCCGATAAAATGTGTTTAAAATCACCCGAAAAAACCTAATTTACGCTGCAGTTGTTATTCTTGGAGTTTTTCTCTTTCTGAGTTTTATCCCTAGCCTAAGACCACTGACCTTAAACATCCTCAAATCTCCGCTTAGCCTCTTAAGAGTAATAAACCGTGAAATCGGCGGTATTATTTTTTACCACCGGAATATGGTGGAAAACGAGCGTCTAAGAAATCAAAACGAATTCCTGCGGCAAAAAATTAATAACCTGGCTCAGGTTTATCGCGAGAATGTCCGGCTGAATAACCTGCTCTCCCTGAAGCAAAAATCTCCCTATAAAGTTATTCCTGCCAAAGTTATAGCCCGTTCTCCTGACAGCTGGTCATCAGCAATAATTATCGACAAGGGTAGCAATAGCGGCATAAGGCAGGGCCTGGTTGTGATAAATTACTTAGGTCTAGTTGGCCGGGTGGTAGAAACTTCATCTTTAACCAGTAAGGTCATGCTTATCAACGATTCTAATCTGGGTATTTCCGCGATTGTCCAGCGCAGCCGGCAGGAGGGGCTCATCTGCGGCACATTGGGGAGTTCTTTAATCATGAGGTATCTGCCTAAAGATGCGGATATAAAAGTCTCCGATGTTATTATCACTTCTGGCTTGACTGAGAATTATCCCAAAGGACTGATCATCGGAACAGTTACTGATGTTGGCGAAGAATTTTCGGGTTTAAGCCGTTATGCCATTGTCAGGCCCGCAGCCAACCTTTCCAATATCGAAGAGGTCCTGGTCATTTTTCCATGAGTAAGCGCCTGTTACTTTCGTTCATTTTTATTTGCGTTATACTCCAGATAACCATTATCCCCTACTTTAAAATTTTCGGCATAAAGCCAGACCTTATATTAAGTAGCGTCGTAATCGTGAGTTTATCTTGCGATTTGAAATTGGCTCTTGCTTTAAGCATTTTTGCTGGAGCCTTCAAGGATATTTTTGGGGCCAATACCTTTGCTATAAATTCCCTGGTCTCTGGCCTGTGGAGCCTTTTAGTTATAAAATTATCCCGCCGTATAGCAATAGATATAAATTTAAGCAGGGCTGGTCTTATATTCGTCATCGCGATTCTCAATGCTTTTGTGGTAAGGATATTTTTCTGGTATTCAGGGACCTATGTCCCCTTGGGAATTTTTTTGCGTATTAGTTTTTTAGATTCTCTATACACGGCTCTGGTTTCACTTTTAGTTTTTAGGGTTCTTAAAATAAAATGAGAAATAAGATTATCAGTTTTTTTATAATATTTATTTTTCTGTTTCTGGTCTTGGGCTTGGTTAATTTGCAGATTATCCAGGGCCGCCAGTTTAAAGACTTGAGCAATAAAAATTCTATCCGGCTTTTAACCCAGGAGGGCGCACGGGGAAGAATACTTGACCGCTACGGCCACGTCATTATCGGCAATCGTCTTTCTTATGATGTTTTAATCTTACCCCAGGAAGAAAAGCAAATTGATGCGGCTCTAAGCAAACTCTCCTTGATTTTATCTGTCAGTTACAACGAATTAAAAGATACCTTTAAAAAGGGATACATCGCGCCATCCATACCGGTTAACGTTGCCAAAAACATTGACGCTAAAAAGGCCATAGTTTTAGAAGAGTTAAAATCGGATTTACCGGTTTTGGTTATCCAGCCTCATCCCGTCCGAGACTATCCGTATGCCCGGCTTGCCTGTCATACGATAGGTTACCTCAATGAAATTGACCGTTGGCGCCTGACCAAATTAGCGGATTACGGATACAAAACCAAGGATATTGTCGGCTTTGGCGGCATCGAAGAAAAATACGATTATTATTTACGCCAGGAAGAAGGCGCGCTTTCAATGGAAGTTGACCATCGGGGAAGTTTTATCCGGGTGCTGGGGTTTAAGCCACCCAGAAACGGTAAGGATGTACAATTAACCCTGGATTTAAAAATACAAAAGATAGCCGAGGATAATCTTGGGGATAGGAAAGGCAGCATTATTATTATGGAACCGTATAGCGGCGAAATACTGGCTCTGGTTTCAAGCCCAGGCTTTAGCCCTCCTGCATTTATCAAAAAATCTGGTGCTTATATCGCTAACCTTTTTAACAATTCCGAGGCACCTCTTTTAAACCGGGCAATAAGCGGTGTTTATCCTGCTGGCTCGGTGTTTAAAGTGGTAGTGGCAAGCGCAGCTCTTGAGACAGGAAAGATTAATTTAGACACCACCTTTCTTTGCACAGGCAGTGCCTATGTTGGCAGGCAAGAATTCTCCTGCTGGGATAAACACGGGCTACAAAGTTTACTCCCTGCCCTGGCTCATTCCTGCAATGTTTTCTTCTATAAAACTGGACTCCTTGTTGGTGCGCAAAACCTGCATGATTATGCGCTAAAATTCGGTTTATCACGAACTACCCTTATCGATCTACCCTATGAGTCATCGGGGTTTGTGCCTTCGCCGCTCTGGAAGAGGCTGTCCCGCTTTAAAGGTTGGTTTGATGGTGATACTGTGAATTTTTCCATAGGCCAGGGTGAACTTTTGGTAACCCCCATTCAGATTACGCGGATGATGGCAGTCTTTGCCAATCAGGGGCTACTCGTTACTCCCTACCTTGCCAAAGCCGTAGATAATCAGGATATTTCGGTTTATCAAAAAAAATTTAACAAAGTGCCGCTGAAAAAAAGCACCATCGATTCAGTAAATCAAGGGCTAAGACGCGTAATCTCAGAATCTAAGGGGACAGCTAATATTTTATCGTCTCTAGCAGTGGAGGTGGCAGGAAAAACCGGGACAGTTCAGGTTCCGCGAGGGCAACCCCATGCCTGGTTTGTGGGCTTTTTCCCGTTTAAAAAACCGAGGTTTGTTATCTGCGTATTTCTGGAGCACGGTGGTTCAGGACAGGCCTCCTGCAGAATAGCCAGACAGATAATCGAGATGATGAGCGAGGAGGGCTTAATCTAAATAAATATGCGTAGCAGGACTCTTATAATATTGGCCGTTGCGATTTTAATCTCGACATTAGGCATCCTATCCATCTATAGCAGCACTTATCAAAAAGAGTCTTTAGCTTGGCAGACCACTTATCAGCGTCAGATCTTCTGGGTTATTTTAGGCTTGGTATTTTTTATGCTTATTTCGAATTTTCATTACCACAGGCTCTGGGATGCCACGTATTTTCTCTATACGCTGGCACTATTTTTATTATTCTTGGTATTTATCTTAGGTGCGGTGCGCTTAGGAGCCCAGCGTTGGCTGAGGGTTGCCTGGTTTAATTTTCAGCCATCGGAGATTGCTAAACTCATCATCGTCATTTTCCTGGCCAGATACTTTAGCCGAAAATCAGTGGATAATGTTTCTTTGTTGGTAAATAAAACCGGGGTGCTGCGGGGGGTGGTTTTTCCGTTTATATTTATATCCATACCCATTGGGTTAATTATTGAACAGCCGGATTTAGGCAGCGGCACAATTATACTGACCATATTTATCGTGATGCTTTATCTGGCTGGAGTAAGATTAAGGTATATAATTTTATTTCTGTTATTTATTCTTTTGATTATGCCTGTACTGTGGCATTTCTTGAGAGACTATCAGAAGGACAGGCTGCTCGTATTTTTAAATCCGAATATCGATCCTTTGGGTGCGGGTTATACTATAATTCAATCCAGGATTGCCATTGGTTCAGGCGGATTATTGGGCAAGGGTTGGCTTTCCGGAACGCAGAGCCAGCTGCGCTTTTTGCCCGAATCCCATACTGATTTTATATTTGCCACCTTTGCCGAAGAGTGGGGGTTAGCCGGAAGCCTGGTATTATTGTGTGCCTACTATCTTTTAATCAATCAGGGCATTCGTATCGCTTTTAAAACCAGCGATAATTTCGGTCGTCTCTTGGCGTTTGGGATTTCGGCAATGTTGGGCATACAGGTCTTTATCAATATTGCTATGAATCTGGGCTTTGCGCCAGTGGTAGGTCTTCCTTTACCCCTGATGAGTTACGGCGGTTCATCAGTATTGATGACTTTTATTGCTTTAGGCATACTGGTCAATATCAATAAGACAAGGGGAGTATTTTAAAAGTAACAGAATCAAGAAGGTCAAGGATGAGGCCGAGGTTTAGTTTACGTTTTTCTCGACCTCGACCTTAACCTTAGCCTTATTTTTGTTAAGATTATGTCAGAGGATATCCTATTACAGGTAAGGAAACCCGCTCGTTATATTGGCAGGGAATGGAATATATCCAGAAAAGATTTTGATAAAACTCAGATTAAATTTGCGCTTTGTTTTCCTGACCTTTATGAAGTGGGTATGAGCAATTTGGGCTTAAGGGTTATTTACGCTCTATTAAATGAAGTATCCGATGTTTCTTGCGAAAGATTCTTTTCTCCCGGCCTGGATATGGAAAATATCCTGCGCAGAGAGCAGAAAGATTTATTTTCGCTTGAGACAAAAAGAAAATTAGGCGAATTCGACATTATCGGATTTTCCTTAAGTTATGAACTATGTTACACCAATGTTTTAAATATGCTGGACTTAGGCACGATTCCCCTTAAGTCGTCATTACGCGACAGGAGTTGGCCTCTGGTCATTGCCGGAGGAGCGGCTACTTTGAATCCTGAACCCATGCATGAATTTTTGGATTTGTTCGTCATCGGAGAAGCCGAAGAAGTTATTTTAGAAATAATAGATGTCTATCGTAAATACAGGGATGATTTCAAATCTGGAAAAATGAGCAAGCAGGATTTATTGATTATCCTGGCAAACATTGAAGGAGTTTATGTGCCTTCGTTGTATGAAGTGGAATATAACAGCCAGGGTAAAATAGCGGAATTTAAAGCAAAAGTTAAAGGCATACCCCAAACAATCAAAAAGCGTTTTATAAAAGATTTGGATAATGCCTTTTTCCCGGTAGAGTGGCTGGTTCCGTATATTGAAATCATCCATGACCGTATAATCTTAGAACTCATGCGCGGCTGCCCCAATCAATGCCGTTTTTGCCAGGCCAGGCAGCAGTACTACCCTTTTAGAAAAAGAAGCGCAAGAATGATATTAAATCTTGCCTTAGCCGCTTACCAAAACAGCGGTTATGAAGAATTATCTTTGGCTGGATTATCGGTAAGTGAGTACCCGCAGATTGAAAAAGTGGTACGGACATTGATTGATACGTTTAAAGAGAAAGGCGTAAGTGTATCCTTACCTTCAATAAAGCCCACGGATAATCTGGGTAATCTCTCGAAAATTATCGCCAGCATTAAAAAAACCAGTTTGACTTTTGCTCCGGAAGCAGCCACAGATAAATTGCGGCGCATCCTGAATAAACATTTTGATACGGATATTTTTTTTAAGGCACTTGAGGAATCTTATCTGGCCGGATATCAGCGGGTAAAGCTATATTTTATGATTGGCTTGCCTTACGAGACAGACAGCGATTTAGAAGGGATAATTGATTTTGCCAATCAGGTCTCGCAGGCAAGGAAAAAAATGAGTAGTTCCGCTGCACAAGTTAATGTTAGCATAAATGCCTTAATCCCCAAGCCGCATACGCCATTGCAGTGGATTAGGATGACACCTCTTGAAAGCATAGAGTATAAACAGGATTACCTTAAGAAAAAACTAAAAAATAAACGCATCAAGTTAAATTTTCATGACTCTAATATGAGTTTCTTAGAAGGCGTACTTTCGCGCGGAGACAGGCGCCTAAGCGCAGTGATACTAGCGGCTTTTAAAAAGGGTGCCAGGTTCGATGCCTGGGGAAATTATTTTGTGTTTTCAAAATGGCTTGAGGCTTTCCGGGAGCTAGGCCTAGATGCTGATTTTTATTTAAAGGAAAAATCTCCAAATGAAATTTTAGCCTGGGATTTTCTGGATGTCGGCATAAGCAAAGAAGCATTACTTGCGGATTTTAACAAAGCTATTGCCATAGCCTAACATAAGCGGTATATTTTTTATAAAATGGAGGCAGGGACGAGAAAATATAAAAATCTGTCCCATGGTTTGCCGCATGATTAGCATGGGTGAGCAGACCGCTCAATTGGAGAAGATGCTGGGCAAAATCGCGGATTTTTATGAAGAGCAGATGGATGCAGCAGTAGCTGGCTTAACCAGTATGATTGAGCCTTTAGTCATTGCTTTGTTAGGCATTATTATCGGCGGCATTGTGATTTCCTTATTTCTGCCTATATTTAAGATAACCCAGTTAATCGCTCGATAATTTTTCAGGAATTTAACGAACTTATATACAATAAGTTACCGTTCTTTCAAATAATATAAAAATATTATAAAAATACTTGACAAAAATAATTTTTTCAGGTATAAATATATGCTGCCTAAAAGGGTAGAACATAAGCAAACCTTATGATTGCAGACAAAAACTATAGCGTTATTGACAAATTTGAGTAGTTAATTATTCCCGCAAAAAGGCGCGCAATAAATTCAGGCGTCCCTGTTTTACGGGGACGCCTTTTTGTTTGTGCCCCTGCATGTTATGCAGAGGCATCCTGAGCCCTCCGAAGGAAGGCGAAGGATCTTCGCTCTTTTGACAATTGAATAGCCAAGCCAAGTAACAATTTTTTGAGTCTTTTTAAGAGCCATCATACAAATTTTCCGTAGATTTTCGGAGAGTTTGATCCTGGCTCAGAGTGAACGCTGGCGGCGTGGATTAGGCATGCAAGTCGAGCGATACTTTTTTCTCGAGGTGATGAAGCCGCAAGGCAGATTTGCCGAGGGGAAAAAGATATAGCGGCAGACTGGTGCGTAATACATGAGTAATTTACCTCTAAATCGGGGATAGCTTTGTGAAAGCGGAGGTAATACCCGATGTGCTTATAATGGCGCAAGCTGTTATAAGTAAAGCTAGCCCGCAAGGGCCAGTGTTTAGAGATGAGCTCATGTCCTATCAGCTAGTTGGTAGGGTAATGGCCTACCAAGGCATTTGACGGGTAGCTGGCCTGAGAGGGTGGTCAGCCACACGGGGACTGAGACACTGCCCCGACTCCTACGGGAGGCTGCAGTCGAGGATCTTTAGCAATGGGCGAAAGCCTGACTATGCGACGCCGCG
>Ga0315279_10001911_pt1 | contig 32926 bp, 24 predicted proteins | sample YL17G06_20_MG_FD_203694 | JGI IMG/M metagenome (GOLD analysis project Ga0315279, IMG submission 203694) | Sediment microbial communities from Yellowstone Lake, YNP, Wyoming, USA - YL17G06_20 | ecosystem: Environmental > Aquatic > Freshwater > Lake > Sediment | place: USA: Wyoming | collected...
TTCAGGACCGATAGATGCCCGCAAAAATATTGGAAAGAAAGTGAAATTGACGGGCTCATTGAGGCTGAAATCGGGAAATTGTATTTGAACGACCTCATTGTCGAAAAGATCCGCGAACGATTGAAAAAAACGAATACCCAGGAAGAGGTTTTTGAGCGGAAGGAACTTCGCCGCCTTGAGACTGAGAGAACAAGGAAACGAACGCACTTAAAACTCAGTTATCGCGATCGTCTTGATGGCAAGATCTCGCTTGAGCAATACGAGGAAGTTCAGGCTGAACTACAGACCGATCTTCACCGGATAGAATCGGAACTGGAAAAACTTGGCAGTCACAATTTTCGTTATCGCGAACAGGGCTCACAAGTTTTAAAATTGCTCCAGGGTGTGAAGGATATGTATCATAACGCCGACCTGGCCGGCAAACACAAAATCCTTGAGGTCATACTTGATCGAGCCGTCTTAAGAGGGAATGATATCCACATCACGTGGAATTCCCCATTTGACCTACTCTTCACCCTCGGGGAAATGTTTATAAACAAGGGAATGTGGTGCGGAAGGAGGGACTCGAACCCTCAAGGCCTTACGGCCATAAACTCCTGAGGCTTACGCGTCTGCCAATTCCGCCACTTCCGCACCCAGAGAGCCCCTATTATAGCGATTTTGCCCCCTGAGGTAAAGCCGCGTGACCCTCAGGCTTATCCGGTTTCGGAGCGCCGCAGAAACGGCAACCGCTTACCCCAAGGGTCGAGGGATAGGCTTCTGATTGTAAAGTAGATGAAGCAGGGACGATGCCCGGAGAAGGCCGCTGGATAAAGGGGCTGAGGGTGTCGTCGAAGGAAGCATAAAGCGGTGATTTAGCCGTCCCGGTCCGGATACGCGGACTCCTCCCATCGGATCCGGACCGGGACGACGTGAAGAATTAAACCCATTCGACTCCCCGGCCTTAAGCCCGGGGATATGCGCAGGGTTAATACTGAGCGTCACCAACCCAGTTTAAAAAAAGCGGGTTGATGGCAGCGAACGTATCACCGCAGCGAACAGAGACGATGCCCAAGGCCCCTCGCGGCCGGCGGAGCGGTACGCCCGCGGTTCCGCTTGACAAAGCCGGCCACGGCACCTATTGTGTAGACGTTGATGGATTCCCGCATCAATCGTTTCCCTCGCTTCCCCAAAACCCGCCTACAATCTCCCTAGGAGGATGAATGAAATTCCAAGACCGCACTCAGATCGAGGCGCTCGCCAAGTTCAACGGCCAGGGCGACTTAGTGACCTCGTTCTTCCTGGAAACGGACAAGGGCCGGCTGAACAGGAAGGAGATCCAGCTCGCCCTGAAGAACCTCCTCAGCGGCGCCAAGGCCCAGGCTTGCGGCCTGGCCGCCGGCAAGGAGAAGATCGAGTCTCTTCTGCGCGACCTGGACATCATCGCCGATTACAGCAGCCAGGCCCTGGCCTCATCGAACTCCGCCGGCCTGGCCGCTTTCTCCTGCAGTCAGCGGAAATTCTGGCAGACCCTGGAGCTGCCGCACGGCCCCCGCAACCGGGTCATCTTCGACGCTAACTTCTACGTCCGCCCGCTCGCCGCGATCCTGGACAAGTACAGCCCCATTTGCGTCCAGCTCATCAGCCACCGGGAGGCCCGCTGGTACAGCGTTTCAATGGGAGAGATCAAGCTTCTGGACGAACTCCAGAGCGACGTCCCCAGCCGAGTCCGCGAAGGCGGGTTCGAGGGCAACGAGTCGAAGAAGATCGAGCGGCACCTCGACGCCCGGCTCCAGGACCACTTCAAGAAAACGGCCAAAAGAGCCTTCGACCTCAGCAAAAAGCACCCTTTCGAATGGCTGTTCATCGGCTGCGAAGATAATCACGGCGCCGATTTCGAGGCCCACCTCCACAGCTATCTCCGGGAAAAGATCAAGGCCCACATCAGGTCGCGCCTGAACGATTCTCCCGCCAAGGTCCTCCAGGAGGCCCTGGACGTCGAGGCCCGGCTCAAGAAAACCGAGGAGGAGGAGACCGTCCAGAGGCTCGTCGGCGAGCTCGAGCGCGGCGGTCTGGCGGCCTCGGGCCTTCGCGACACCGTCCACCGCCTGAACCAATTCGAGGTCCTATCCCTCGTCGTCACCCACAACTTCTCCAAGCCGGGGCGGATCTGCCCGACGCACAAGATCCTCTACCTGGACGAACTCAAGTGCCCCATCTGCGATAAAAAGACGGACGTCGTCCAGGACATCGTCGACGAGGCCATCGAGACCGTCCTCAAGCGGAAGGGGTCCGTCAAGCACATCACGCCACCCTCGAAGCTCGACCACTACGGCCAGATCGGGGCGTTCCTCAAGTACAAGGCCTGAAAAAACTCAGGCCGCCGCACCCTTCTTCTCTTTGAATCGTATCTTATTGACGACGCTGTAAATGACCGGGATGATGAAGAGCGTCAGGAATGTCGTCGTCGTCAGGCCGAAGGCGATGACCACGCCCATCGGGGCCCGGAATTCGGAACCCGAGGACCGGGAGAAGGCCATGGGCAGGGTGCCCAGGATGGTCGTCAGCGCGGTCATCAGAACGGCCCGCAGACGCGTCGTCGATCCCTGGAGAATGGCCTCCCGCTTGTCGACGCCCCGCTTGATGAGCTGGTTGATGTAGTCGATCATGACGATGCCGTTGTTGACGGCGATTCCCAGGAGCAGGATGACACCGATCATGACCGCCAGGTTGATCGACCGGCCGGTGACCAGGAGGCCGACGATGACGCCGATGATGCCCAGGGGGACGGTGAACATGATGATGAACGGGTGGACGAAGTGCTCGAACTGGGAGGCCATGACCATGTAGACGAGGAGGACGGCCAGGGCGAAGGCGCCGGCCAGGATGAGGAAGGCGTCCTGCATCTGCTTGTAGGCGCCGCCGTACTCGAGGAAGTAGCCCGGCGGCAGGCTCTTCTCGAGGCCGGCCAGCCGGTTCTTAACCTCCCTGACGACACTGCCGAGATCGCGTCCGGCGATGTTGGCCGTGACGGAGACGCGGCGGGCCTGGTTCTCGCGGTTGATCATGATCGGCCCTTCGCCTGTCGTGATGTCGGCCACCTGCTCGAGGTAGATCGACTGGTTCGCCGATGTCCGGATCGGGATACTGCGGACTTCGTCGAGGCTGTCCCGGTACCTTTCCTTGAACCGGAGCCGGACGTCGATCTCGTCGCTGCCCTCTCGGTAGCGCGTGGCCACTTTGCCCAGAGTGGCCGTCTGGACCGTATTGGCCACCTGGTAGACCGAAAGCCCCAGCCGGTAAGCCCTTTCCCTATCGATGTGGATCTGGACCTCGGGCTTGCCGACGGCCAGGGTGTGGGTGACGTCGCGGATGCCTTCGACGCCCGAGATGAGCTGGACGATCTGGTCGGCCTGGCTCTTGAGCGCGGGCAGGTCCTTGCCGAAGAGCTTGATCTCGACCGGGGTCGAGGCGCCGCCGAGGAGCATCTGGCTCATGTCGACGGACTCGAACTTGACGCCGCGAAGGTTGGGCAGTTGGCGCCGGATCTGTTCCTGTATCTCCTTGTCGGAGAATTTCCGTTTTCCGCGCTTGACCAGGCCGACCCAGAGGAGCCCCTCGTGGGTGCCGGCGTTCGAAAAGGACGAGGCGGCGTCGCTCGCGTCCTGCTCGCTTTGAGAACCGACCTGGGCCGAGATCATCGTGATCTCCGGCTTGGCGGCCATGATCTTCTCGACCATGCCGACGACCCGGTCGGTCTCCTCGAGGGCCGTGCCGACGGGCATGCGGACCTTGAGCATGATCATGTCCTGGTCCTGGGCGGGCATGAATTCCGTCCCCAGGAAGGGCACGATCGCGAGCGAGGCGAGAAGCGCGAGGAGCGCCCCGCCGAGGACCCAGCGGCGATGATGGAGGGCCTTATCGAGCCATTTCCTATAGAAAGCCTTGGCTTTGGCGAATTGTCGCTCCTCGGGCGCCTTGGCGATCGACTTCAGGCTCTTTTTCGAGCGGAAAAGGAGCGACGTGGACAGGGGCACGACGGTCAGGGCGACGAAAAGCGAAGCGATGAGCGAGAAGGCGATGGACAGGCCGAGGGCCTGGGTCATCTTGCCGGTGATGCCCGAGGCGAAGATCATGGGGAAGAAGACGGCGATCGTCGTCAGCGTCGAAGCCGTGATGGCCATGCCGACCTCTCCAGCGCCGGCGATCGAGGCCTCGTCGGGCCCCTCCCCGTCCTCGAGGTGACGGTAGACGTTCTCAATGACGACGATGGAGTTGTCGACGAGCATGCCGATGCCCAAGGCCAGGCCGCCGAGGGTCAGGAGGTTCAAGGTGTAGCCGGCGGCGTAGAGGGCGATGAAGGTCGTGATGATGGATAGGGGGATGGCCAGGCTGATGACGAACGTCGGCCGCCAGTTGCGGAGGAAGAGGAAGATGAGCAGGATGGCCAGCAGGCCGCCCTGCCAGGCGTTGGTCACCGTGTTCGACGTGACCTGCTCGATCATGTCGGACTGGTCCATAGCGACGTGGAACACGGGGTTCCCGGGGAGCGTCCCCTTGAGGGACGCGATCTCCTTCTTGACCGCGGCGCCGGCGATCTGGGTGTTGGCCCCGGACCGTTTGCTGATGATGAGGTAGACGCCGTTCTGCTGCTGAATGCGGGAGACGTAGCGCAGTTCCTTGAGGGTGTCCTTGACCTCGGCGATGTCGGAAACGTAGACAGGCTCCCCCTTGGCGCTCATGCCGACGACCGTCCGGCGGATGTCGTCGAGGTCCTTGAATTCGCCCATGGTCCGGACGAGGATGTCCGAGTGGCGCGCGATGACGTTCCCCGCGGGCAGATTGAGGTTCTCGGCGCGCAGGGCCATCAGGACTTGGTCGAGGGTCAAGCCCCGGCTTTCGAGCGAAGACTTGTCGACGCCGACCAGGATCTCCCGCACATCCATGGAGAAGACGCGGGCCGAGGCCACGCCGTCGATCCGCTCGAGCCGGGGTGCGACCTCGTCCTCGATGATCGTCTTGAGCTTCATCGTCGGAATGTCGCCCGTGATGCCGTAGAAGATGACGGGGAACTGGCTGAAGCTGAATTTGACGACGATGGGGTCGTTGGCCTCCTCAGGCAGGAACTGCTCGGAGAGGCCGATCTGGTCGCGGACGTCCTGGGCCGCGAAATCGAGGTTCGTCCCCCATTCGAACTCGATGCTGATGACCGAGACGCCCTCGGAGGTCTGGGAGGTCACTTTCTTGACCCGGTTGACCGAGCTGACGACCTGCTCGAGGGGCCGGGTGAGGACGTTCTCGATGTCCGCGGACGAGGCGCCCGGGTAGGTCGTGATGACGGACACGGTCGGGAACTCCAGGTCGGGGAAGAAGTCGAGCCCCAGCCGGGTGAACGAAATGGCGCCCAGGACGACCAGGATCATGGCCATCATGGACGCGGTGACTTTTTTCTTTACGGCAAATTCCGGGAGCTTCATTTTTTCACCTCTTCGAGGACCTGGACAGCGGCTCCTTCTTCGAGCCCGAAATTGCCCTCGACGACGACCAGTGCGCCCTCGGCCAGGCCGTCAGGGATTTCGACCATAGTCGTGTTCTGGAGGCCGATGGCGACGTTCTTCTTGACGGCTTTGCCGCCCTCGACGATGAAGACATAGGCGTTCTCGAGGATCGCCTTCTGGGGAACGACCAGGGCGTTCTCATGGGACTGGACCTCGAAGACGAGGTCGCCGAACGTGCCCGGCCGAAGGGCCGCGTCGGGGTTGTCGATCACGACCTCGACGCCGAATTTCTTGTTCAGCGGGTCGGCGGTCAGGTTGACGACGCGGACGGCGCCGCGGAAATCGCGGCCGGGGATGGCGCCGACGCGGAGGACGGCCTCCTGTCCTTTCCGGATGCGGCCGATGTCCTCCGAGGAGATGGCCACGGCGATCTTGATCTTCGAATAATCCATCAGCGTCAGCACGCCGCCCGCGCCGCCGCCGAATCCCCCCATCATGGGGTTGATGACGTCCCCGACCTCGGCGTTCCTCGAGGCGACGACGCCCGCAAACGGCGCTTTCATGATGGAGACATCGAGGGCGTGCCGGGCCAGGTTGAGGCCCGCCCGGGCCTGCTCGAGCTGGGCCGCCGCCGCGTCGTAAGCGAGCTGGATTTTTTCGACCTGCATCGCCGAGACCGCGTTTTCCTTGATCAACCGGTCCATGCGCTCCTTGTTGCGGAGCGCGTCGGCGTGGCTGGCTTCGGCCACGGCGACACCGGCCTCGGCCTGCCTGATCTGGAGGCGGATGGACTCGGTCTCGAGCTCGGCCAGGAGCTGGCCCTGGGCCACTCGGTCGCCCTCCTGGACATGGATGCGGGCGATCTTACCCCCGACTTCCGGGGTGATATTGATCTTGTTCCAGGCTTCGAGAGTCCCGGTGTAGGTGATCTTCTCCGTGATCCTCTCCCTCCGGACCTTGAAAACCTTGACCGGCGCCGCGCCGAAGGTCTCGGCCGAAGCGGCCGCCTGATCTCCGGTCTTGCCGCACGACACGGCGGCGACGAGAGCGGCTGCGGCGATGAGCCCGACGATGAGTGGACGATGGGTGTTCGACTTTTTCATGGGTTCCTCCGTTAATTCGAACGGCTCTCCGGGCGGCTCCGGCCGAGAGCTTTTTCGAGCTGGGCCTCCGACATGACGCAGTCATAGAGACCCTGCGAATAGTTCGTCCGCGCCTGGCTCAGCGCCACCTGGGCGGTGAGCACGTCCAAGGCCGTGGCCAGGCCTTCGCCGAAGTTGAGTTCCGCGATCCGGACGGCCTCCTGGGCCAGCTCCACGTTTTTTTCCTGGGAGAGGAGGGATTCGCGGGATTGCTGATAATTCAGGATCGCCTGGCGGACCTCGAAGGCGATCATGTCCGCCAGTCCCTTGCGGATCCAATCGATCTCCCGGATCGCGGCCTTGGTCTGGCCCATCCGGGCCCGGGCTTCGAACCCGTTGAACAGGGGTATCGACAGGGACAGATTGATCGAATAATAGTTCTGCCAGGCGCCCTTGCGGAAGCTCGGGCTGTCGGCCCAGGAGTTGTAGGTGCCCCCGATGGCCAGGGTCGGCAAGATCGCACCGCGGGCGATCTTGAGGGTCTCGCCGGCCATCAGGCGCTGGTGATCGATCTGCTGGAGTTCGGGCCTCTTGAGGAGGGCTTCCTCGACCCACTTATCGACATCGGGGTCGAGCGGCGTCGACGAGAGGAGCCCCTTGGCCACGACGACAACGGGCTTTCCCAAGTCGATCCCCAGGGCCACCTTCAGGCTGAGCTCTCCGACGTCGCGGCCGTTCCTAGCCCGGATGAGCTGCGGCTTGAGATTGGCCACCTGGACCTCCGACCGGAGGAGGTCGAACTTCGAGGACATCCCCACGTCATAGAGGCTCTTGACGTTCTTGTGGAATTCTTCGGCCAGCTTCAGGGCTTCTTCGGCGACGACGTAGAATTCGCGGGCCAGGAGATAGCCGAAGAAGGCCTTTTTGACGTTGAAGATCGTCTCCTGTTCGGACAGGCGGATGCCTTCCTGCGTGGACCGCAGATTGTATTCGGCCTGCTTGTACCCGGCGACCAGCCGGCCGCCGGCGAAAAGCGGCACGGAAAAAGCGAGGGCCATCTGATAGTTCTTGGTGAAGTCGATCGAGATCCGCTGCGGCGGCTCTCCCGGAATGAAAGACGGGAATTCCAGCACGAACAGCTTTTCGTCCAGCGTGTTCATCCCCTGGAGGTTCAGGCTGGGAAGAAATCGGGAGACGGACTCCCGGACGATGCCGCGGGCCCGGCCCTCCCTTTCCCGGGTGGCCAGGTAGTTGGGGTTCTGGCGGAGGGCGAGTTCGATGGCGTCCTCGAGCGTCAGGGTGAGCGTTTCGGGAACTTCCTGGGCGGCCAGCGCCGCGGGCCCGGCGACGGCGATCCACAGTCCGAACAGCAAAACGGCTGTCTTCTTCATGTCAATTCTCCTTCTGGGGTCGTTCGGGGTTCCGGATGCCTTCGAGGATGAAGCGCGTCAGGTCGTCGGATGCGCCGGGCGTGACCGGCGCATCCCCCTGCCAGAAACTGTTGTGGGCGTAGCCCTGGAGTACGGCGTCGATGAAGGACAGGGCGGACCGGGTATCCAACCTGCGGAATTCTCCCGCGGCGACCCCCTCCTCGAGGAGCTTGGCGCCCACTTCGGAGGCCTCGCGCTTCTTCTGCTGGAGCAGGGCGAGCATCTTCCGGTCCGCCGCCGGGGCCTGCCCGGACTTTCCGGGCGAAGCGGCGAAAGCGCGCATGATCTTCAGCATGGAGTTGTCCATCCAGAGGACCCGGGTGATGTTCTTCTTGTCTTCGTTGTACTGGAGGATCATCCGGATGGACAGCCGGAGCTTCTCGCCGGCCGAACCGGGCCCGGCCAGGATCCCGGCCATCCGGTCCCGGACCTCGTCGAAATAGTGGCCCATGATCTCGAAAAGGAGGACCCCCTTGCCCGGAACGTACTTGTAGAGGGTCGCCTTCGAGAACTGGGCCTCCCTCGCGACGTCGTCCATCGTCGTCGCGCTGTAGCCCTTGCGGAGAATGACGCGCTCGGCGGCGTGGAGGATGGTCTCCCGGTAGCCCTCGCGCCTCTGTCGTTCCCGCTCACGGCGAAGATCGGTCGTTTTCATCGTATTGAACCTTTTGGTATATTAAATGAACTTATAAGTTTATTATCTGAACCGGTAATTCCATATACGATACGCTTTCGGCCGCACGTTGTCAAGCCCCCGGAACCCTTGTATAATGAGGACATCCCTTGGAGATGACGACGAAGGATGAATAACGGGTTCACCCGGCGCGCTCTCGGCCCCCTCGCGGGGATCCTTCTCGTGTTTGCCTTGGCTACGGCTCTATCCTTTCCCCGGCCGTCCCCCGGCCTGTCGTGGTGGGAGGTCAGCCTGTCCGTGACCGTGAACGGCAGTTATATCATCGAGGGCGGCGATGGGCCCCTTCACGGGGAATTCACCTGCCGCGCCCGGTGGGCAGGGACCCTCGAGCTGGACGGGAACGACTTCCTTCTCTATCACCTCAAGACGGAAGTCCTCGAATGGCGGCTTGCGGAGAAGGCCGGCCAGCCCGAGGGAGAGAGCCTGCGCCTGGCTCAGGCGACCTCCGAAGCGCCCCGCCTCCGCCTGAATTATGTCTTGCGGGAGGGTTCGGACCTCAGGTTCGACTACGAGTTCGGGGAGGTCGCCATCCCCCTCCACGCCTCTCCGGTGAAAGCGAACCTCGAATTTCCCCGTTCGTCAGGGCACGTGGTTCTTTCGCCGGGCTCGGGCTACGAGAGCCGCGTCAGCCGCGGCTCGAACCGGATCGTCATCCCCGGATCCGACTTCGAGCGCCGCTCCGCCGAACGGACGTTCTCCTGGGAATGGCAGCGCGAGAAGCGCATCGTCGGGGGCTCCGGGACCTTCCTGCTGACCCAGCGCCACACAGCGGAAGCGGTCGTCGCCCTCATCGCTCACGGCGGCCGGGTCCCCGGGCTTTGCAGTCCTCATGCGCGAAGCGATGAGGGCGGGCTTGCCCAGGGGTCCACTTCCGCCGTACTCGCCCGTGTCTATAAGTCACGGGCGAGTGGCGAGCTTGTAGCTCGTCCCTTGATTGACCCTCGGACCATCAGGCGCGGGGATGGAACTGGTCGTAGACGCGGCGGAGACGTTCCCGGCTGACGTGGGTGTAGATCTGGGTCGTCGTGATCTGACTGTGGCCGAGCATGAGCTGGACCGACCTCAGGTCCGCCCCCCGTTCGAGCAGGTGAGTCGCGAAAGAATGGCGGAGGATGTGGGGACTGATCTTGGCGGCCAGGCCGGCCTCGCGGGCGTGCTGGCGGATGAGCTTCCACAGACCCTGGCGGGAGAAGGGCTTGCCCCGCCGCGACAGGAAGAGCTCGTCACGCTCCCCTGAAACGACGAGCGGCCGGACCTCGGCCAGGTACCGCTTGGCGGCGTCACAGGCCGAGCGGCCGAGCGGAACGATCCTCTCCTTCCCCCCCTTGCCGCGGCAGACGAGGAACCCGTCTTCGAGATTGACCTCCGCGAGCCTCAGGGAGGCGAGCTCGGAGACGCGCAGCCCGGAACCGTAGAGGACCTCGAGCATGGCCCTGTCCCTCACGCCCCGGGGTTTCTTGTCGTCGGGAGCCCGCAGCAGTTCCTCGACTTCCTTGACCGTCAGGAACTTGGGCAGGGAACGCCAGGTCGAAGGCGTGGTCAGCTGGGACGAGGGGTCCATCTTGACGAAGCCGCTCAGCAGGAGGAACTTGAAAAAGGAGCGGAGGGCGGAGATGAGACGGGCCAGGGACCGGGCCGAAAGGCCGGCTTGACTTTCCTTGTGGATGAACCGGACGACGGTTTCCTCGGGCACCCGGTTCCACGCGAGCTTACCGGCCTTGACGAAACCCAGGAACTTGCGGATGTCGCGGGCATAGGACAGGATCGTGTTCCGGGCCAGGCCCTTCTCGACAGCCAGGTACTCGAGGAAAAGGCGAAGGGCGTCCTCGGGGGAGGAGGAGGCGGGTTTCATGTCAGGAAGGGGTTGGAGCTGCGCTCTTGTTCGACCGTCGTCCAGGGCCCGTGGCCGGGCAGGACGATCGTTTCTTCGGGAAGCGTGAGGATCCTTTCGCGGATCGACCGTTCGAGGTCCTTCCAGGAGCCGCCGGGGAGGTCGGTCCGGCCGACGCCGCCGCAGAAGAGCGTGTCCCCGGAGAACAGGACGCCGGCGGCGACGAAGCCGACGCTGCCGGCCGTGTGCCCGGGGATGTGCATGACCCGGAGGGTTATCCGGCCGACGGCGATCTCGTCCCCTTCCGCCAGGAGGCGGTCCGGCAGGGGCGAATTCCTAGCCCCGAGCAGCAGGCTGAGCTCGATGTAGTCGGAGACCTGGAGCATCCCGGTGTCGGCGGCGTGCATGGCTAGAGGGACGCCGTACTTGCGGACGATGTCGCTGTTGCCGCCGACGTGGTCGACGTGGCCGTGGGTGTTGAGGACGATGACCGGCTTGAGTTCCAGGTCGACGACGGCCGAGATGATCTTCTCGGGATCCGCCCCGGGGTCGATGACGGCACAGGCCCGGGTCTCCTCGCAGTAGACCAGATAGCAGTTGGTTTCGAGGGCGCCGACGATGACCAGTTCGTACTTCATTCCCGATACCCGCCTCATCTTAATGCGAAAGCTCGGCGCGAGTCAAGAAGTTGACATCGCTGGGCGGTCGGCGATATGCTTCCTCGAAAGAAACTTCCATGTCAGCGAATATTTTCTATCAGCAGGACAGTGGTCCGCCGGTCCGAAGGAGAGCGGTGCGATTCTCTAAACAACGTCCCCTAAGGCTGGCCGCCGTCGCCGCCGTCTTGTGCGTGACCGGGACCGTGTTCGGCCAAGACCTCGAGCCGCGGGCCTACTCGGCCGCTCCGGTCGGCACGCATTTCCTGGTCATGGGCTTGGGATACTCCAGCGGCAGTGTTTTGTTCGACCCCTCATTACCTTTCACGGACGTCACGGCCCGGATAGGCCTAGCGGCCATCAGCTATGCTCAAACCTTCAACCTGATCCGCCGCACGGCCAGCCTGGCCGTATTTCTCCCGTATGCCCTGGGCAAAATGAGCGGGCAGGTCGGTGAGGATCTCACAGCGATCACCCGTTCCGGGTTCAGTGACGTTCGGGCGCGGATTTCGGTGAATCTTATCGGCAGCCGCGCCCGGTCGCTTCAGGAGTTCGCCCGCCGCAAGCCAGCCACGACGCTCGGCGCGTGCCTGATCGTCGTCGCCCCGACCGGGCAATACGATCCGCTGCGCTTGATCAACATCGGAACGAACCGCTGGGCATTCAGACCGGAATTCGGCCTGTCGCATCCGATGGGACACTGGGTCCTTGACCTCGCCGCGGGCGTGTGGTTGTACACCGACAATACGAATTTCAATGGGGGGCGGCGGCGGAGCCAGGACGCGCTCTGGACGACCCAGGGACACGTGAGTTACACTTTTCGTCCCGGCCTGTGGATGGCCGCCGGCGCGACCTTTTACGCGGGAGGCCGGACCAGCGTCGATGGCGTCGAAATGCAGGACCGGCTGGAGAATTTCCGCTGCGGTCTTATGCTTGCGGTCCCGTTCGCCAAGGCGTATGCTCTGAAATTCAGCTGGTCGACAGGCGTTGTCACGCGGATCGGCGGTAACTTCACCGCTTATATGGTGACGTTCCAGTACCGCTGGTTCAGCCGCTAGCCCGCAAGCGCGGCGGTCGTCGTCCTTCCCGACCGGTCCTCAGAAGCCGATCAGGGCGTAGATCTGGAGGCCGCTGGCCCTGTTCTTGACCAAGCCCTGGAACCTGGCTCTATCCGTTTGGAGAGAGCTGTCTTCGTAGGCGAATGTCACGCCGACCCCGATCGATTTCCAGACGTAATAGTCCAGGCTGATATCGTACCTCGCCGCATTGAGTTTCTCTGTTGCCGAAAGCTTGTAATAGAAGAACCCAGCCTTTCCATAGAGGTAAAGCCGCGGCAGGAGGGAGTAGCTGAAGTGTACGCCGCCGGCGGGGACGGGATACCAGACCGTGCTTCGGACGACGCCGAACTCCGACGGTTGGGCCTCAAGCGAAAGATTCATGAAATGGACGTTGGCCCCCAGCCAGAGGCCCATCTCCAAGCGCTGCTTGCGGATCAGATAGAATTTCAGGGCGAAATCCAAATAAGACGTGATAAATCTCGTGGTTACGGTTTCGTCGACGTTGAAAACGTTGTCGCCGACGGTGATATCCCGGTCGATCGTGAAGGTCCTGGAGCGGCCGATCCTGTAATATTCCGCCTCGACACCGAACCAGCGGGCGAGCCGGAACTCCCCCCTGGCTCGAATAACAGTCGCGCTCGGGGGGATACCCAGAACGTCGCTTATATCGAACTCGGTGCCCAGGCCGTTCTCTCCGTCGACGCGGACCTGGGTGCTGACACGGGAAAAATACGTGCCGATCCTTAGCGAGAATGCGGGCTTTTTCGGCCATGCCGAAGCATTACTATCCGTCCCTTCCTGCCCCGCGGCCGCGGCATTCAGTCCAAGGACCGCAAGCAGAACGGCCAGCGTAAAAACGAGTCTGCCTTGTTTCATCGTCTCCTCCCTCTTTCCGGAATTATCTCCCCCTGCGGCCAGGGAGAGCAGAGCGCCGCGGAGGCCCGCCTCAAGCGCTAGTCTTTTTTGACGTTCACCAGCTTCTGCGGCCCGGTCCCCAGGCTTTCGACTTCGATCTGGCCGTCCTTGTTGAGGCTGATCTTGGCCGTCGGGATGACGACTCCCTCTCCCTTGCCCTCCGCGTTCAACGTGAACTCGATCACGCCGAATTCATAGTCCCTCGAGCGTGGAGTGCCGGCCATGACCTCCGCGAATTGGATGGGCCGTTCGGTGACCAGCCGGATGGTCCGGCCTTTTTCGGTCTCGAACGAGGTCGCGAAATTGAGGGGGTAACCGAGGGACTGGACCGTCCTAACGTAGCCCACCTTCGTCTTCCGCAGGGCCTTGAGGAGCGCTTCCGAGCCGCCTTCGGCGAGCGCCTTCAGCAGGACCGCTCTCTCTTCGTCGGTCGTCCAGCGCTCGACGGTCATGGTCAGGCGGCCCGACCCGCCGGTCGCGGGACCGGCGGCGATGAGGATGACGTTCCCGCTGAAATTTTCCTTGACGGCTTTCGCCTTCTCCTGAACGGCCAACGCCGCCACCGTCAGGAATATCCCGGCGAGAGCGAGAACGGCCACGGACCTTGCTTGAGTTCTTTTCATTTCTAACCTCCCTGGGAAAAGTTGACTCGGCAGCCATGGGCGCCGCCGGTGATCGAGGCTCACGGGATAAAACTAGCGGACTCCGGCGCGTTTATCAATTGGACCTTGGTCCTATCCTTCCGTTCTTTCCGCTCCTTGACCCCAGGCCTGGACTAAGGTCTAATTGCCTTGTCGGCCACAGTCATTAAAATAGATGAAGATGACTTGCGGGATGTTGTCTCGGGGCCTCTGAGGACATAAAGGCCCTGGAGATGAAGCATGAGGCATCCGGATCTAGAAGAACTGGGAGGTAACGGAATGCGCAGCACGACGACATTACGGACAGGGATCATCCTGACGGCCCTTCTCGCCGCGACGGTTTTCCGGCCGCTCCCGGCCAGGGCCGAAGAATGGCCCCGCCAGATCGACACGGCCCAGTGGGCCGTCGTTATGTACCAGCCGCAGATGGAGTCGTTCAAGGACGACAAGCTGGCGGCCCGGGCGGCCATTTCCGTGACCAAGAAGGGGACGACGGCCCCCGTGTTCGGCGCCGTCTGGCTCGACGCCCGTATGGCTACGGATCTAGACACCCGCATGGTCGACCTGGTCGACGTCAAGGTGCCGACCGTCAAGTTCGCGGACGCCACGGAAGCCCAGGTGCAGCAGCTCCGCCAGCTCCTTGAGACCGAGATCCCGAAATGGGGGATCTCCATATCCCTGGACCGCCTCCTGGCGTCGCTCGAGCTCGTGGAAAAAGAGAAGACCCAGGCCGAGAACATGAACATGGCCCCGCCGGAGATCATTTTCGCCGATAAGCCCACAGTTCTCGTCCTCATCGACGGCGAGCCGAAGATGAAAAAGATCGAGAATTCCGACTTCGAGCACGTCGTCAACACGCCCTATTTCATCGTCTACGAGTTGAAGACCAAGCTCTTTTATCTGAAGGGCGCCGGCTATTGGTACTCGGCCAAGAAGGCGACCGGGCCGTTCGCCCCGGCCCCGAACCCGACGCTGCCTGTCATCCAGCTGGCCGAGAAGACCGAATCTCGGGCGGACGTCGCCGCCCAGCAAGCCGCCGATGATGAGGCCCGGAAGGCCGCCGGGGTTGACGCGTCCGTCCCCCCCGATATCCTTGTCCGCACCAAGCCGGCCGAGCTCCTCCAGACCAACGGCGCGCCCCAGTTCGCTTCCGTCGAGGGTACCGATCTCCTTTACCTGAAGAACACCGAAGACAATATCCTCATGGACATCAATTCCCAGGGCTATTATGTCCTGCTATCCGGGCGCTGGTATACTTCTCCATCGTTAGCCAACGGGGCCAAATGGTCCTTCGTTCCCTTCGACAAGCTCCCTTCTGATTTCGCCAAGATCCCCGCGGGTTCCGAAATAGCGGAAGTGCGGGCCAGCGTGCCCGGGACCGAAGAGGCCCGGGAAGCCCAGCTCGAGAACCAGATCCCGCAGACGGCCGTCGTCGACAGGAAAACGGCCACCGTGACGGTCGCGTACCAGGGCGATCCCAAGTTCCAGCCGATCGAGGGGACGAAGATCCAATACGCCGTGAACACCGACAAGTCCGTCCTCCTCGTCGACAAAAAATATTATTGCTGCGACACCGGCATCTGGTTCGTATCAACGAGTCCCAAAGGACCGTGGCAGGTTTGCGACGTCGTGCCGGAGTCGGTTCGGGACATCCCGCCCTCGAGTCCTGTCTATAACGTGAAGTACGTCTCCGTCTACGACTCGACACCCGAGGTGGTCTATGTCGGTTACACTCCGGCTTATTACGGGTCCTATATCTACGGACCCTGCGTGATCTATGGAACGGGCTGGTATTACAACCCCTGGTATGGTTCTTACTACTATCCGAGGCCGGTGACTTACGGTTTTGCCGTCCACTACAATCCCTGGACGGGATGGGGGTTTGCGTTTGGGGTCACCAACGGCTGGCTTACGGTCGGATTCGGCTGGGGTTTCCCGGCTTACGGAGGCTGGTGGGGCCCCGTAGGTTTTAGGCCCGGCTATAATCACGGCTATTGGCACGGCTACAATCACGGCTACCGCCACGGCTATGGCGCAGGGTATGTCGCCGGCCGGAGGGACAGCATCGGGCATTTTGACAACAATATCTATCGCCGGCCGGCGACCGGGATCAGAAGCACGGGATCAAGGCCCGCCACACTGCCCGCCCCGGGAGGAAAACTCGGAGGCACGCCGGGCCTTAAGGGCACCGGGACTTTGGCGTCAACCCCGCGCATCTCCAACAACGTCTTCGCCGACAAGGACGGAAGCGTGTTCCGCAAGCAGGGGAACGACTGGCAGAAGCGGGACAATAAGGGCTGGCAGCCGGACCCGTCGGTCAAGGACAAGCGACCCGACTTGACCCGCCAGGCCTCCAGCCGCGACCGCGGCACCGCCAGGACCAACAACGTCCAGGGATCGCGGAGGGCCGCGGGGGCACGGACGGGCGGAGGCAGGAGAAAATAGGAATTAGGGAGGAAAAGACCATGGACCAACCAGAGCCCAAGCTGGGCGATGTCCTCGCCCAAAAGCGCACGGACCTCGCCGGCGATCGCACGGACCTCGCGATCGGACGGACCCTGATGGCGGCCCAACGGACGTTGATGGCCTGGGTCCGCACCGGCCTCTCCATGATCGGTTTTGGATTCACCATCTACAAAGTCCTCCAAGCGATGCTCAAAGAGGGCATCCAGCTCACTCCGCACATCCAGGGGCCGCGGAATATCGGACTTTTCCTGATCGCCCTCGGCACCCTCTCGACCTTCATGGGAAGCCTCGATTATTGGATCCTGGCCAAGGACATTCATAAGAAATCCGGTTCCCCGATCAGGAAGTACCCGCTCGTCATGGCCGGCTTGATCTTTCTCCTCGGCCTGTGGCTTTTTGTCAGCATCATCCTCAAAGCGGAGTTGTTTTAGGAGTCCGTCATGCCATTCGAGATCGGGCCGCTGGCCGCGGTCCTCGTGTTTTCGGCCATCTTCCTTCTCGGCAGCAGCGTCTTGATCCCCGCGTCGCTCCGCCGTCACCAACGGCGGGTCCTGTCCTTCGGGGCCGGCGTGACGATCGCCTACGTCTTCGTCCATCTTCTCCCCGAGCTCGAAGCCGCGAGAGAAGCCCTCGTCCGGACCGGCGCTCACCTGTCCCTCCCTTTTCCCGCCTTGAGGGTCTATCTGGCCGCCCTTATTGGGTTCATGCTCTTCTACGGGCTTGAACACCTGGTCGCATGGACCAGAAGGCCCGCCGGTTCCGAGGCGACTGACGGCGAAGAAAACCGTCTTGGCCGTACGATCCACGTCGGCGGGTTCCTCGTCTACGTCTGGTTGGCCGGCTACCTGGCGGTTCGGAGCCTCGAGGAAGGGCCGACGCCGCTCACCCTTTATGCGGTCGCCCTGGGGCTCCACTTCCTTTCGCTGGACTTCTCGTTTTTTCGCGAATACGGTTCGTGGTACAAGCGTTCGGCCCGCTACGCGTTCGTCTTCGCCCCCCTGGCGGGATGGACGATGGGGATCTTCGTCGGATTCAGCCAGGTTTTCACGGCGGCCCTGCTGGGATTCCTCTCGGGAGGGATCATCATGAACGCCATCGTCTCGGAGCTGCCCAAGGAGAAAGAGGGGCGGTTCCTGGCCTTTCTTTTTGGCGGGGCCTTCTACACGGCCCTGCTCATCATTCTGTCGTGAGCCATTGAGCTCGATGAGAGGAGTCTGAAATGTTTCTCATGGATTCGTTGACGAAAGCCCTTTTCTATGTCTTTCTCGTCGGCTCGATGCTGGGTATCGGGCTGAAGGTCAAGAAGGACGAGATCCTGGCGGTGGTTAGGGATAAGAATTGGCTCATGCGGGTTTTCGCCGCCAATTTCCTCCTGATCCCCGCCTTGGGCGTCCTGGCCGCGAGCGTCATCCATATGAAACCGGAGAACGCGCTGGCCCTGATCCTTCTCGCCTGCACGCCGGGCGGGCTGGGCGCATTCCAGTTTTTGACGAAAACGAAGGAGGAGTCGACACTCGCCTACGCCGGCGGCACGATGTTCCTGCTCTCTTTCTTCTCGGTCCTCATTTCGCCGGCCCTCATCGCGCTTGCCCTCCCCAAGGGGATGTCCCTTACGCTCCCTTACGGAAAAGCCATTCTGTTCCTGTTGCTCTTCATCCTCCTCCCTCTCGCCCTGGGGACCTTTATCCACAGCAAAACGGGAGCGGCCGCCCGCAAGCTCGCGGGACCGGTCGCGCTGATCGGGACCCTGGCCTTTTTAGGCGTCCTCGTAAAAACTCTGTCCATGACCAAGTGGGCAAAGGGCGAGGTCGGGAAGGGCGGGCTGATCGGTATCATCCTGTTCATCCTCATCTCGATGCTCATCGGCTGGATCCTCGGCGGCCCGAGGAAGGCCACCCGTCCGGTCCTCGCCACCTCGAGCAGCATGCGCAACGTCGCCCTGGTGCTGGCCATCTCGGTCAGGAGTTTCGACGTTGCCGTTTTGACGCCCTTAGTCGCCTTCGCCGCCATCATGGTTCCCGCAAACCTGTTGTTCATGATTATCTTGAAGGTGGCCGGGAAAAGGGCCAAGAAACATGCCGCGGCATAGAAGTTTCAAAGCCGTCACCCTGATGGCAGCCTTGATCCTCGTTTTGGCCTCCCCTAGCGTCAAAACCGTTTACGCGGCCACGGCCAAGGAGATCGACGCCAAGGTCGACGCGGCCATGGACCGCTTCCTCGGCGAAGTGAAAGGCGCGAAGGAATTCCTCCTTAGCGCCAAGGGCGTCCTCGTCTTCGCCGGTGTCATCAAGGCGGGTATCGGCATCGGCGGCGAGCACGGGGAAGGCGCTCTCCGGATCGATGGGAAAACCGTCGACTACTACAGCATCTCGTCGGCCTCGGTCGGACTGCAGTTCGGCGCCCAAAAAAAAGACGTGATCATGGTGTTCATGGAGGGGCAGGCCCTGAAAAAGTTCCAGGAAAGCAGCGGCTGGAAGGCGGGGGTGGACGGCTCGGTCGTCCTCATCGACCTCGGGGCCGGGAAGTCCATCGACACGACGAACATCAAGGCCCCCATCATCGGGTTCATCGTCGGCCAGAAGGGGCTGATGTATAACCTGACCCTGGAGGGTTCGAAGATCGGCAGGCTGAAGAAAAAGTAGTTGAATGAGCGACCCCAGCCCTAGCGCCCTGCCCGCGTTCCACGTCATGGCCAAGCCCACGGGGGCGCGCTGTAACCTCGCCTGCGACTACTGCTTCTTCCTCAAGAAGGACCGGCTTTATCCGGAAAGCGACTTCCGGATGTCCGACGAAACGATGGAGGCCTACATCCGCCAGACGATCGAAGGGCACAGCGTGCCCGAAGTGACCATCGCCTGGCAGGGCGGCGAGCCGACGCTCATGGGCCTCGATTTCTACCGGCGCGCCGTGGCCGCGGAAAAAAGGTACGCCCGGCCCGGCCAGCGCGTCGAGAATTCGTTCCAGACGAACGGCATCCTGATCGACGAGGAATGGTGCCGGTTCTTCCACGACAACAATTTTCTCATCGGGCTGAGCCTCGACGGCCCGCGCGAGATCCACGACGCCTACCGCCACGACAAGGGCGGCGGGCCCGTGTTCGACAAGGTCGAGCGGGCGGCGCGCCTGATGCAGAAGCACCGCGTCGAATTCAACATCCTCTGCACGGTCAACGCCGTGAACAGCCGGCGCCCGCTCGACGTGTACCGCTATTTCCGCGATGAGTTGAAAGCGCCGTATCTCCAGTTCATTCCCATCGTCGAGCGCGCCAACGACACCGGCTTCCAGGAGGGCGAGGCCGTCACCGAACGGTCCGTCAAGCCCGAGCAATACGGGCGGTTCCTGATCGAGATCTTCGACGAGTGGGTGAAGCGCGACGTCGGCAAGATGTTCGTCCAGACCTTCGACGGCGTGCTGGCTTCCTACGTGCGCGGACGATCGTCGCTATGCGTGTTCAGTCCCACCTGCGGCGAGGGAGTGGCCCTGGAACACAACGGAGACGTCTACTCGTGCGACCATTATGTCGAGCCGCGCTACATCTTGGGAAACATCACGGAGACGCCCCTGCCGGACCTCGTTTCGGGCGCCAAGCAGCGCGCGTTCGGCCAGGCCAAGAGCGAAAACCTGCCCCGCGCCTGCCGCGATTGCGGGTTCCTGTTCACCTGCCACGGCGAATGCCCGAAGAACCGGGTCCTCACGACGCCGGATGGCGAGCCGGGATTGAACTGGCTTTGCGCAGGGCTCAAAGCTTTTTTCGCCCATGTGAACAGGCCCATGCAGATCATGGCGGATCTGTTGCGGCGGGGCCAGTATGCCGATGGTATAATGAGGATCCTGGCCAAGGAGGAAAGCGGCGGCCATCCCGGGGCGCAGAAGGCGGAACGTAACGATCCCTGCCCCTGCGGCAGCGGACTGAAATATAAGAAATGCCATGGATCTTGAAATGCCGCGAGAAGGAGGTGATGGGATCGATCGTTTTTTTTCCGGTCTTTAGGTTATCGATGCCAATCAAGTTAAGAAAGGAGTAAAACAATGGCAGAAAAAAAACCTAACATCCTTATCCTTTGGGGGGACGACATCGGCTGGTGGAACATCAGCTACAACAGCCGGGGCCAGATGGGCTACCGGACACCGAACATCGACCGCGTCGGCAATGAAGGCGTTGCCTTCACCGACTACTACGCCCAGCAGAGCTGCACGGCGGGCCGCGCCGCGTTCATCACCGGCCAGAACCCGGTCCGTACCGGCCTGACCAAGGTGGGACTGCCCGGAGCGGATCTTGGCCTGCAGAAGGAAGACCCGACCATCGCCGAGCTGCTCAAGCCGCTCGGTTACGTCACCGGCCAGTTCGGCAAGAACCACTTCGGCGACAAGGACGAGTACCTGCCGACGATGCACGGCTTCGACGAGTTCATGGGCAATCTCTACCACTTGAACGCCGAAGAGGAGCCCGAACTTCCGGACTATCCGAAAGACCCGGCATTCAAGAAGCAATTCGGGCCCCGAGGCGTGCTGCACTGCTGGGCGGATGGCAAGGGCGGACAGAAGATCACAAACACGGGCCCGCTGACCAAGAAACGCATGGAAACCGTCGATGAGGAGACAACGGAAGCCGCCCTCAAGTTCATCGACAAGGCGCACAAGGACGGCAAGCCGTTCTTTGTCTGGTACAACACCACGGCCATGCACTTCCGCACCCACTGCGCAGACAAGCACAAGGGCAAGAGCGGTCAGGGAGACTACAACGACGTGATGGTCGCCCACGACGAGCACATCGGAGAGATGCTGAACAAGCTCGACCAGCTGGGCATTGCCGATAACACCATCGTCATGTACTCGACCGACAACGGCCCGCACTACAACAGCTGGCCCGATGCCGGCATCACGCCGTTCCGGGCCGAGAAGAACACCAACTGGGAAGGCGGCTGGCGCGTGCCGGCTTTCGTGCGCTGGCCGGGCAAGATCAAGGCGGGGACGGTCCTGAACGGGATCGTGTCCCACCAGGACTGGCTGCCGACGCTGCTCGCCGCAGCCGGTGACCCGGATATCAGCCAGAAACTGCTCGACGGCCACAAGGCCGGCGACAAGACCTTCAAGGTCCACATCGACGGCTTCAACATGCTGCCCTACCTGACCGGCAAGGTGAAAGAGAGCCCACGGCAGAACTTCGTCTACTTCAGCGATGACGGCGAGGTCATCGCGATACGGATGGGTGACATGAAGTGTGTTCTCGCAGAGCAGCGTGCTACCAGGATGATGTGCTGGGCCGAGCCGTTCGTGAAGCTGCGGGTCCCGAAGATGTTCAACCTGCGACGCGACCCGTTCGAACGGGCCGACGACAACTCGAACACCTACTGGGACTGGCTCTTCGATCACATCTTCGTGATCTACCAGATGCAGGCGGTGGTCGCGTCAATGCTCCCGGGGTTCGTCAAGTACCCGCCGCGCCAGAAGGCGGCCTCGTTCAACCTGGACAGCGTCCTGGCGCATCTGGAGGATGCGGGCGGCGGCGGCAGCCATTAACCCGCCGTTTGTCATCGACGGAAGCGATGGGACCGCGCCCGGCATGCGCGCCGGGCGCACGGATTGACCTCACCCCTGCATGGGGCCGACCCATGCAGGGGTTTTTTTTACGACTCGAATCTGTCGGCGATCTGGACCGCTACCCCCTCCCCCACTAGGCCTAAGGTCCAATTGACGCTCATCGCCTCGAAAGGTACTGATAAGGGCAGAAAGGAAAAACCTAACCCATGAAAACTAGCTGTAAACGGAACATCTTCGCCGCCGCGCTTATCGGCGTGTTGGCATTCACGAGCGCGCAAGCGCAGCAAGTCCCGCTGCCCAAGACCGCCGCCGAAGTGCCCGGCCCCGTCGCCGGCACCGCCATGACCAAGGAATATGTCCAGATGGTCGGCCGCATGGCCTATGTCTGGGGCTATGCGCTGGTCAACTCGCACAACCGCCGCGCCGCCTTCGCTTATGTCACCAGCAAGAACGGCAACGTGCCCGGCTGGAACGGCGGCGTGCTCCCCATGGCGCCGGTGGGCCAGCTCTCGATGCTGAACGATTACATCAAGCCGGAGCAAACCTTCGTCGCCTGTCCCAACCAAGACGTGGTGTATGGCGCGGGTTTCGCCGCGCTGGACAAGGAGCCGGTGGTGTTTCAAGTGCCGGACTTTGGCGACCGCTTCTGGATCTATGCGCTCTACGACGCACGCACCGACCAGTTCGCCCAGATTGGCAAGCCTTACGGCACCAAGCCCGGATTCTACATGATCGTCGGGCCAAACTGGAAGGGCGAAAAGCCTGCGGGCATCACCGCCGTGGTGCGCTCTTCCACGGAACTGGTGTTTTCCATCCCGCGCGTCTTCAAGGGCGATGACGCCGCCGACACCGCCGCCGTCCAGCCGCTCATCAACCAGATTGTGTTCTATCCCCTCAGCCAGTTCGACGGGAAGATGAAGACGATGGACTGGAGCAAGGCGCCGCACTTTCCGGCACCTCCGAGCTCTGGCGGCGAGACCAAGTGGGTCGTGCCGGAGAAGTATTACGACCAATTGCCCGGCGTGATGAAACTCGTGCCGCCGCTGCCCGGTGAGGAAGCCCTCTACGGCTGGATCAGTTCCGTCTTCGCCACCGCCGAGAAAGACCCGGCCACCAAGCAGGCGCTGGTGGATTCCTTCGTCGCCGCCGACAAGGAAATTGTCGCCGCCTTCACCCAGTGGAAACTCAACGGTTGCTCCGCCGGCAACGGCTGGAATTCCCCGGTGAACAATGCCAAGTGGGGCACTGACTACCTCAACCGCACGGCCACGTCCAAGTCGAACATGTATGACAACACGCCCGAAGAGACGAAATACATCTACCGGGATTTTGACAGCGCGGGTCAGCAGCTCCACGGCAAGAATCTTTACACAGTCACGTTCCCGAAAGGCCAGGAACCGCCGGTGAAGGGCTTCTGGTCAATGACCCTCTACAATGAACATCACCTCTTCGTCCCCAACGCGCTGAACCGCTACTCGCTCGGCACCAAGAGCAAGTCGTTCCTGAAATACAACGCGGACGGTTCGCTCACGCTGTATTTCGGCGCGACGTCGCCCGGCAAGGACAAGGAAACCAACTGGGTGCCCGCGCCGGACGGCACGTTTTCGCTCTACATCCGAGCCTACTGGGCGGACAAAACCATCCTCGACGGCACCTGGATGCCGCCGCAGGTCGAGAAGGTGAAGTGAACCAACCATTCAACTATCTACAAAGGGGATTGACACCATGAGTTCGCAAGACAAGATTCAACGAAGTGTTCTTCCCATCCCGGATCAGCCGCACGTAGGTTTGACCACCTACGACGAGAAGGACCCGGACACCAAGTATCCACGCACCTCCGATTGCAATCCAACAACCAAGGAAATCTGAAGATCATGAACGACGAGAATTCGAAGCAACGCAAGGCCCCGACGATCAACCGTAACCATCTTCCCGAACCGGAGTGGACGTTTCCCAACGCCCATATCGGGCTGTACGCCACCGATTCGAAGCCGGACTTTCCGCCGACCAAGACGGCGCCCGAAGGAGCGCCGAACGTCCTCCTCGTCCTGCTGGACGACGTCGGTTTCGGCTGGCCGAGCGTTCAGGGTGGACTGGTCCGGATGCCCACGGCGGAACGGATCGCCAAGAACGGCTTGCTCTATAACCAGTTCCACACCACCGCACTTTGCTCGCCCACCCGCGCGGCGCTGCTGACCGGGCGAAACCACCACAGTGTGGCGGCCGGTGTCATTCAAGAAATGGCCACCGGATACCCCGGCTACTGCGGCATCATCCCGAAAGGCTGCGCCACGTTCGCCGAGGTCCTGAAGCACGCGGGCTACGCGAGCGCGTGGTTCGGCAAGAACCACAACGTGCCGGATAACCACACGAGTGCGGCCGGCCCTTTTGACAACTGGCCAACCAGCCAAGGGTTCGACTACTTCTACGGCTTCATCTCCGGAGAAACCGACCAATTCTATCCTTCGCTGTTGCGCAACACCACGCCCGTCCAGGCACCCAAGACGCCGGGCGAGGGCTACCATCTCACCCGCGATCTCGCCGACGAGTGTATCGCCTGGATTCGCCAGCAGAAGTCGATTGCGCCCGCCCGTCCGTTCCTCACCTACTTCTCGACGGGATCGGCGCACGCGCCGCACCAGCCGCCTCTCGATTGGCGAGGACGGAACAAGGGTCGGTTCGACATGGGCTGGGACGAGTATCGCAAGATCGCCCACGCGAATCAGCTCAAGAACGGGATCATTCCCCCCGGCACCGGGCTCACCGCCCGGCCGGCGCAGATTCCCTCGTGGGACAGCCACACCGCCGCCCAAAAGGCGCTCTTCTCGCGGCAGGCCGAGAACTACGCCGACTTCCTCGAACACGCCGACCACGAAGCCGGACGTATCGTCGATGCGATCGAGCAGCTGGGTGAGCTGGACAACACCCTGATCATCTACATCATCGGCGATAACGGTTCCAGCGCCGAAGGTTCGTTGGTGGGCACGCCCAACGAGATCATGAACCTCAACGGACAGCAGCCGACGGAAGCCGACGCGATGGCCCAGATGGACAACTGGGGAATGCCGGGGACGTCGCCGCACTACGCTGTCGGTTGGGCGTGGGCGGGCGATGCGCCGTTCCAGTGGACCAAACAAGTGGCTTCACACTTCGGCGGCACGCGAAACGGCATGATGATCTCGTGGCCGAAGGTCATCAAGGATCATGGTGCGGTCCGGTCGCAGTTTCATCACGTCATCGACATCATGCCGACCCTGATGGAGATCGTGGGGATCGCAGAACCGAGGAATGTGAATGGATTCCCACAACGCCCGATCGAGGGAACGAGCCTCGCCTACACCTTTGCCAAGGAAAATGCGAAGGCCCCGAGCAAGCGCACCCACCAGTATTTCGAGATGCTGGGCAACCGGGCGATGTACGCAGACGGATGGATCGCGTGCTGCCGTCACGGCCGACTGCCGTGGGAAACCTCCGGTTCCGCCCCGTTCGCAGAGGACAAGTGGGAGCTTTACAACATCGCCGAGGACTTCTCCGAATCGGTGGATCTCGCCGCTAAGCATCCGAAGAAGCTGCGTGAACTCCAGGATCTGTTCCTGGCCGATGCCGCCCGGTACAACGTCCTGCCACTGGACGACACCTTCGCCGAACGAATGGACGTTACGCTGCGCCCCAGCTTTTTTGCCGGCCGATCGGTCGTCACGTTCTATCCCGGCATGATCCGTCTGCCGGAGGGAAGCGCGCCGAAGACGGTGTCGGTGCCGCACACCATCGTCGCCCCGGTCGAGATCCCCAAGGGTGGCGCGGAAGGCGTCATCGCCTGTCTCGGCGGCGACGCCGCGGGTTGGTCGCTCTTCTGCTGGGAAGGCAAGATCCGCTACCACTATAACTACTTCAACATAGCGCGCTACGACCTGATGTCGGAAAAGCCGCTGAGCCCGGGCAAGCACGTTGTGAGGGTGGAGTTCGCCCCCGAGAGCCTGAAGCCAGGTTGTCCGGCGAACGTGAAGCTGCTGGTGGACGACGTACAGGTCGCCGCCGGTCGCGTGGAGCGTCAGGTGCCCATGCGGTGCGGCACGGAGACGATGGACATCGGGATGGACTGTGTCTCGCCGGTCTGCCATGACTATGAGGAGAAGGGTCTGTTCCCCTTCACCGGCACCATCGAGTCCGTCACTTTCACGTTCCCCAATGTGCCCCAGCCGACCGGCATGGATCGGCTCAAGATGGCAACCCAGATGGACTGAGAGGAGAAAGAAAATGGCACTGAAAGAATACAAACCCGGATCAGCTTTTAACGGAGTTGCCGGGAGAACAGCCGATGTATCCAAACCAGCGTGGCCCGCACCGAATCGCGCAAAGGATGGCTCTCCGAACGTGCTCTTCATCGTGATCGACGACACAGGCTTTGGGCATTTGGGGTGCTATGGCAGTCCGATCAATACGCCCAATCTGGACGCTCTGGCCGCTGATGGTCTGCGCTATACCAACATGCACACCACGGCGCTCTGTTCGCCCTCACGCGCATGCGTGATCACTGGACGCAACCATCACTCCAACGCCATGGCCTGCATCACTGAAGGATCGATGGGTTTCCCCGGCTCGAACGGCTACATCCCGTTTGAGAACGGCTTCCTGTCGGAAATTCTCCAACAGCAGGGTTACAACACCTATGCCATTGGCAAATGGCATTTGACACCCACTGAAGCGACATCGGCGGCGGGTCCTTATGATCGCTGGCCGCTTGGGAGAGGCTTTGAGCGCTACTACGGCTTCATGGGCGGCGATACGCACCAGTATTATCCGGAACTGACGAGCGACAACCACCAGGTTGAGCCTGAAAGGACGCCGGAAGAAGGCTATCACCTCTCGGAGGATCTGGCTGAAAAGGCCAAGGCGATGATCGCCGACTCAAAGCAGGTCGCGCCGAACAAACCGTTCTTTATGTACTTCGCCACCGGCGGCAATCATGCGCCGCACCACGGGCCGAAGGACTGGGCCGATAGGTACAAGGGCAAGTTTGACGGCGGTTGGGACGTCTATCGCGAGCAGGTGTTTAAAAAGCAGAAGGAGCTGGGGATCATCCCGGCGAACACGATCATGTCCCGGCACGATCCCGATGTGCAGGACTGGGGCTCACTCTCCAATGATGAGCGACGCCTGTACGCGCGCATGATGGAGGTTTTCGCCGGGTTCGTCGAGCACACGGACCACTACATCGGCGAGGTCATCACCTTCCTTAAGGAGATCGGCGAATACGACAACACTCTGATCATGGTGATCTCGGACAACGGCGCCAGCCCCGAAGGCGGGCCGACCGGATCGGTGAATGAAGGTAAATTCTTCAACAACGTACCGGACGATCTGAAACAGAACCTGGCCGCCATCGACGATATCGGCGGGCCGAAGTACTTCAATCACTACCCATGGGGTTGGACCCACGCCGGCAATACGCCGTTCCGCCGCTGGAAGCGCGAAACCTATCGCGGAGGCGTCTCCGACCCCTTCATCGTCTCGTGGCCCAAGGGCATCAAGGCCAGGGGCGAAGTTCGAACCCAGTTCGCCCACGCCATCGACATGGTTCCGACCGTGCTGGACGCGCTCGGTATCGAGCCGCCGACGGCAATTCGCGGCGTGACCCAGTCGCCGATACAAGGTTTCAGCCTGAAATCGTCCTTTGAGGACGCAAATGCCGAAGCCCTGCACGTCACCCAGTACTTCGAGATGTTCGGCCACCGGTCGCTCTATCACGACGGCTGGCGAGCGGTCTGTCCGTGGCCGGGGACCTCGTTCACGGAGGCCAAATACAAATTTGGCGACCCGATCACCTATGACGGGCTGATCAAACTCGATGCCGAGGGGTGGGAACTCTACAATCTCAAGGAAGATTGTGCGGAAACCAACAACCTTGCAAAGTCGGAACGCGCCCGGTTGATAGCCATGATCGGCATGTGGTACGTCGAGGCCGGCAAATACGACGTCCTGCCGGTCGACAGCCGGACGACGGCCCGGTTTGGCATTGAACGGCCGCAGATCGCAGTCGACCGCAAGAAATACGTCTACTACCCCGGCACGCAGATGGTCCCTTCCAGTGCGGCGCCACGCCTGGTCAACGTGCCTCACTCGGTGTCGGTGCACGCCAACGTTCCGAAGGGTGGAGCCGAAGGTGTGCTGTTCGCCATGGGGGGTAACGACGGCGGGTTCGTCTTCTATGTCCAGGACGGCAAGCTGATATATGGCTACAACTATGTCGCCGATCAACGGTTCAAGGTGGCATCCACCGGTAAAATACCTGAAGGCGATCACATCTTCAGCTTTGAGTTCATCCCGACGGGCAAGGCTGACATTCCGAAAGGCAAGGGCGTGCCCGCCAAGATCAAGCTCTTCGTCGATGCCCACGAAGTCGGCAACGGCGACCTGCCCGTCACCATCCCGCTACAGCTGGGACTGGCGGCCGGCGTCGTCATCGGCTCCGACAGCGGCTCGCCGGTCATGCTCGACTACAAGCCGCCCTTCGCCTTCACCGGCACAGTGAAGAAAGCCTTGGTTGATATCACCGGCGAAGCCGTTGAGGATCTTGAGGCCAAGATGCGGATGTACCTGGCCCGACAGTAAGCACGATCGCGACCGGCAGTCCAAGCCAGACCGCCGGCTTCCGAAAATAAACTTAAGAGAAAAGGAGATTCCGACAATGGCTCAGAAACCTTTTAAGGGTGTCATCAAACTCGACATCCGCGATTCGAAGCCCGATTGGGCGCCGTACACCCCTGTAAGAGCAGCCAAGGGTGCGCCGAACGTCCTGTTCGTTCTTTACGACGACACCGGGCTTGCCGCCTGGTCGCCATTCGGCGGCCGGATCAACATGCCGACGCTGCAGAAGCTGGCCGATCGCGGTCTGATGTATTCGCAGTGGCACACCACGGCGCTGTGCTCGCCCACCCGCTCCACCTTGCTGACGGGACGCAACCATCACCTGACCGGCAATGCCTGCATCACAGAGGCGGCGCTCGGGTTCCCCGGCCATCACGGCCGCATCCCCGAGCAGTGCGCCACCATCGGCCAGATCCTACAGGACGGCGGCTGGAGCACGTTCTGGCTGGGCAAGAACCACAACGTTCCGGAAACCGACGTGAGCCCGGGCGCGAGCCGCAAACAATGGCCGCTGCAGATGGGCTTCGACCGCTACTACGGTTTCATCGGCGGCGAGACCAACCAGTGGTTTCCCGACCTCATCGAAGACAACCGGTTCATTGAACAGCCATACACCCCGGATGAGGGCTATCACCTCTCCAGGGACCTTGCGGACCAGGCGTTGCAGATGATCCGCGACCAGAAGGCCAGCAACCCCTCGAAGCCGTGGTACATGTGGTTCTGTCCGGGGGCTAATCATGCTCCGCATCATGCTCCAAAGGATTATATTGAAAAGTACAAGGGCAAGTTCGATGACGGCTACGAGGCGTACCGCGAGTGGGTCCTGCCGCGCATGATCGCCAAGGGCATTCTGCCGCAGGGCACCCAGCTCACCCCGTTCAATCCCATGCCGGCCGACATCGCTACGCCGGCCGACCTGGTGCGCCCTTGGAATTCACTCAAAGCCGACGAGAAGAAATTATTCTCGCGCCTGGCCGAGGTCTATGCCGGATTCTCGGAATACACCGACGCTCAGGTGGGCCGCATCATCGACTACCTGGAGCAGACCGGCCAGCTCGAGAACACCGTCGTCATCTACACCGCGGACAACGGCGCCTCCGGCGAGGGCAGTCCCAGCGGCTCGGTCAACGAGAACAAGCTGTTCAACAGCTACCCGGACGAATTGTCCGAGAACTTGAAGCTCCTGAACGTCCTGGGCGGACCGGACACCTATGAACACTATCCGACCGGCTGGGCAGCCGCCTTCTCGACGCCGTTCAAGATGTTCAAGCGCTACTCGGAATACGCGGGCGGCACCTGCGATCCGCTGGTGATCTCCTGGCCCAAGGGCATCAAGGCCCGCGGCGAGGTGCGCAGCCAGTACCACCATTCCACCGACATCGTGGCGACGATCCTGGATATCTGCGGGCTGAAGATGCCCAAGGTGTATAAGGGTGCCAAGCAGTATCCGCTCTCCGGCATCTCGATGCGCTACAGCTTCGAGGCGAAGCCGGATGCCAAGACGAAGAAAAAGCGGCAGTACTACGCGATGCTGGGAACGCGCGGCATCTGGGAGAACGGCTGGAAGGCCTCCGCTGTCCATCCCCCGGCTCCTTCCAACCTCGGCAACTTCGACAAGGACCGCTGGGAGCTCTACCACGTGGATAAGGACCGCTCCGAGTCCACGGACCTGGCCGCGAAGTATCCCGAGAAGCTCAAGGCGCTGGTGAAGGCCTGGTTCGAGGAGGCGAAGAAGAACTTCGTGCTGCCGCTCGACGACCGGACTGTCGTGGAGGTGCTCACCACTCCGCGGCCCGCTGAAGAGGAGCCCCGCGAGCGCTATGTCTACTACCCGGGCACGTCTTCCGTGCCGGAAAGCGTGGCGGCCAACGTGCGCGGCCGCTCCTACAAGATCCTCGCCGACGTCGAGATCACCGATCCGAATTGCTCGGGCGTGATCTTCGCCCATGGTTCGCGCTTCGGCGGTCACTCGCTGTTCATCAAGGACAAGAAGCTGCACTACGTCTACAACTTCCTGGGCATCAAGCCCGAGCAGAAGTTCGTGTCGTCCGAACTCATGCCCGGCAAGTACACGCTGGGGATGGAGTTCAAGCGCGAGAAGGCGGGTCCGAACCACGAGTCCGTGGGCCAGACGAAGCTCTACGTCAACAGCAAGGTCGTCGCGGAAGGCCCGATGCGCGCGCAGGTGGGCAAGTTCACGTTGTGCGGCGACGGCCTATGCGTCGGCTTTGACAGCGCGGATGCCGTCAGCCAGGATTACAAAGGCTCCAACCCATTCAAGGGCGGGAAGATCCTGTTCGTCGGCGTCACGGTCGAGAAGAAACAGTACCTCGACCTCGAGACGGAGGCAGCGGGAGCGTTCGCCAGAGACTAAAGCTGATCGAAGATGATACGCTAGGACCGGCAGCCCGCTTGGGCTGCCGGTCCTTTTTTTTGACCGCAACGGCGCTGGAGGAGACGATGAAGAAAACCTTTACCATCCTGCACACCAACGACCTTCACTCGAGTTTCATCGGCCTGGGGCCGGCCGCGGACTACACGCCGTTCACGCTCAACGACGACGCGACCCGGGGCGGGTACGCGCGTCTGGCCGGTTTGATCGCGCAGCGGAGGGAGGCGCGCAAAGATCAGGGTCCGGTTTTGGTCCTTGACGCGGGCGACTACAGCATGGGGACCCCATTCGGCGCCGCCACCCGCGAGATCGGCGGCGAGCTGCAGATCATGTCTCTGATGGGTTATGACGCCACCACCTTCGGCAATCATGAGTTCGACCTCGGACCCGACGGCCTGGGCAAGTCCATCGGCGTGGCCGCCAAAGCCGGCCGGGTTCCGGCGGTGCTCGCTTCGAACACCGGTTTTGCGGCCAAGGATGACACCCTGGCCGACCTGCAGCGCCTCGCCCGCGAGGGCGTGATCCGCCCCTACCTTGTGATCGAGCGCGGCGGCATCCGCTTCGGCCTTTTCGGAGTGCTCGGCAAGGAGGCCATCATCTATACCAATGGCGGTGCGGTGACCTTCGCCGACGCCAATGAGGCCGCCAGGGAGATCGTGACGGTCCTCCGCGAGGCAGAGAAGGTGGATCTGATCATTGCGCTCAGTCACGGCGGTGTGGAGAAAGGGAAGGACGGGAGCATCGCCGATGGCGACGACGTCCGCCTGGCCAAAGACGTGCCGGGCATCGACGTGGTGATCGGCGGCCACAGCCACACTGAGCTGCAGAAGGCCATCATCGTCAACGGTCGCACCCCCGTGGTCCAGACCGGGAAGGAAAGCAATAACCTCGGCGAATTGGTACTTACCCTGAACGGAGACAAACTGACGGTTGACTCCTACCGGCTCCACCCGATCGACGATACCATTTCCGGCGATCGGACCATTGCCGCCGAGATCGACAAGTTCAAGCTGGCTGTCACCGGGGCCGTGTTCGCGTCCCGCGGTTACAGCATCGATCAGCCGCTGGCGATGGCGCCGTGCGACCTGCCGAACACGTTCACCGATATCGCGGCCGGTACCCTCCTGGCCAACCTCTGCACCGACGCCTTCAGAAGGGCCACGAAAGCGGACATCGGCTTCACCGCCAACGGGCTGTTGCGCACAAGCCTGACCCGGGGCAAGTCGGGTGTGCAGACGGTCTACGACGTGTTCACCGTGGCGCCCCTCGGCTACGGTGTCGTGGACACCACGGCCGGCAGCGCGCTGGTGACCGGCTGGTTCACCGGCCGGGAGCTGAAGCATCTGCTGGAGTTTTTTCTGGTGGACAACCCGGCCCATCCCGGCGAGTATTTCCCCCGCACCTCCGGCATGCGGTTCCGCTACGATCCGTCGCGCCCGAGGTTCGACGTCGTGACGACCATCGAGCTGGGAGACCTGGATCGCGGCTACGAGGCGATCGACATCAGCGGGAAGGACGAGCGCCTGTACAGCCTCACCTGCCCCCTGATGCTTGCCGTGATCGTCGTGGCCATCCCCAAGTACACCAAGGGCAAATTGCCTCTTGTCCCGAAGAACAAGGCGGGCCAGCCGCTCACCTCGAGGGTAGAGGCGCTCGATGACCCGCGCAGCAGCTCGGCCCAACTGATGGCGCCCAAGGGCACCGTAGACAAGAGCAGTGTTGCCATGGGAGCGGGAAAAGACGCTGTCCAGGAGATCAAGGAATGGCAGGCGATCATGGATCACCTCCGCGGTCTGCCGGCCAGGAATCCGGGCGAACTTCCCATTATCCCAGTGGACGAGCGCGCCGCGGAGGTCCGGGCGATCAAGGTGGGCTGATGGGGGCTTGCCCCCAGCCTGACTTATTCATCAAAATGCCGATTCTTTTGAGACGAAGCTTGGGAAACCTAATAGGAAATAGGTTTATCACAGATATAGCAGATATCGCTTGAGTTACTACGGGGAGCAGTAAATACTTTGCATAATCCTTGCTGCTCCACGAGTACTAGCCGGGCTATATAGAAATCTGAAGACATCTATTTTCTGCCCGGCTTAGT
>Ga0315279_10001912_pt1 | contig 32915 bp, 30 predicted proteins | sample YL17G06_20_MG_FD_203694 | JGI IMG/M metagenome (GOLD analysis project Ga0315279, IMG submission 203694) | Sediment microbial communities from Yellowstone Lake, YNP, Wyoming, USA - YL17G06_20 | ecosystem: Environmental > Aquatic > Freshwater > Lake > Sediment | place: USA: Wyoming | collected...
TGCGAGATCTGAAGCTTTACCAGTATCCCGAATTCTATCGGAGGCACGCGCTCTTTGGCCTGGTAGAACGCGACCCCGACCAGATTCCTTCCGCTTCCGACCCAGGTCCGCCTGATTCCTCAAGCGACGCGTATCGCAACAGCGTGAAGCATTTCCTCGATTCGCTCAGTGTCAGCCCAGTGCGGCGCAGCAACCTTGTCGAAGTTACGTTTTACTCCGAGGACGCTGCCCTGGCGGCGCGTGTGGCGAATCAACTTTCGGCCGACTACATCGATCAGAACCTTCAGGTGAAGTGGGACGAAACCATCAAGGCCTCGGAATGGCTCCAGGGGCAACTCGTGGGGCTCAAGGGGAAACTAGAAAAATCCGAGGACACTTTGCAGGCTTACGCTCAGGCAAATTCCATCCTGTTTGTTGAGGAAAAGAAGAACCTTGTTAACGAGCGCTTGGCGCAGCTTCAGGAGCAATATACCAAGACCCAGGCGGAGCGGTTTCAGAAGGAAGCGCTTTACGGGTTAGTCCAGGCCGGAAAGGTGCAAGACCTGCCCGGGTTCCTTTCCAACAGGCTGATTCAAGACTTGGCTGTGCGCCTGTCGGAGCTGGAACGCGACTACTCGCAATTGACTGCTACCGTCAAGCCTGACTATCCCAAGGCCGTGGCCCTCCAGAAGCAAATGGACACTTTGCAGGCGTCACTCGACCGCCAGAAGAGGGCTTTGGCGCAGAACATTGTGGATGAGTATCGTTCGGCGTTGGCGAACGAGAAGTTCTTGGCCCAGGCACTCGAGCAGCAGAAGAAGGAAGTCAACGACATTGCTGAGAAATCGATTCAATACAACATCCTGAAGCGCGAAGTGGATACTAGTAAGCAGCTTTACGACGGCTTGCTCCAGCGTCTCAAGGAAGCCCAGGTTTCCGCGGGATTAAAGGCCAGCAACATCCGGATCGTCGATGCGGCAGAGATCCCGAAGGGTCCCGTAAAGCCACGCGTCCTTCTGAATCTCGCCTTGGGGATGGTGTTAGGCCTTGGGCTGGGTGTGGGGCTGGCGTTCTTCCAGGAGTATCTGGACGACACGCTTAAGACGCCAGATGAGGTGGAGACACTGGTGCGGTTGCCTGCTCTGGGCGTGATTCCGTTGTTCTCCCCGGACGGTACCAGCAAGGCTTCAGAGGGAAAGCTGGTTTCCATTGGCCATCATTCGCGGAAGGCGCAGCCGCCAGCGATTCAGACCGATCCCGCTGTCCTGGAGGCCTTTCGCTCCCTGCGGACCTCAATCTTGCTGTCGGCCAACCCTGTGCCGAAGATCATCCTGATTACCAGCGCGTTGCCGGGTGAGGGGAAGACCACAATGGCTGTCAATCTGGCTGCTATGCTGGCGAGTCTCGGGAGCCGGGTAGTCATCGTGGATTGTGACATGCGACGGCCGGCGTGCCATCGGGCGGCCGGCGTCGAGAACAAGCCAGGATTTGTGCAATGCTTGACAGGCCACGTGGAGCTGCCGGAGGGGATCTTGGCCGTCCCCGGTGTGCAGAACTTGAGCGTCGTTCCCTGCGGCCCGATTCCCCCCAACCCCGCGGAACTCCTTTCCTCGCCGTTGGCTGCTGAGCTGCTGGGGAGATTGCGCGGCGAATTTGAGTACGTCATTCTGGACTCACCGCCCTTGTTGAGCGTGGCGGATGCTCGCACACTTTCGACGCTTTCGGATGCCGTGGTTTTGGTGGTCCGCGCTTACGAGACGCCTTACGACGCGGTGCGGCGCGCCCGTTCGTTGCTTTATGATGCTGGCGCCCGCATCTTGGGCGTGGCTCTCAACGATGTGGACGTGCGGAAAGGTGGCTATGGCTACGGGTATTACTACCGGTACGGCTATGGGTACGGCTACGGACCGAGGCAGGGAACCGACGGCGCTTCACCGGTAGAGGAAACCCCAGTTGACAAAAACGATGTCTAGTGCCTGCTCAGGAGCCCGCCCGAATTTCTACGGATGGGTTAAAGGCGACGGGCGTCCTCCCCGCCATGACTGATGATTGTGGCGCTGGCGATTTCGAGGCACACGATGGTTATCTACGCCTGGCAGACCAAGCTTTGGCGCGGCAGGATCGGCGCGATCCTATCCAGAATCCGGCTGAAATCGAAAATGGGCTTTTGAAGCGAACTTCAGGATTCACATAACGTGATTATGGCTGCCCCATCGATAATCCGCCAGCCGAGAGTAAGCGAAGCCGTCATTCTTGTGGGCGGCAAAGGTACGCGATTGCAGAGTGTTGTGAAAGACCGCCCCAAACCAATGGCCGAGGTAGCGGGCCGGCCTTTTGTGGAATGGCTGCTGCTGCTGCTGCGCGCTCAGGATGTGGGCCGCGTGGTCTTCTGTACGGGTTACATGGCCGAGGTGATCGAGGCACACTTTGGTGACGGAAGGCAATGGAAAATGGAGTTCGCATATTCCCGCGATCCGGTTTTGCTGGGAACTGCAGGAGCGGTGCGGTGTGCGTTGACCCAACTACACTCCGATCGCTTCTTAGTACTCAATGGTGATTCGTATTGCCATGTAGACATGAATCGCCTCGAGGCAGTCCACGTCGCAAGTGGGGCACGTGCCACGCTCTGGCTAGTAAAGGCGGACGATTGCAGCCGCTACGGATCGGTGGAAATCGGTCAGGATGGCGCGGTGCGTGCGTTTCATGAAAAGAGATCGGAGAGGCGCGCCGGCATGATAAACGGGGGTGTCTACGTGCTGGAGCGCGAGGTGGTCAATACTATCCCGGAAGGATGCGTCGTTTCTTTAGAGACCGGTTTCTTCCCGACCTTGATTGGTCATGGTTTGTATGCCGTAGTCGGAGATAGCCCTTTGTTAGACATCGGCACACCCGAAGCATATGCAACAGCAGAAAGTTTTTTTGCCCTCAACATCCGACTATGACACAACGACGTTACGTCGTGCTGGATCGCGACGGTACGGTAATTGTAGAACGTCATTACCTTTCGGCTCCTGAGCAGGTCGAGCTGATTCCCGGGGTCGTTAGCGGACTGCGGCAATTGCGCGAACTTGGTCTAGGCCTTATCGTGATCACGAATCAGTCCGCTCTCGGTCGAGGGTTGTTTGACCAGTCGCGTCTCGATGCTATACATGAGCGGTTGCGCGAATTGCTTCGTGCAGAAGGTGTTTATCTGGACGGGATCTATGTCTGTCCCCACAAGCCGGAAGATGATTGCTCGTGCCGCAAGCCCAAGACAGGTTTGCTAGACTTAGCGGCGCGAGAGCTAAATTTCGACGCGCAGTCAAGCTTCGTGATCGGTGACAAGCCATGCGACATCGAGCTGGGACAACGGGCTGGGGCGACAACGCTCCTCGTTCTTACCGGCTACGGTACTCAGGTCTCTCTGGAAAGGAAGATTACCGCTGACTATACGGTCGCTAGCTTGTCGGAGGCGGCACAAGTCATTCGGCACTTGCTTGCCGCGGGTGAAAGGACAGCGGCCCGATGAAGTCAAATAGCAGTCATCTGTGCCGTGAGGTGCGCGATCACTTACTGAAAAGCGCGGAGATTCAACACCAAGTTGCCGAGAAGTGCGTTGACTCGATATTGGAAGTGGCTGACCTCATCGCAGATACTTTCCGATCGGGAGGTAAGGTGCTGTTATGCGGCAATGGCGGGAGCGCGGCGGACTGCCAGCACATGGCCGCTGAGTTCGTCGGCCGTTTAACTAAGGATTTCGATCGTCCGGGGTTGCCAGCCATTGCCCTAACCACAGACACATCCATCCTAACCGCTTTCGCTAATGACTGTGGATATGAAGGGGTATTTGAGCGTCAAGTCCGGGCGCTGGGTAAGGCCGGCGACGTGCTGGTCGGCATCAGCACCAGCGGCAACTCGGTCAACGTCCTGCGCGCAACGGAAGCGGCACGAGAAATAGGCATGAAGACAGTTGGTTTGCTAGGCGCGGGCGGCCCATTGAAGGATCGGGTAGACTACCCCATCGCGATACCGAGCCGAGAAACTCAGCACGTGCAGGAAGTCTTGCTCAGCGTTGAGCACATTTTGTGCCATCTGGTTGAACAGAATTTGTTCACGGCAGGCAAACAGAGATAATGAGAATCCTAATCACCGGCGGAGCCGGCTACATCGGTTCTGTGCTGACTCCCACATTGCTGGCCAAGGGGTATACAGTCACGGTTCTGGACAACCTGATGTATCGCCAGAACAGTTTACTGGATTGCTGCCAGTTTGAGTGCTTCCAGATGGTGCGGGGCGATTGTCGGGATGAAGCAGTCGTGAAGGCCCTCGTGGCAAAGGCTGATGTGATTGTACCTCTGGCAGCGTTGGTCGGCGCGCCGCTGTGTGACCGGGACAAGCTGGGGGCGCGGACCACAAACCTGGAGGCAGTTAGGATGCTCTGCCGAATGGCAAGCCCTCAGCAACGGATCTTATTCCCGACCACGAACAGCGGCTACGGAATCGGCCAGGAGGGGGTATTTTGCACGGAAGAGACGCCTCTCCGCCCTATTTCCCTGTACGGTACCACGAAGGTCGAGGCCGAAAAAGTCGTTTTGGAGCGCGAGAACAGTATCAGTTTTAGGTTGGCGACGGTGTTCGGGATATCGCCGCGCATGCGGATGGATTTACTGGTGAATGATTTCGTCTATCGTGCCGTTCACGATCGCGCCGTGCTGGTCTTTGAAGGGCACTTTAAGCGCAACTATATCCATATCCGAGATGTCGCTCGGGCGTTCCTGCATGGACTGGAGAACTTTGAGACCATGAAAGGCAGGCCATATAACGTGGGCCTGGACGACGCGAACCTGTCCAAACTGGAACTGTGCGCGGAGATCAAAAAGGAGTTGTCACGCTTCGTTTATGTGGAAGCACCGATTGGTGAGGATCCCGACAAGCGGGATTACGTTGTTTCCAATGCCCGTCTCGCGGCCACAGGATTCAAGCCTGAATGGTCCCTAAGCCGGGGGATCGCGGAATTGATCAAGGGTTACAGTATCCTACGAAACAGCCTGTATTCCAATGTGTAGCAATCTATGATTATCTCTCGTGCGCCCGTCCGTATCAGTTTCCTTGGTGGGGGGACAGACTACCCGGAATATTTTGTCAAAGAAAGCGGGGCGGTCTTAGCCACGGCGATTGACAAGTACTCGTATGTGACTGCCAGCCCGTTCCTGAGTCATCTGTTCGATTACGCGGTGCGGGTCTCCTACCGCAAAGTTGAGTTGGTTCATAATTTGGCCGAAATTGAGCATAATGTGTATCGCGAATGCCTGCAGCTGTTCGGACTCGACCGCGATATCGAATTGCATAACGTCGCGGATTTGCCTGCTTTCACCGGATTAGGCTCGTCATCAGCGTTCACAGTCTCTCTGCTTCATGCCCTGCACAGCTTCAAAGGTGAGTTCGTGACGCCGCTCCAGTTGGCACGCGAAGCGATCCATGTTGAGCGCCATTTGTTAAAAGACAACATCGGATGTCAGGACCAAGTGACGGCGGCGGTGGGCGGCTTCAACTTGATCGAGTTCCGAACTGAGGAGGACATTGTCGTCCACCGAGTCCCTCTCTCGTCACAACGCCTGACGGAGTTTGAGCAGCATTTGTTCATTGTGTTCACTGGCATCCGCCGTAGAGCTTCGGACGTGGTGGCCACGCAACTCAAGAAGGTCCCAACGAATACAGCAATCCTTCGTCGAATGCGTGCGATGGTGGATCAAGGCTGGGACATTTTGACCTGCAACAAGCCGCTGGCCGAATTTGGCGCGCTCCTGCATCAAGCCTGGATGGCCAAGCGTAGCCTCGATGACGGGATCTCAAACGCCGAGATAGACCAGATGTATGAAAGAGGCCGGCAAGCGGGCGCCTGGGGTGGCAAGCTGCTGGGCGCCGGGGGCGGTGGGTTTTTGTTGATGTTTGCCTCGCCTGACGTGCATCCCAATCTGAAGAAAGCCTTTCCGAATCAGCCGACCTTGTCGATAAGAATCAACGCGCCGGGTTCAGAGATAATTCACGCGTCAGATGTTTCGAATTGAGACTGACTTCGTCATATGCTCGATAGGGGAATAGCCTTTGAGACGTTCTGTACGCAGCTGAAAGGCGGACTGGGTAAACTACGCCGCACGCAGCTGGCCCGCGATGCCGCCTGGCTTTTGATCTTCAACGTGACTTCAAGGGCTATCGCCTTTTTTGGAACCGCTTACGGCGCGCGATGTCTGGGGCCAGTCAATCTGGGAATTTCTGCCGTAGTCCAAACCACCGCTCAACAAGCTGCGCTTATTTATAACGGTGGCTTTGACACCATAGGAGCCCGCGAGATAGCCGCCGATCAAAAGTGTTGTCCGGCGGTCACGGAGACGGTAATACTGTTCCGCCTGTGCCTGGCGCTGGTAGCTTCGGTGATCTGGGCCATATTCACCTTTATGGTGATTGGCGAGTCCCAGCGACTGGCCTGGCTGCTGGGTGTACCGCTGATGTTGACTACTGCTTCGGGCATCGTTTTTGCCTTCCAAGGCTTAGAAAAACTGCCCATTCAGAGTGCTATCACTGCGGGCGGTGCCCTGTTGACTTCCGCTGCTTACTTCCTGTTCTTCACGCGCGGTATGTTTCTAGGCGCTGATCTCATCGTGATTTCCAGCGTTGGCTTGGTCGTGGTGGTGATTTCGTGGGCGGCATATTTCCGCCTTTTTCGATGTCTACCGCTTGGCAAAACAACAATGCAACAGGTCTTCAGCCTGTTGCACGAATCGTGGCGTTATTGGATTCTAGCCGTCCTTGTCTACTTCTATAGCGTTTTTCAAATTCCGCTTGTGGCCTGGCTGCTCGGAGCCCGCGAAGTGGGGATTTTCCGCTCGGCGTTTCTGATGGCGGCTGGCCTGGATTTATTCTTCGGTAGTATCAACAATCTCCTCCTGCCTCGCTTGGTGATCTGGCGACAACAGGGGCTGCAGGTGATGTGGCGAAAGCAGTCCAGACTTCTCCTTATTTTCGTGGGGATTGGCATTCCAACGGTCACCGCGGCCATTTTGGTCGCGCCGTTCGTTTACCGAGTGCTTTTGGGCGAGGCTTTCACAGGCGGCATTGTGGTCTTCCAGATTCTAGCGGTGGGAAGGCTGGTGGTTTTCCTCGGGCAGATATATGCTTGGGGATTGGCGGCAACTAGGCAAGACACTCATTTTCTTTTTGCGTGTCTGTCAGGGGCTGTGTCAAACGTCGCACTCAACCTGGTGTGCATCCCACACTTTGGTCTTCGGGGAGTCGCCGTCGTTAGCCTGGCTTCCGAATCCTTGGTCGTTTCATCTTGTTACTTTTTCATGAGGCGATTTGTGCTCGGCTCTGAGCCAACTATTGGAAAGGATAAATAGGCTAAAACTGTGGCGCACCGACTGGACAGACTTTTTTTCCAGATTAACCCCGAAGGAAGCGTTCTGGATGTAGGGTGTTTGGGGTTTTCCCAAATGAAAAACGCCCACCGGTTAGGCCTACTCAAGCTGAAGCATTTTGGCGTCGACTACTCCGAGTGCGACCAAGTTCCAGCCGGATTTGTGTTCAAAAAAGCAGATCTGAATCTGCAACCCTTGCCTTTTGAGGACGATCAATTCGATCTCGTAGTTGCAAGTCATATCATTGAGCACTTGCAAAGACCAATAGAATTTTTCGGGGAATGTGCTAGGGTCTGCAAGCCCGGCGGGCTGATGTACTTTGAGGCTCCGTCGGAACGCTCTTTGCTATTGCCGGGCATGCCCTTCGAGCATGATAAGTTCTTCAGCACTTCGTTTTTCGACGATCCCACCCATTGCTCTCGACCGTGGACACCTCAATCGTTTCATCGGCTCGCTAGGTACTTTTCCTGCGAACCATTGAAAACTGGTTATCGCGTATCTTGGAAAGTTCGCTTGCTCTTTCCGGCAATATGCATTTATTCTCTCATTACGCGTAACGGAAAATTGCTGGAGGCTTGCTGTTGGGCAGCTTTCGGCTGGGCAAGTTACTTGGAGGTTAGAAAGCCGGGTAATTTGTGTGGCAAACCAGGTTTCCATTATTATATTCCAAGTAATAGGTAGAGATTGCTTGTGAAATGCCGCGTTTGTGACTCAACTGATTTAGACCTAGCGATTGATTTGGTTGCGCAGCCTTGGTGTAACCACGTCTTGAAACCGAAGGAGGTGGGACATTTCCGTGATTGAAACGGTGAGATTACTGGCAGGGAACTTTTCAGTTCTGGATTTGGGTTCTGCGGATGCCGCCGATTGGGATTTTGGAGCGTTAGATCGGGCGATCACGATGATCGAAATTGACGCTCTCACTCCCTCGAAGCGAGACGCTCGAAAGTACTACAGAATTCACCGGATACAAAAGGCAGTTGCCGGAGAATTTGGTAAACGAAAGTTCTACCGACGCAAATTCGCTCAAGCGTCTTCCTTCTTAGAGCCTAACCCCGACTTGACGCGGGCCTATGGTCTTGAAGAGTACTTTTTTGCGGCGGAGGGTTGGACGGAGATGGAATGTGAGACACTCCCGTCTGTTCTGGCTCAAGCTGGCCTTGAACGGGTGGACTTTATCAAAACTGACCTCGAGGGGCTGGATTTTGAGGTTCTCTCGAGTTCTCCAGCCATCGTGAGGGAGGCTTTGGCGCTACAAAGCGAACTGAGATTTCAGCCTTTCTATTTGGGCGAGCCTTTTTTTCACACATTTGTATCGTATTTGGCCGAGCTGGGTTTTGAGCTCATAACAATCCGCCCGGTAGCTTGGAAGTACGCCACGCCGAACAGTCGACTGTCGCGCGATGGGCGTCTGGTTATCGCAAATACGATTTTTTTCCTATGTCCAGCTCAAGTTGAGACAGTATTCGGCAAGGACGCTTGGCTCGCTTTTGCCAAGCAGATTATTTTGGCAAAGGTTTTGGGGCTGGACAATTATGCAGAGTATATCTTCGAGCTGGCGAAATCAAACCTACCAGCGACCATACAAGACGAACTGGGCTTGTACATCTCTCCGCGCGGGGCAGAAAGACTTCTGTATCGGGCGGCCAACCTTTGTTGTTCAATACGCGGCGGGTCGCGCGGGCTTCTAGAAATGCGCCGAATGCTCTTGTTCTTGGCGAAGGTGACGACTACGTACGGTAAGCATAAGCATGTAGGTTGGTTTTAGGGTGGTTCCCGATATCACTACCTCCTGGTGACAGCAACATGAACTGTCGCGTCTGCGATTCTACCAGCTTAGAACTAGCGGTCGACCTCGGTTTGCAGCCTTGGTGCAACTACTTTTTGAAGCCGGAAGAGGTTGGTTCCGAGGTGGTAAGGGATTTTCAGGTGAATACAGCGTATGCAAGTCCTGACTGGACCGTGAAGAAGGTGACGCATGTCGATAGTTAAGATCGCATTGAAGTCAGTGCTGCACCCTATTCGTAGGGCAGCGGGCAGGTTTGTCGTTTCTCAGGAGTCTCTGCATTCGAGCATTATTTGGAAAGCTGCTCAAATTACAAGCGCCGAACTGGTGGAGGGCGATTATCTCGAATTCGGCGTTTTTCGTGGTGATTCGTTCATTCAAGCCTTCAAGACCATCGAGGCAGTGTACAGGGAGCGATGTGCGGATCAAGTTCACATAGGTTCACGCCATTATCGCGCCAGGGTTCAAGAACTGTGGAGCACCATGCGTTTCTTCGCGTTTGACTCGTTCCAGGGTCTTCCAGCAATTAAAGGATTGGACGCCCTTTCAAACGAGTTCGCCGAGACCAATTTTGCGTGCCCGCTTGACGATTTTATGAGGAACCTATGGGCTGCTTCGGTCGATGCCTCCAAAGTGGTTGTGGTCCCCGGCTACTTCGACGATACATGCCGGGCACAGACAATAGAAAAGCACGGCATGAAGGCAGGATCCATTATCCACATTGATTGTGATTTGTATGAGTCTGCGAAGGCCTGCCTCAATTTCATCCTGCCCCTGCTTGTAGACGGGACCGTGCTCATTTTTGACGACTGGTACTGCTTTCGCGGAAATCCGGCACTGGGTGAACAACGGGCGTTTGCCGAGTGGGCATCAGGCTTAACCGAGTGGACGTTTACCCAATATCAGAAGGACAGTCCTTGGAATAACAGTTTTGTTGCAAATCGCAGAGAGAAGTGTACTGCTCCTCTCTAAAACTGAAGACGCGACTTAGGGATGGTCAGGCCTCTTCATCGGAGGCTGAGACGGGCAGAAGAGCGCGTCTCGATCGGACCTCCGAGCAGTAGAAGGACAGCTAGTTTCTTGATCACAGGCGACATTCCAGGCAATAGACAGGAAAATTTTGTGAACTGCCGTGTTTGCGACTCGACTGGTTTGGATCTGGCGATTGACCTCGGCCTCCAGCCTTGGTGCAACCACTTTTTGAAGAAGTCGGAGGTGGGTAGGGAGCCATTTTATCCCCTGCGCGTGGTGTACTGCCGCCGGTGCGCCACCGCGCAATTGGATTTTACCGTGCCCAAGGAAGTTATGTTCGGAGATCACACCTACCTTTCCGGAGTAACGAAGTCGTTGAGCGAGCATTTCCGGTCAGTGGCAGAGGAGGTGGACGCCCGTTTCTTCCGTGACGTTCTTCGGAAGTCCGTCCTCGACATCGGCTCGAATGACGGTACTCAGCTCAAGCACTATAAGGCTCTCGGCTACGATGTATTGGGGGTCGAGCCGTCGAAAACCATCGCCCGGATCGCCAACGAAGCGGGTATCGAGACCGTGAATGAGTTTTTCAGCGCGCACACAGCTATACTGATGTGTTTTTGCTGGATAAACGCATTCCCAAATGCGATCGGTTGGTACAACGTTTATCGTGTCTAATCGCAGAGCCAGATCAAATGGTGTTGTGAACCTGCCCATGAAAATCGAAAAGTCTGACAAACTTAAAGGTCTGTCGATCATTACACCCGATATTCACTGTGATTTTAGAGGTGAATATGTTGAAACATTCAACCGACAACGCTACGATTTCCGCGACGACGACGGCCGACCAATAGAGTTCGTCGAGGACGACATCTCGGTCTCGCGCTACTCTGTACTTCGTGGCTTGCATGGCGACGATAAAACATGGAAACTGATTCAATGCTTATATGGCGAATTTTATTACGTGGTTGTCGATATGCGCTCACAGTCGCCAACTTATCTGAATTGGGAAAGCTACGTTCTGAATGATCGCCAGCGCAAACAAGTTCTCGTGCCCGCTGGCTGTGCCAATGGTCATCTTTGTCTATCTGACAAATGCATCTTTTCCTACAAACAGTCCCAATACTACACCGGGGTGCAAACCCAATTTACAGTGCGCTGGGACGACCCGAAGCTGAACATCTACTGGCCCCTTCGTACGCCTATAGTCTCCGAACGTGACAGGGGCGCACGGCTTTTGTAAGGTGAATAAGTGAATATTCTGATTACCGGTGGCAGTGGCTTTCTAGGGCGACATCTTGCCGAAGCCCTCGTGACACAGGGACATGCCGTCCATTGTTTATCCTCGCGCACTTGTGACTTGACAAAGGATGGTTCCTTAGAGCGCCTCCCTCACCCGGCTTACGACTACATTTATCATCTAGCCGCTTGGACCCAAGCGGGGGATTTTTGCTTGCACCATGGCGGAGACCAATGGATCATCAACCAACGGATCAACACAAACGTGTTGGCATGGTGGCAAGCCCACCAACCCCAAGCCAAGTTGATTGCACTTGGAACGAGCGTTTCATATCCCACGGAAACCAACTTGACCGAAGACAACTACATGCAAGGGGTTCCGAACGACAAATTCTACGCCTATGCCATGAGTAAGCGTATGTTGTACACGGGACTAGTTTCTTTGACAAAGCAGTTTGGACTGCACTATCTATACCTTGTGCCTTCCACACTGTACGGCCCTGGCTATCACACGGATGGGCGGCAGATGCACTTTATATTTGACCTGATCCACAAGATCATCCGGGGCAAGGTCCACGGAGAGCCGGTTGTGCTTTGGGGTGACGGCTACCAGCTCCGGGAGTTAGTGTTCATAGATGACTTTGTGACGGTTATGCTGCAACTGGCGGACACGCGTGAAAACGATCTAATCAACATCGGCGCGGGCGAGGAATTTACTATCCGTCACTTTGCCCGTTTGATCTGCGACAGGGTGGGGTACGATTTTGATGCCATCCAGTTTGACACCACGCGCTACGTTGGGGCCCAGTCCAAGTGCCTAAGTATCGCCAAACTGAAGCGTTTGATGCCTGGCCTTACTCTTACGCCGCTAGAGGTGGGACTGGCTAAGACCATAGATTGGTTCTGGGCGGAGCGTGAAAGACTCCTCACCAACTGTGAGTGATTTATGGCGAATGACAAACCTCGGGTCTGCGTGGTTGTTCCAATTCTGAACGAGGTTCGTTATATACGTGAATCAATGGACTCCTTGCTAGCACAAGACTATCAGCCGTTGGAGATCATAGTTTATGACGCTGGCTCCACCGATGGTACGCTCGATATCCTCAAGACTTACCCCGTCGAAGTCATCGTCGAGCCAGGGTTGGGACAGATGGCAGCCATCAACCGCGGCTGGCGGCGGACTTCAGCCGAGTTTGTCACTTGGTGGGCCGGCGATGACCGCTACAAGCCGGGAGCCATCCGGAGGCTCGTGGAAGAACTTCAAGCGCACCCAGAGGTTGGGTTTGTACATTCTGACGCTGACATCATCGACGAGCACGGGGACATCATTCGGCATAACGCACCAGGAGATATCCAGCTTCGCGACTTGGTGATTGATTTTTCGATGTTGTCGCAGACTGCGTTGATCAGACGCTCGGCCCTGGAGCGTTCGGGCATGATGGATGAAAGCCGGCGGCTCGCGGCTGACTGGGACTTGTTCCTGCGGCTGACCCAGTACTATTCGAGCTGCTACATCCCGTTTACGGCTGCGGAATATCGCTCCCATGCGGGCAGCGAAGATAAGCAGAATTATGAAAAAGGAGGTCAGGCTATCATCGACGTGCTGGATCGCTTTTTTGAGCGACCGGACTTAACCGATGAGCAACGTGCTCTGCGGCCCTATGGGGTTGCGGGCTCACGCCTGCTCGCCGGATGGGGCTACTGCGTGGTTGGCAAGCGGCGGGAGGCTTGGCGCATGTTGTTTCAGGCTCTTGGCGCCCGGCCATCGCTCCTATTGAAAACCCGCGCAGGCAGGCGGTTGTTGCTCCGTCTACTCATGCCGATTGGATGGACGCCACATCAGTTGCGAAGCCTCAAACGTGCGTTCGGCCGAGCCTTCGCGCGGTGGTAAGCGAGAACACTAATGTATTACATTTTGTTAGGCGCTGCGATGCTTTTTTGCCTATGGGCGTGGGGCGCGGCGAACAGGAAGTTATTCGGTGACCTCTTGTCCCCCTTCAACCTTTTGTTGTTTGCTTGGGTCGGCCCGTTGTTTCTCCGAGGGATTGGATTATCGAACTATGAGCGCCCATGGGGTTTGGACGTTGGCCTTATTCTGATCTGGGTCACGTTCTGCCTGACCGCAACCTCCCTGTTGGCCAAACCCCTCTTACGAGGAAGCAAAGTTGCTGCCCAGAGAATAGTCTTCCAGGAAACAATCAGGACCTTTCAGAACAGAGTTGTACTAATTCTCATGCTGGCGGTGTTCGCCAGGTGCATCCCTGACAAGATTCGAGAAAAAACGGGCAGGGTTTTTCATTCTACAACGCCTGATGTATTCATGTCTCTCGCGGTCCCTGTTTTTTCCCCCAAGGCTTACGACGTGGGTTTTTGCGTTACGCTTCATGGAGTATCCCAGAAATCGAACAGCGGGGCTAAGATCAGCAAGAATGGGGTTGCGAATGTCGAAAGGTTCATCCGCGAATACGGAGATTACAAGATTCATCCCAGCCTGTTTCCTGATTTTCCGTTGATTGCTAACTTGATCAGCGATGGCGTCCTGGTCGCAATGGGCATGTTTCCTGAGTTCTATCGCGGGATGAAATTTAACTATGATGCAATGGTGGCCTTTTATTTGAGACTCCAGCCTAGCTACAGATACGATCTCAGTTGGTGGCAAGTGGTTCGAAAGAGGGATCAGATTCGGCGTTATCACCCATTTCATCTCGACCGATTTCTGCTATTCTCTGTATTTCAAGAGGGCGCCCACTTGCGCAGAAACTTGCTGCAGAAAATGATGAAACTGCGACCCCTAGAGGGGTCCGTGCCGGAAAACATCAGAGATTTTGCAAAAAAACTGGCTGATTTACAGGAAACAGAAGGCCAGCAACCGCGGAGGACTTAAACTTAGAGAAGCTCGTTTCTGCCGACAACCAATTGACACCAAGACGCACAGCATTTGGCAATCGTAGGCAGAAATGGTAAAGGCCCAAATTCACCAAGAAGAAGACCCATCTGACTCATGGAAAGAAAGCCAGCACCCCTAGTTGAAGGATCACACTCACCTTTTGAGAAATTTCTGTGGGGAGCATTGATTATTTCCCTGTCATTCACGGATTTTTGTTTCTTTGGCGAAACACTGGGAAACTTTGGCGCTCTCTCCACTTTTATCATTCTCTTTCTTTGGATCGCTCTCTTGCCCAGAATAATCCGCGGTGAGTTCAGGTTTGGGATCAAGGAAGGTTCGGTCCGGCTCCTGGGGCTATTCGTTTTGATTTGCGCGCTGTCAATCCTCCTCTCCGCGCAAGCGCCTACGGCAGTTTGGAGCGCTAGGTCGCCTTGGTCTCTGGGCGTCCGGGAATTTATTCAATTGGTATGGGGAGTCTCGATCGTCTTCCTAACCATTCACTTTATTCGCACTTGGAAGGACTTCCGGTCGGCCCTCCAGTGTTGTTTCATAGGGTTTATCTTCGCGACCTGCGCAGGCATCTTGGAAACATACAATTTCTATTATGGCAACAATGTTACCTTTGAGATCCAAAAGTTCCTGAATACATTCGGCCATGTGGCCAGCTATTTTTCCGCTCTGCGGCTCAGTTTACTAAGCCCGGAGCCCTCCATGGCAGCGAATTATCTGTTGTGTTTTATGCCCTTCTTACTTTTCAGGGCTTACTATTGGAAAAGCTCCCGCTGGTCAGTTTACTTCGCGGCTTTAAGCGGACTGCTGCTGTTGGGAACGTTTTCAGTGGGCGGAATAACCACGTTCGTGTGTCAGGTTCTTATCGCGCTCTTTATCCTGCAACACCGCGCGCTGGGTAAAATTCTGCTGGCGACAGCTTTACCCGTAATTCTGCTTCTGGTGACGTACCCGCGCCCAGGCCAGGTGTTTATCGAGCGGCTCCGCGACATAGCATCTTCTCCCGGAGGATACGCGTCGGCCAATTCAGTGCGGGGGCGGACAGCCCAGGTGGAAACAGCCTATAACACGTTTTTAGACCATCCCATCCTGGGGGTCGGAATCGGAAACGAGGTTTTTTATGTACTTGAGGAGGTTCCAGACTGGGCGACTCGTGACCCAGTCGTTTCATCATGGATAGTGTCCAATATCCGCACCCCCGGAGCCATGGCTGCCAATAACCTGATCGTCCAAATATTCGCTGAAACTGGCATTGCAGGAGGGCTGATTTTTGTTCTTTTCCTTGTTTCGATCCTTAGAGATTGCTTCCGATTGTTTATTTCTGCCAAAGAACCCTGGAAGAAAGCAGTTTATGTAAGCATATTGCTAGCTCTTGCGGGACAAATCATTCACTATATGGGTATGGGCGGTTGGTACTTTAGGTATTGGTTTTTCGTCTGGGGGCTCGCGATAAGTGCCAAGTACCTGAACTCTCAAACTGACCCACGTTTCCTAAGGAGTCCAAACGTGTCGCGGCGTCCTTCGGTGGCGCCAGTGAAAAATCTAACGGGTCGAATGGGCGTGGGCGAGCAGAAGCGCTGGATCCGCCAACTATAGAGCCTATTTTCCGGTGGCGCTATTCTTAAACTCACTCCAGCGTATTGAAACAAAACTATCCTTAAAAGAGGAGGACCTGTGAGGATTTGGCCCCGTGTCTTTAGTGTGCTAACCTTCTATCTTAATGGGGCCTTTATCCTCGGGTTCTATGGGATGTACAGGATGTTGTCGGGATCTGGGCGACAGGTTCAGCAGCCATTCTCTCGCCAGGCTGGACAACAGTCAGGTCGAAGAACCTCTGGAGAAGGTCAAAAGCGGTTTAGAAGGGTCGTACTACACCGCCGGTAAGCGCAGCCCCCGAGCCTTGGCACGCTTTCCGAGAAGAAATAGGCAAGTCTTGTTCCCCATGGTAAAGGAGATTGAGCAAGCCCGGCTTCTTATCCAAGCGGCATTTTGAGGCTGTCGCCTTGCTGATGATTTATGTCGGGGAACTACCCTTTGGCGAGTATCACTTCTTGGCCTAGCGGCGGTGGGTGTGGATGCGGAAGGAGGCTAGGTCTCCGCAGCGGCGTGCGCAGGCGCGATGCGCGCGCTACGCGATGTATGCAATACGGAGTGAATCATCGGTGCGCATATTAATCGATGCACTTTCCGTTGTTCCAGGCGAGACAGGGGGAGGAGAAACTTATATTCAGGAACTCGTGAATGCCTTGGGCGAGGTGGACCATCGAAACAATTATCTCGTGCTGGTGAGCCCCGACAGTCTTCATCTTTTTGCGGATTTGGGACAGAATTTCTCCTTCTTGACGGTGAAAATTAACAATCGGTTGCGCCCAGTGAGAGTCCTTTACGAGCAACTTTACCTGCCGGTTCTTGCACGACGGTGGGGAGCCAACGTTATCCACTTCCCGGGAAACATCATTTCGCTCACCTGTTCACTTCTGGGGATTCCTAGCGTTGTCACAATTCAAGATGCATCTCCTCTCTTCTATCTCAGCAATTTCCCTAGTTACGTCCGGAAATTGCGAACGCGGATATTGATATTCCTTACGAGGTACGCCGCAAAACATTCCCATGCAGTTATTACGGCCACTAAATTCTCGCAACGGGAAATATGCACCTGGACAAATGTTTCCGCCCATAAGGTTTTCGTCGTTCCCCACGGCTGTCCGCACAAATCTGATCTTAATGTTGACCAGGCCTCGACCCTTCGGCGGTATGGTCTCGTCCAACCTTACGTTGTAATTGTAGGGCGGGCGAACAAGCACAAGAATTTGGATTTTTTCGTTCGGGCGTTTGCTCAAGCAAAGCGTACCTACAATTTCCCCCATCAGCTTGTCATCGCTGGCCCTGCTGGATCAGGGCACATTGATCTCCTGGCTTCTGTTGCTGAATCACGGGCAGAGCACTTCGTGCGTTTGATCGGCTACGTGCCAGCAAACGATCTCCCCGCCATTTACCAATCATCCGATTTATTCGCGATGCCAAGCCTTTACGAGGGCTTTGGTTTCCCTGTTTTGGAGGCGATGCAGCTCGGTGTTCCAACGCTTCTATCGAGCGCTGCTTCTCTCCCCGAAGTGGGCGGTGATGCAGCCGTGTACGTGGACCCCCGCGACCTGACCTCGATAGGTACGATGCTGGGTAAGGTTCTAACCGATGATGCCTTGCGACGCCGGTTAGGAGATCGAGGGAAAATACAAGCGGCGAAGTTTTCTTGGCAAAAGACGGCACTGGAAACGATTGCCGTTTATGAGAAGGTTATGGAAGAAGCGAAGGCGCGCGCTCGGCACTGAGAGGTCCTCGCTGCGCAAATGCAGTTGGCAATTGATCAAGAATCGGGCAAACTATGCTTGATCAATTTCGCAGGTTGAAGCATGTTTTGAGACACTCCTTGATGCCAGCCAGAGCGGCGTTCTGTCTCAGATACGGGTAAGGGATGGCGCCGCAAACGCTTTATGAAGTTTCTGATCTTGTCGCAGTGGTGTTGGCCTGAACACGACATAAGGATACTCCCCCTTGCGCGGCACTTGGTTGAGCAGGGCCACAAAGTAACGGTGATCACAGGACTTCCGAATTATCCCCAGGGAAAAATATACCCGGGGTATAAGATTCGCCTGTGGCAATGGGAAGTGCGCGATGGCGTGCGAATCCTGCGACTTCCGTTGGTGCCTGACCACAGCCGATCATCCTTCCTGCGGTCCCTTAACTATTTGTCGTTTGCGATTTCAACATGCGCTTTGGGACCGTGGCTGTGCGGACAAGCCGATGCCATGTTTGTTTTCCACCCGCCGCTGACGGTCGGCGTCCCCGCATTGTGGCTGAGTATGCTCAGGCACATTCCTTTTGTCTTTGAAGTCCAGGATATGTGGCCGGAGACCTTGCTGACTACAGGGATGGCCAACAGCCGCCTCCTTTATCGCGGCGTGGGAGCACTGGCAAAGCGGGTTTACAAAAGCGCTGCGGCGATCACAGTTATATCACCAGGCTTCAAACGTAATCTGATAGAGAAGGGCGTCCCGGCCGGAAAAATTCACGTCATCCCTAACTGGGTGGACGATGCTCTGTACCGTCCTCTACACCCCGATCCGAAGCTGAAGAGGGAATCCGGTATGGAGGGGCGTTTCAACGTTATCTTCGCGGGGAACATGGGTCCCGCCCAGGCACTGCGTACGGTTCTGGATGCTGCGCAACTGCTCCAGGACCTGCCGGATGTACAATTTGTATTTATTGGAGACGGTATTCAGCTACCAGAGTTGCAGGCGCGGGTCGAAAAGGCGAAGCTGAGGAATGTGCGCTTCCTTGAGCGTCAACCAGCCGAACGTATGGCAGAGTACTTTGCGCTGGCCGACGTCCTGCTCGTACACCTGAAACGTGATCCATTGTTCGACATTACCATCCCGTCCAAGACACAAGCCTACTTAGCCTGTGGGAAGCCGATCTTGATGGCGACGGGTGGGGACGCGGCTGAAATCGTGCGAACGGCGGGTGCCGGGCTGCTTTGCCCATCAGAGAATCCGACGGCGATGGCGGAGAAGGTGAGACAATTCTACTCCATGCCCTCTGCTCAGCTTCATGAGATGGGCGAGCGCAGCCGAAAGGCTTTTCTCGAACAATTCAGTCAGGAAGCTTTGCTGGAACGTCTTGAACAACTTCTTGCTGGCATCGGGCTCGGAAAGCGGGGAGAGGCCATAACATTGCCTTCCCGGCGGGAATGTACCCCCAGCGGAAAGGGTTAGTCGTGATAACCCTGGTCACCGGAGGAGCCGGTTTTATTGGCTCGAACATCGTTAAACTGCTTCTGGATGAGGGCCACTCGGTAGTAGTCCTGGATAACTTTTCCAGTGGCTACCGGGTGAACGTTCCCACTTTTCCTCAAGTTAGACTTATCGAGGGAGACATCCGCGATGCTCCCACGGTGATGTCGGCCGCGGCAGGTGCAGAGGTTATTTTCCATCTGGCAGCTTCGGTGGGGAACTTGCGTTCGATAAACGACCCGCTCACCGATTCCATGGTTAATGTCGTTGGAACGTTGAATGTGCTTGCAGCAGCGCGTGCGGTAGGCGCGCGCAAGATCGTCTATTCTTCCTCAGCCGCCATCTTTGGAGAGTTGTGCTACCTGCCCATTAAGGAAGATCACCCGGCGGAGCCTGACTCCCCCTACGGCGTGAGTAAACTGGCCGCCGAGAAGCTGTGCCTGGTTTACAACAAGTTGTATGGGATGCACAACGTTTGCTTGCGTTACTTCAACGTTTACGGTCCGAACCAGCGCTACGATGCTTACGGCAACGTCATCCCTATTTTCGCTAACCGTGTCCTGAAGAGACAGCCGCTCACGATCTTTGGAGACGGTGAACAGACCCGCGACTTCGTAAATGTCCGGGATGTGGCGGCAGCCAATATCCAGGCAGCCGCGACCCCCGGCCTGGGCGGCGTGTTCAATATAGGCAGCGGCACCCGCATCACCATTAACAAGCTGGCGAAACTCGTCCAGGATGCGGCGGGAGTCCAGGTCGGCACTCAGTACGGCCCGCCGCGCAAGGGCGACGTGCGCGACAGCCTGGCGGATATCAGCGCAGCCTCCAGGATGTTCGGGTTTGTTCCCAAAGTGGGTATGGAAGAAGGGCTCCGTGAATACATGTCCTGGATTTGTCAGGATCCCTTAACCCTGCAACAGTTGGAACAAGGGCAATGAGAGTATTGATTCTGGGCGGCGAAGGGATGCTGGGCCACAAGGTGTACCAGGTGTTGACCCGGCGCTTCGACATGTACGCGACTTTTAAGGACGCGCAGGGCTTGTGGACGCAATATCCGATGTATGCCAATGCGCCGCAAAGCCACTGCTTTGGCGGTGTGGATGTCACGAGTTTTGACAGCGTGATACAGGTTGTCGGGCAGGTGAAGCCGGATGTAGTCATCAATTGCATCGGCATCGTCAAGCAGGTCGAGGAAGCCAATGACCCGATTATCAGCTTGCAGCTCAACTCGCTGTTCCCGCACCGCTTGGCAGGCCTGTGTGCGGCAACCGGCGCACGGATGTTCCATATGAGTACCGATTGCGTCTTCAGCGGGCGCAAGGGGCAATATACGGAAGATGATATCCCGGACCCCGAAGATCTATATGGCCGCACCAAACTGCTGGGTGAGGTTAACCGCGCAGGTTGCTTGACGATGCGCACCTCCATTTTCGGACGGGATTTCCTCAAGCCAAGCGCGCTACTGGAGTGGTTCCTCAGTAAGCGGGGCGGCCGTGTGAAGGGCTACAAGCATGCCGTCTATACGGGGTTCCCGACCCAAGTGCTGGCGCGCATTATGGGGGACATCATTGTTGATCACCCGAGGCTCTCCGGTCTTTATCAGTTAGCGAGCCAACCGATCAGCAAGTACGAATTGCTGGTGAGGATTCGAGATGCGATGAAGCTGGATATCGAAGTCGAGCCTTATGACGATCCTCCTTGCGACCGCAGCTTGAGCGCCTCACGGTTTGTGGCAGCCACGGGCTACCGTATCCCGGGCTGGGACGAAATGATCGCCGAGTTGGCGGCAGATCCTACACCTTACGATGATTGGAGACAACGGTATGCAACCGCTTGAAGGCAAACGCGTTCTGGTCACTGGCGGTACCGGATCGCTCGGTCAAGTCCTCGTCCGTCGCTTGCTGACCGGCGAGCTGGGGCAGCCCAAGAAAGTCATGGTCTTCTCGCGCGACGAGGCCAAGCAACACACCATGCGTGTGGAGTACAAACACAAGCGGGCCGTCACGGATGAGATCATCTATCGGAACTTTATGGAGCTATTAGAGTTCCGTATCGGCGACGTGCGCGACTTTCATAGCCTTGCTGCGGCTTTGGGCGATGCCGACGTGGTATTCAATGCCGCGGCCCTCAAGCAGGTGCCAACCTGCGAGTACTTTCCCTATCAGGCGGTGATGACCAACATCGCCGGGCCCGAGAACATCGTGCGCGCGATCCAGGAGCATCATCTCCCCGTGGAAACGGTGGTGGGGGTCTCGACCGACAAGGCCTGCAAGCCCGTCAACGTCATGGGGATGACGAAGGCCATTCAGGAGCGGGTTCTCATCCAGGCTAACATGCGATGTCCCAACACGCGTTGCATTTGCGTCCGTTACGGCAATGTGCTGGCATCGCGCGGTTCGGTTATCCCACTCTTCCAGGAGCAGATCAGGAGCGGGGGCCCCGTCACCATCACGACGCCCGACATGACACGCTTCCTGCTCAGTCTGGATGTGGCCGTCGATACCATCTTTGCCGCTGTGCGGGATGGGCGGCGGGGCGAGACCTACATCCCGCGGGCCCTCTCCGCTCGAGTCGTGGATATTGCTGCCGCACTCATCGGCGACCGGCCAATTCAGATGGTGGTGCTGGGCATACGGCCTGGTGAGAAAGTCCACGAGATCTTGGTCTCGGAAGAAGAACGTCATCGGACCGTGGAGCGGGATAACTATTACGTGATTCTGCCTATCCTGCCCGAGCTGCGAGAGAGCGAGGAGCCTGTGCAGCCGCTTGACGATGAGTACAGCTCGGCCCATAACGTGATGGACCGCCTATCCCTGGAGGCCATGCTGCGGCAGTACCGGCTCATGGTGGAGGACGTCCCGGCGGCGGCCGAGGAGTTGTTGCGATGAAAGTCCTCACGGTGTTGGGCACCCGTCCAGAGATCATTCGCCTCAGCCTGATCATCGAGAAGCTCGATAGGCTTTGTGACCACAAACTAGTACACACGGGCCAGAACTTCGACCCCAACCTGAGTGACGTGTTTTTCCACGATTTGGGTGTCCGTGCGCCGGATTATTACCTCGGGGCAGTGGGGGAGACCTTCGGCCAGGAAATTAGCCAGATCCTGTCAGCCTTTGACAAGGTGCTGTCCCAGGAACGACCCGACGCGCTTTTGATTCTCGGCGACACGAACAGCGGCCTGTGCAGCATCCTGGCCAAGCGGATGGGTATTCCCGTTTACCACATGGAGGCCGGGAATCGCTGCTACGACGACCGTGTGCCGGAAGAAGTAAACCGCCGTATCATCGACCATAGCAGCGATATTCTGATGCCGTATACCCAGCGCAGCAAAGAGAATCTTGTCCGCGAGGGTATCGAGCGCGACAGAATCTTTGTGGTAGGAAACCCGATCTACGAGGTGTTGAACGTCTTCGATTCGAAATTCCAAGAGAGTGGCGCACTGAACCACCTAGAGCTGCTTCCTCAGCAATATTTTTTGGCCACCGTTCACCGGGCGGAGAACGTGGACGACGCCCAGCGGCTGGGGAACTTGTTGGAAGGGTTTTCGTCGATCGCGGAGACTTACAAAATGCCAATGGTTGTCAGCACGCACCCCCACACTGCGGACAAAATTCACCGCTTCGGCCTGTGTGTGAAATCGGAGCGGGTTCGTCTGATAAAGCCAATTGGCTTCTTTGACTTCATAGCTCTGGAGCGCAAGGCCCGCTGTGTACTGACCGATAGCGGCACGGTACAGGAAGAGTGTTGCATCTTCGGGATCCCCAATGTGACGACGCGTGACGTGACGGAGCGTGCCGAGACCCTTGAATGCGGTAGCAATATGCTTTCGAGCGCTGATCCTCGCCTGATGCTGGAAAGCGTAAAATTGGTCCTCAGTTCTCCATGCGAATGGCGGCCTCCAGAGGAATACCTTGAGAAACACGTGAGCCATACGGTTGCCAAAATCGTACTTGGGTACACAACGTTGCGGAAACGTGGATGATCACCGAATAGACGGCCATGAACATAAAGCGGATCATGGATGTCGGAGTCGCGAGCGTGGTTATCATCTTGACGTCTCCGCTTTGGTTGGTTATCGCAATTCTGATCCAAATTGACTCGAAAGGCCCTGTCTTTTTTCGCCAGCTTCGGCCAGGTTTGCGCGGGCGACCTTATAAGCTCATAAAGTTCCGCACGATGGTGGAGGCCCGTGACCCGGCAGGGAACCTTTTGCCGGACGCGGAACGACTGACACGCATTGGCTGCTTTTTGCGTAGCACTAGCCTGGATGAGCTACCCGAGCTGATTAACGTGCTGAAGGGTGAGATGAGTCTTGTCGGTCCAAGGCCGTTGCTGACGCGTTACCTTCCGTACTATTCAGAGCGGGAGTTCCGCCGTCATTCGGTACGTCCGGGGTTGACGGGGTGGGCCCAGATAAATGGCCGGAACCTGGTGGCGTGGAGTGAACGCCTGGAACTTGATGTGTGGTATGTGGAGAACTGGTCTTTGCTCCTGGATCTTCGTATTATCTTCATGACACTCGTTTTGGTCCTGAAAAGGGAAGGTGTGGTGGTAGATCCCGAGAGCCGGATGCTGAGTTTAGACGCGGAGCGTAGAGGCGCGCCCTGTTCCGGTCGCAACCCTGCGAGCCCTGCCGAGTAGGTATCGGCTGCCCCATCTAACGAAATATTACCAGTTTTTCCTTTCTCGATTGCATATACGCCAGACGGTAACATGAAGCCTAAAATCCCAATTAGGCTCGGATGCGCAGAAGATGCCGAGGCCATTTACAAGTTGAAGACGGAAGCTTTCGGGGCGGGCTACCTGCGTTATACTATTTACCTGGCCCCCGAATCAGTTCGGTATCTCAGAGATTTGCTGGCTCAAGGTCCCGCGCAATCGAGGCACAGTATTTATGTGGCCTGCCAGTCGAGGGAGATTATTGGCTACTACGAAGTAATTCATTCTGGCGATGATTTTCTATTGAATTATATCGGCGTTACTGACAGGGCCAAGGGGAGCGGCTTAGGAAACCATTTGCTCAACCATTTCGAGCAAACGGGTGCAGTGGCGGGTTGCCGGCGCTTTACTTTGGATGTATTCGACAGCAACATCCCTGCGCGGGATTGGTACTGGAGACGAGGCTACCGGACCCTGGCGAGCTCGTTCCAGGTGTGCCTGCCCCTGGGTTTTCTGGACAGTAAGGAAGCGCCTGTGTTGGATTTCAGGCGAGAAGATTGGGAGGCCGCGTTGCGTGAGGAATTGCTCCGTGGCTTCTCCAAGGTGACTTGCCGTTGTGGTCCCGGGACGGTAACAGTGGGGTTGATCGCCGGCCGGGTCTCTAAGTTGCTCAGTAGGGAAGGCGTGGATTTACAAAGTGCGGTTGCATCCATAGATGCTCATTTGCGCGATCAACGAGAGAACCTGATCCTGGCTGGCTTACCAGAAATACCTGCTGAATGGGTTGGCTTGCCATCGGAGAAAGTTCTCCGCCTCGCCAAATCGGTCCAGAGCTAATCGATCGATAGAATATGTCTATATCCAAAGGCGCAAACGATGTCCAAAGGTTCAGGAGACCAGCGTTTTCTTTTGCTAATGCTAGGTCGGCGCTCAAAGCCTTTCTCGAAGCGAGAGAGGATCTCCGGACCGGCGACGTGTTGCTGCCAGCATACGTTGGTTGGAGCAAGAATGAAGGATCGGGCGTTTTTGATCCGATTGCTGAATTGGGTTTGAAATATCGGTTTTACCGCATGACCCGGCAATTAACGATTGATGTAAATGACCTCAAGTCACAACTTGCGGAAAACGCAGTGAAATTGCTGGTGGTAATACACTACTTCGGTTACCCTGACCCGAACTTGCGTGAAGTGCTATCCCTTGCCAGAGAGCATGGCGTGCCTGTCGTGGAAGACGAAGCGCATGCATTGTATTCTGACTGGTTTGGGGGGATATGCGGCCGCTGGGGGAGTGCCGCAATTTTCTCGCTTCACAAAATGCTTCCTTTCCGCCGGGGCGGATTGTTGGTTCTGAACGATCCTATGGACTCGGTGATGCTGGACAAACTCGCGGACTCCCCACACAGAGAGCCGTTGGAACAAAACCCGCTCGACTACGATCTTCTCAAGATCTCTGGAGTGAGGCGACTAAACGCCCGGAAGCTGCTGGATCTGGTTGCTCCACTCAAAGGGAGTGTCGATCCTCTCTTCCCCGATCTGCCAGATGGAGTGGTTCCGCAAACGCTGCCGGTTCTTATTGGGAATAAGTCGAGAGATGATCTGTACTTCAGGCTTAATGATCGAGGCTTCGGCGTTGTTAGCCTCTACCATACACTGATCAGCCCGATACAAGAATCAGCGTTTCCTGATTCCCATTGGCTTGCCAAGCGGATTCTCAATTTGCCGGTCCACCAGGATGCCTCACTCTGCATGTTGGAGGCAATGGTGGCGTACCTGTCTGATTTGGTTGCTGCTTAACGGGGGGATGCGGCGCTCCCCCCGCTAAAACTGGACAGAGAAGTGGGCTTGACGGAATGCCGCAACCCGAAGCAAGGGCCGCGGGAACTTCGACCGATACCGGCGGGAATACAATGATGACCGGTCAGGCTGAGGGCTGCAAAATCGTACCCCTCGGGAGGTGTGGGGGAGCTTCGGAAGTGACCTGAGAAATTCAGGCCCTGAGCGTCTAAATCTGCAGCGACCCCTAGAAGAAGAATGCTTAAGGTTGAGGTCTTGACTCTCGAAGATAGCGCGGCCTGGCATGAAGCTCTGCCTGCGGCATACAGTGTGTTCGGAAGTTACGAATTCACTCAAATCAATCATGTCCACTTTGGATATGAACCGCGTTTGTTTGTGCTGACCGTTGATGATTCCAGAGTGGTATATCCTATTTTTCTGCGGTCGCTGAAGTCCTTACCGTTCGTTCCGAACGGCAGTGTTGCGAAGTGGGATACGTCTACTCCGGAATTTACGGGGCCAATGCAATTAAGGGGAGTTGTAACCCCTTCCTTGCAGCAGGCTTTCGCGGAGAGTTTTTCCCAGTATTGCAGAGAAGAGGGAATTGTCGCGGAGTTCGCCCATTTGCATCCCTGGAACAGCCCGACGCATTTGCTTGAGCCCTCTTGCCTGGAGTTCAACAGAGAGATTGTTTACGTGGACCTTACCTTGAGTGAGGATCAATTGTGGCGTGAGTCATTCACTCATGCCTGCCGGAAGAACATTAACCGTAGCCGGCAAGAACACGTGCGCGTCTTTGAAGCAGCATGCCAGAGAGATATCGAAGAGTTCCATCGGCTTTACATAGGGACGATGGACCGGAATCAGGCGCAAGGGAAGTACTATTTCCCCGTGGGTTACTTCCAGGGCTTTCTTGAGAAGGCTCCTCAGCACGCCCGTTTTGTATTGGCCGAATACAAGGGACAGACGATTGCCGCGGTTCTTTATTTACACGACGATGCGGATGTGTATTCGTATCTGGGAGGAGCTGATTTCAACTTTCAGAATGCCCGTCCCACGAATGCCGTTGTCTATGACACAATACTTTGGGCGAAAACGCACGGGAAAAAGCGGCTCATCCTGGGGGGAGGTTATAGGCCCAACGATGGGATTTTTCTGTTCAAGGCCAGTTTTTCACCGTTGTGCGCGAAGTTCTATGTGTACAAGCGCATCCATTCTCCTGAGCTATATGCAAGACTCTGCCAGGAGTGGGACCAACACTTTCACTGTGAGCCTGTGACAGATGGAGCTTTCCCTGGGTACAGAAACATTCCCAACTCGCGCTGATTCCGGTTCAAAAGGATGTGCTACGGGTCTTCCGGGAGGCTTTTGACAACGAAACTTTCGGCTTCGCCATGAGATTACCTCTCAGTCCTTCGCGGGATGGGATAGTCTGGCTCAGGTAAAATTGTTGATCGGATTGTAAGAGGAATTTGAGATCAAGTTTACCACCGATGAAGTGGTCAAGAGGCACTCCGTGGGAGAGATTAGAAAACTGGTTAAGGAGAAGCGCTCCACCGCCCGGTTGTGAACGCGCTGTGAAGGTCCGTGTCCCCACTTGCCGGGGTTGGCTTACAACTAGATCGAGGAGCTGTCATGGCTGAACATGTTCCCATGTCGTCTGCTGAGTTGGACGAAACTGATATCCAAGCCGTGGTGGAAGTGCTTCAGTCGGGTCGCCTCGCATTCGGGCCGAAGGCCGAGGAGTTCGAGCAGCAGATAGGCGATTACGTGGGGGTCAAGCATGCCACTGCGGTTAGCTCCGGAACCACAGCATTGCATTTGATTGTGAAGGCGCTGGGACTGGGTCCAGGCGATGAGGTGCTGCTGCCGTCGTTCACTTTTGCCGCCAGCGTGAACGCGGTCCTTTATGAAGGGTGTGTGCCGGTCTTTGTCGACATTGAACCGGGAACCATGAACATTGATCCCGAAGACCTGGAGCGCAACATCACCCCTCGCACCCGGGCCATCTTGGTGGTGGATGTCTTTGGCCATCCTGCCGAGTGGGAAGATATCCTAAGCATTGCCGGAAAGCATAGCTTAAAGGTCATCGATGACTCCTGCGAAGCCTTAGGATCGGAATACAAAGGGATTAAACTTGGGCAGTTCGGGGACGCTGCGGCCTTCTCCTTCTATCCCAATAAGCAGATGACACTTGGCGAAGGGGGGGCGATTGTTACTAATGACCCGGATATTGCCCGAGTCTGTCGCAGCTTGCGTAACCAAGGGCGAGCCGAAGCAGGCGCGTGGCTCTATCACGAGCGGCTAGGGTACAACTATCGCCTGGATGAAATGTCAGCAGCCCTGGGCGTTTCTCAGTTGAAACGCCTCGATAACTTTCTTGCCAAGCGAGAACGGGTCGCCGCCATGTATACAGAGAGACTCCAGGGACGCAGCTGGGTTCTGCCGCCTACAGTAAGGCCGCATATACGCATGAGTTGGTGTTTGTATGTGGTTTTGCTCGCTGAAGGCCTTAACCGCGACTCTGTGATGCAAGCTATGGAAACCCAAGGAATCCCGAGCAGGGCATACTTTTCTCCGGTGCATCTCCAGCCATTCGTGCGCCGGAAGTGGGGATGTAAGGAGGGAGATCTGCCAGTAACCGAGTCCATCGCGCGGCGGACTGTAGCTTTGCCCTTTTTCAATAATCTGACGGAACACCAGGTGGATCTGGTGGTGTGTGCTCTTGATAAGGCTGTCGAACAAACCGCTTGACCGGCATTCGGGGTTGAGAAGAACCTTGCCCATTCGGTATTGCGGGGCCTCGGACACCGAGCTCGAAAGCAGCCGAAAACTCGCCTTGAACCTAAGTACAGAAAAAGGGGACCACTCAGCGACATGCAGATTCCTCCTTATGACTGGACCAAAAAACCCGGACAGGCCAGTTGCACACAACAGGCCGTTTCAAGGGACATTTTATGGGACAAGCCGCAGGGAGAGGAGTAGGGTACATGGTGGAGAGCATGCGGCGGGGGTTTCGCAGGTTTGATCCCTATAGCCGCACCAACCAGCTTATCGTAGATGCAACAATCTTCACCTTTTCCTTCGCCGCTGCCTACGTAATCAGGTTTGAGGGAGTTCCCTCCTGGCCTTGGATCAAACAATTCTTACTATGGTGGCCGTACATTCTTGCTATCCGCTTGCTGGTCAACTGGCAACTTGGGATTTATCGTTTTATCTGGCGTTATGTTTCTCTGCCAGATGCGCTTGCCATTGCGCGCGCTCTGTCTGTGGTCACGACGCTGCTTCTTGGTCTGCGCCTCTTCTACCCGGGATGGGCGATTTTCTCCCACTGGCTACGCCTACCGCTTAGTGTTATCGCTCTGGAGTTTCTTCTCTCCCTCGTGGGTGCGCTCGGTGCTCGGGCCTTGCGCCGCGTGCTCTACGAGCGAGGGCAGAAGATAGCTCGTACTCCCTTCCGGCAGGTAAAGCGAGTGATTCTGTACGGTGCCGGCAGGGCGGGCATTCTGCTTTTGAAGGAGCTGAAGAACCACGGGGACGTTGAAGTAGTCGGGTTTGTGGATGATGATCCGAAGAAGGTCGGGACGATCATCTCGGGGGCCAAAGTGCTGGGCAGCGGTAAGGCCCTCGGGGACATTGTCCGGCGGTCCCAGATCGACGAGGTTGTGATTAGCATCGCGACGGCTGACCGCAGGGCCCTCGCGCAAATCGTTGCCCAATGCGAGGGAATTCACATTGCTGCCAAGATCATCCCAAGCCTGCACGAAATTGTCGAGGGACGAGTAAGTATCAGCCAGATTCGGGAGGTTCGCATCGAAGACCTTCTCGGCCGGGACAGTGTGGAGGTGACGGAGTTCGATGAACAAGTCCGCCAGGTGTACACCGGTAAGCGGATTCTAGTGACAGGTGCAGGAGGGTCGATCGGCAGCGAGCTGGTCCGGCAACTACTTCTTCTCGATCCCGAGTCAATTGCGATTCTGGATAAAGATGAGAACTCCATTTACGAGTTGGAGCAAGAACTGGTTTTCCGATTTCCGGACGCCCGCATCGAACCCCAGATCGCGGACATAAGGCACCGGGAGAGGCTTTTGGCGCTTTTCGCGGAGTTCAGGCCACAGGTGGTTTTTCACGCCGCCGCCCACAAGCATGTGCCCCTGATGGAAAAGCACCCTTGCGAAGCGGTGTTGAACAATGTATACGGCACGAAGACATTGTTGGATGCGTGTCGTGAGAATGGCGTGGAACGGTTCGTATTCATTTCCTCTGATAAGGCCGTGAATCCGACCAGCGTTATGGGTGCGACAAAGCGCGTGGGCGAAATGCTGGTTCAAGCTCTTGCTAATGGGGGATCGCTGCCTTCGGCCTGTGTGCGCTTTGGAAATGTGATGGATAGTCGCGGGAGTGTCATCCCCCTGTTTCGAAAGCAGATTGCCGAGGGAGGTCCTATCACCGTCACCCATCCCGAAGTGGTTCGATTTTTCATGACCATCCCCGAGGCGGTTCAGCTCGTCTTGTGCGCCGGAACCTTGGGGGAGCAGGGTGAGGTTTTCGTTCTGGACATGGGGAACCCCCGCAAAATCTTGGATCTGGCGCATGAGATGGCGTTGCTTTCCGGGTTTGAACCCGGAAAGGACATTCAGATTGAGATCACGGGATTGCGCCCGGGGGAGAAACTTGTAGAGGAGCTGGTGCGACCCGACGAACGGGTGGCCCCAACGCGGTTCGAGAAGCTATCCATGATCACTCCCCAGCTTCTCGACGCGAACGAGGTGACTACGCGCGTGACCAAGCTGGTGCAGGCTGCCCGAGAGAATAATCGTGAAGCGGTTTACGAAGTCCTGGCGAGCATGGGGATAGGGTACCAACCTCATCCCAATGAGGCGAACGGACCCGGCGCGCCGAATTCGACCCATCGCGAGGTCGGTTAACGGTCCCAATCGGTAGGCGATGGCCCGCGCAGTGCAGAATGTTGAGACGGCTCAGGGATTGAGCCCGAAACTTCCCCGACTTTTGCTGCCGAGGTGCCTATGAGCAAGGTGGCTCTGGTGACGGGTATAACAGGCCAGGACGGTTCCTACCTGGCCGAATTCTTGCTTTCCAAAGGGTACCAGGTTTACGGCGTGGTGCGCCGGAGCAGTACGATCAACTTCGAGCGGCTGGCGCACCTTCAGGACAAGATCGAGCTGTTGCCGGGCGACTTGCTCGATCAGAACTCCTTGATCAGCGCTCTTAAACAGAGCGAGCCCCAGGAAGTCTACAACCTGGCTTCGCAGTCGTTTGTGCCCACCTCCTGGAACCAGCCCGTGCTTACGGGGGAATTCACGGCGCTGGGTGTTACCCGGATGTTGGAATCGGTTCGCGTGGTGAATCCCCGGATTCGTTTCTACCAGGCTTCTTCCAGCGAAATGTTCGGGATGGTGCGCGAGTCGCCCCAGAACGAGAAAACCCCCTTCTATCCCCGCAGCCCGTACGGTGTGGCCAAGCTGTACGGGCACTGGATTACTGTCAACTATCGTGAGAGTTACGATCTGTATGCCTGCTCGGGGATTCTCTTCAATCACGAGTCGCCCCGGCGTGGGTTCGAGTTCGTCAGTCGTAAGGTCACTTATGGTGCGGCGCGCATCAAACTGGGAATTCAAAAGAGGCTGAAGATGGGCAACCTGGATGCCGAACGCGACTGGGGTTTTGCGGGCGACTATACCCAAGCCATGTGGATGATGTTGCAGCAGCAGAAGCCGCAGGACTACGTCATCGCCACGGGGGTCACCCACTCGGTCCGGCAGCTCCTGGAAGTCGCCTTCGGACACCTGGGTTTGGATTACCGCGAGTATGTCGAAATCGATCCCGCTTTTCTTCGCCCCGCCGAAGTCTACCACTTGCGCGGTGATTATTCGAAGGCCGAACGGGAACTCGGCTGGAAGCCCACGGTAGCCTTCGAGAAACTGATCGAGATGATGGTTGACGCAGACATGGCGCGACTGCAAAATCCGCTGGCAAGTACCTCGGTTCGGGGGACCGTGCCGTGAAGTGCCTGATAACCGGGGCCGCCGGCTTTGCTGGTTCACACCTGGCTGATTACCTTCTCAGTCAGGGCGAAGAAGTGGTGGGCCTGATCGCCCCACAAGATGAACTCGTCAACCTGAATCACATCCTTTCCAGAATTGTTGTGGAACGGGTTGACGTCCGGGACGCCGAAGGGGTGCTTCGGGTTCTGAGCAACACCCGACCGCAGCGGATCTATCACTTGGCGGCTTTGTCGTCTCCGGTGGAATCGCTTCGCGATCCCCTGCTCACCTACAACGTAAATTTCTGTGGGACTCTGAACCTGCTCTCGGCCTGGCGTCAGGTGGAAATGGATTGTCGCTTCCTGTACGTCAGTTCCGGAGAGGTTTACGGGGCCGACCCGCCGGGCCCCATGCCCTTGCGAGAAGATTGCCCCTTGCGCCCTGCCAACCCTTATGCGGCGAGCAAGGCTGCTGCCGAACTCCTGGCCTTCCAGTTCTGCAAGAGCTATGGATTCCCCATCGTGCGGGTGAGACCCTTCAACCATACCGGGCCGAGGCAGACCGCGGCATTCGTTTGCTCGAGCTTGGCCCGGCAAGTGGTGGAAATCGAGGCGGGCCTGCGGCCGCCGACGATCACGGTGGGGAATCTCGACGTCCGGCGTGACTTCAGTGACGTGCGGGACATTGTGCGCGGTTACCACCTGCTGTTGGAGAAAGGCGAGCCCGGGGATGTTTTCCAACTCTGCTCGGGTCGGCCTGTATCGATCGAATCGATAGTGGAGATCTTGAGTTCTTCCACATCGAAGCCTATCCGAGTCGTCGTGGATGAATCGAAGGTGCGCACGCAGGAGGCAGCCGCCCTGTGGGGTGATCCCACTAAGGCCAAGCAGGCTGTCGGGTGGCTCCCGCAATACACCCTGGAAACGACGCTCGGGGACCTCCGGCTCAGTTGGGAAGACGCGTTGCGCTCTTAGCACTTGTCAGGCTGGCAGAAGGCGAGTCGCAGATGAAGTTTCAGAATCCGGCTGCTTGCGGTTCAGCCTAGAGAGGAAGCGGGGAGCTCTTTTATGAACAGAGTAGTTGAACTGGTGCTGGCAGTGACGATTGTGGGGGCAACACTGGCCTTTGGCGGCGTTCAGCCCCTTACCTACACGTTAATGGAGTTCGCTCTGTTCCTTGCCGTGTTGTTGCTCTTGTGGAAGCAGACGCGGCAGGGCGAGATCTCTATCCCGTTGCCGCTCTGGCCGGTTCTGTTCGCGCTTTGGGCTCTATTGCAGTTAGTGCCACTCCCCTCCTTTCTCATCGGTTGGATTAGTCCCGCGCGGCTCCTCGACCCGAGCCTGAGCGGCCTCGCGCCAGGCCAGTGGGTTTGGACGGCTTTGAGCATCTATCCGCACGATTCCGTGGTGGCATTAGCCAAGTTCCT
>Ga0315279_10001913_pt1 | contig 32907 bp, 26 predicted proteins | sample YL17G06_20_MG_FD_203694 | JGI IMG/M metagenome (GOLD analysis project Ga0315279, IMG submission 203694) | Sediment microbial communities from Yellowstone Lake, YNP, Wyoming, USA - YL17G06_20 | ecosystem: Environmental > Aquatic > Freshwater > Lake > Sediment | place: USA: Wyoming | collected...
ATTGTTCGAGTAAGAGGTCTCCGCCCTGCCTTCGCCGGAGCGGCTACGCGCAGGCAGGTCTAAAACTTTTCCAGCATCCCTAACCGGTGTCCTATGAAGGCGACTTTACAAAGCGCTAAAGTTTTACAAAAAATAAACTTTTAGGATTATATTTGCTGTGTTAGGTAAGACTGAGTAAAATTTATGTTAGATTTGAAAAGAACGGAGGCAGGGTCAAAGATGGCTCTGCATCCACCCTCTTAGTTACCTCCTCACCTCGTTCAATTTCTTAATCCACCCATGAATTTCCTCATGGTAGATATAAAAGACTAAGATGACCAGTGCGGATATCCCCAATAGGATCAAAAACAGCTTATATTGGTGCTCAAAAGCCTTCGCTCCCTGAAGAGTTGCCATCAATGTCCCGGGTATCCTTCCAATAGTGGAAATAATCAGAAAAATTCCTAAATGCATCGGTGTCAGACCTAAGATGTAACACAAAGCGTCTTTTGGAAAACCGGGAATTAAAAAGAGAAGAAAACTGAGTATGACGCCTTCATGGCCGATCAAATAATCGAATTTTTTCATCGTCTTGGGTGAAACAAATTTTTCAACTGCCCACCTTTTAAAGAGTCTCGCCATGCTGAAGGCAAGCCACGAACCTACGATGGAGCCGATCATGGAATAAAGCAACCCGGCCTTTACCCCAAACAGATAGCCTCCCAGGAATTCAACCGCTCCCCCGGGGATTGGAGTTGCCACCACCTGTGATAATTGGAGAAGTATATAAATCAAGGGAGAATATGGTCCAAACGAGGTGATCATTTCTTTCAGCCGGTGGGGGTCCTGTAGTAGATCATAGAATTTGCCGGCTTCAACCCATAACCTATCATTGTTTCGATTAAAGATAAATGCAGCGATTCCTCCCAAAAGACAGATCATGATTACCCATTTCAATTTTGATCGATATAATGATTTCATCAAGTTAAGATTCATCAAGCCAACTCATCATAACTTCTGTATCAAGAAATGTTGCGGCGGGATAGGCAGAAGCATCACCGAACCCTTTGTTAGCCTCTGTCTCCTTGATCTTGGACTAAATCTTTTCATTTGAAAGGGTGGATGCTGATGTGAGCGTAGTCTCCAACAGCGCAGGAATTGGTATTGTCAGAGTCCGTCAGAACGGCTATTCCTTGCGCCACCGGATGTTTCTCTCCTTTTCCAAAGAAGCGTTCGTGATCGGAAAGCACGTTACGTTCTTCGGTGACCCATGTGCCCGTGAGTGCTCGCCCGCTCTGAACAACGATAATCTTTGTTCCGCTAGAATAGGGTGAATTGAACGCCGTGCCAATGGGCAATGTGTCACTCCATATATATTTTATCGCCGTAACGAATGGCAACCCGCTCAACACAACGTATACACCCAGAACGCTGTCGGCTCCAGTTTTTATCTGCTCGTTTGAACCGGTAGGGAAGATGACGGCCCGCCAGGACCAACGAAGTATCGGATAATCCTTTATGTCCCACTTTTTCTCGTAACTGATCTGTACACTCAAGCCGCATGCGTCAGCATGTAGGAATTTCTTTTCTCCCTCAGCCTGTACCGAGTAAACCTTGGTCATATTTTTCTGGTCCCTCGATACCCAGCTTGAAGGAAATTTGCCGATCTCGTCGCCGTCGAAGGTTATGTGGAGGAGTGATTGGGCGCAGAGACTCTGGGCGCAAAAGATGAGGATGACGACAAGCAGTAGTTTCATGAAATCCACTGTGTTTCAAGTAAAGTCAGGTGACCGAAATAATAAGCTATGTCTGAAATACAAACTATTTACCACTCTCGGTAATAACTTTAGGAAGAAGTCAGTATCCTGGTTCACAATGTCTGACGGGTTAAGTTCTAACTTTACAGTTTATCCTTTAATCGAAGTGTCCTCTTCCAATACTCCTCCAGAACCTAATGCATCCCTCACCATCCCGCAGATCCTTCCAAACGCCTTCGTCTCCACCATGGATCGGTCACGGGGCCTACCCAGAGGGATCGAGACAATCCGAGTGATACGACCCGGTCGGTGTGAAAGGACGACCACACGGTCTGACATGAAACAGGCTTCTGAAATCGAGTGAGTGACCATCAAAATGGTTTTTTGTGTCTTCGACCAGATATCGAGCAAAAGCATCTGCATTGTCTTTCGAGTCAGGTCATCCAGGGCGCCAAAGGGTTCATCCATCAAGAGCAAAGGGGGGTCCAGAGCGAGGGCTCTTACAATTGCCACTCTCTGTTGCATCCCCCCCGAGAGTTCTCTGGGATAGTAAGACCAAAATTTTCTGTCCAAGCCCACCATCTTCAGTAGCGATTCGATCCGACTCACCTGCTCCGCTTTTGGAAGTTCACTTTTAGCGATTCGAAAGGGTAGAAGGCAATTTTCGAAGACCCGATACCAGGGGAAGAGAGTCGATTCCTGGAAGACAATGCCATATCCCCGAACTCTCCTCAGCTCTTGAGGAGTCTTCCCTTCGATGAGGACCTCTCCTTCGGAAGGGCCGCCCTCATCCCCAATATCTCCCAAAAGTTCAAGAAGGGTACTCTTTCCTGATCCAGAAGGACCGATGAGGGTGACCAACTCGCCCTGAGCCACCTCTAAGTAGATCCCACCCAGAGCCTCGACATCCCGATCTTTGAAATGTTTCTTGACATTAACCAACCGGATAGCGACCGGGGGGGTTGTTTCTCCATTCATCAGCGGTTTTCCTTCCAAATATCTTGAAAATAATCAAAAAGAGCGGGGTTGAAATCAGAGAGTTTCTTTCGAAACCTTTCTTCTCGAACATCCACTGTCCAAGCATCCCAATCTTCCTTTTTTGGATCCATGCCTAACGTCTGCATCTCCCAGAGGGTATGGATCGAATACGGAATGGGATCTTCCAGACTCTCGCCAATGTCGCCGACACAACACATCCGAGTCCCCTGAAATCTTTGGAATGCCCTGTGATAGAACTCTTGGGTTGTAATTGAGCCACTGCTGATGACAGAGAGGTCAGTGAGGGGAAGCCCTGGGAGGTTCCCTATCTTTGAAACCTCGAAGATGCATTGGGAGAAGACAGGTATCAGTTCCACATCCTTCTTCTGACATTCCCTGTAAATTCGTTGAATACCTCCCAGGCTTCCACAGGCAGTAAAGACATAAATCTGTTTAGGCAGATGGTGTTCAAATCCATTTCTTAAAAAGAAGACAATCGTTGAACCCGATGCGATGGCCGTATCCGGTATAAGCCATGTGTCCCGTTGATATTCTCCAATTAAGTTTTGGGCATGGATCTCCCAATCGGCACCTTCTTGGTTCAGTACCCTCTGGAGTTTGATAAAACCGGTGGGGAGAAGGAGGCGGTCATAGGGTGGGGCACATCCCATCGCATATTGGAGATCGAAAGGGTAAGCGCCCCTGAGGATGAGGTATTGGGATACATCTTTATCTCTCAATTGTTCAAAGAATAACTCGATGAATGATTTGGCAATGTAGCGGATCATATTGAATTTTGGCCGACCGCAGATCTCCCTTCCAAGAAGAAATCGTTGCCCCACCTCGCTCTCCACCACATAGATCAAAGGAGGGATGGTGGGATCATTTCGGAGATGATGCACCTCCCATACCTTGGCACTACCGATCGCATTAGAGCTGTAAGATTTGCCTACGTTTTCCAAAAAGATTCGTTCTGCCATCCCTTGCTCCTTTGGATAGTCATTGGTTAAAAGGTTAAGGTAAAGATGCCGGTTCCGTCTACGGGTTAAGTCTTGAGTCTATCAACCTTTAACCGTAACCCCTCGACCTTGCCCAAACGGGCTTCCTAACCTCAACCTAAAGACTATTCTCCGGTTAATCACTTGGGCATCACCCCACTTGGAAACTTCTCTATATATACTTTCTTCATATCCGGCATCTTCTCCAAGAGTCCGACCTTGAACATATCTTTTGCCACACTCTCCCATTTCTTCGGTTGGATGTAACCCAGACCTTGTTTCTTTGTGTCGGGCGTGATCATCAAGGCCTTCATCGGGTCCACCGCATCCATCTCGTGGGCGAAATCGAGACCTTCATTGATCTTTTTCAGAATTTCAAAAGTCTCCTTGGGGTTTTCCAGGGCCCACTGAAATCCTTTGTATCTCCCTGTCACCACTGCTTGGACGACATCAGGATACTTCTTTATAATCTCCTCTGTCGTGAAAAGGACATTATCCATCCAATCGATCCCCAATTCTTTATAGTCCTTGGTGTAGAAGGTCTTTCCCATCTTCTTTGTCTCACGCTGGGCAGTAATCAATTCGTTATACGTCATTGCAGACGCCAGTGGCCAGGTTCCCACTAACCAAGGTTTGATGTCCCCACCCTGGTTTTGAATGGTAAACTGTTTTTCCCAACCTTTCCCCACAGCACATTTCACCTTGGCATCGTATCCAATCCAGATTCCAAAATCTCCTTTGATTTCCTTAGCCGACTTGATCGGTTTCCAACTAATGATCCTCATGGCACTGGTTTGGAAATCGACGCTCACTGCAACAAGATCGATACCTTCCTTTTCGCGGGCCCTGATGATATTCTCCGGATAGTCATTCCCGAAAGCGATGTTTCCCGCCCGCACCGCAGCAACAACCTTCTGAATCGGGGAGATGCCCGGTCCTCCTTGAACCTCCTTTACTTGGACCTTCCCGTAAAAACCTTTATCCACTGCGACCCAGCCGCCTGCTGATTCCATGTGGACGAACCAGGCTTCGTGAACAATGGCCTCCTGTGCGGTCGCGGAGAATGGAAGACCGATGATCACTAATAACACCAAACATAGCCAAGATCTTTTCATATTCTTTCCCTCCTCTCTTTTTAATTGCGGATTGCGGATTTCAGATTGCGGAGTTCAATCCAAAACCCGAAATCCATTTCTACATTTTTTATTCCGCATTCACCATTCCGAAATCCGAATTCGATTCACCTCCTTTCTGCTGAGATGTGCCAGGCAATGGCCCGTTTCTCGATGAGAGTGATCACTCCGACAAATGAAAGGCCTAATAGGGAGCAGGCGATAATACTGGCAAAGACCCGAGGGGTGTCCATGATGTAGATGGCATCGACGATCAGAAACCCCAACCCCCTGTAAGCTCCAAACACCTCACCCACGACCGCACCGATCACGGCCAGTGTCCAAGCCACTTTGAAACTGGCAAACAACTGAGGAAGGGCAAAAGGAAATTGGAGATACCAAAACTTTTGCCATCTCGATGAACAATAAGAGTCCATCCACTTCATCTCCGATGCGCCGACAGAGGCAAGGGCTTTGAAGGTCGGACCCAATACGGGAAAGAAGACGCAAATGATGGCGGTGATGACCTTGGACCACATACCACTCCCAAAGATGATGACAATCGGTGCAGCAATGGCAACGATTGGGGTGCTATTGAGGATGACCGCATAAGGATAAAACATCTCTTTCAAAGGTCGGGACCAGAGGAAGAGAATAGCCGTCAGGATCGCTGAGAACGAGCCGATGATGAAACCGACACCCGACTCCAAAAGGGTCATGGTCGTGTGGGAGGCAAGGAGCCGAGATTTGGCAATCATATAGGAGACAATCGTTAATGGTGTAGGAAGGAGAAATTTTGGGATCTCCAGCCATCTTACGAGCAATTCCCATAGCAACAATATACCGACAATGGATCCGATGGAATAACGATTCATCTTTTAATTTCGGAATTCGGAATTCGGAATTTAAATCCAAAATTAAAAATCTGGAATTCTAAATTTAATAATCCGCATTCCGCAATCTGCAATCCGCATTCATAAACGGTCTTGGTTCATAAACTTGCCCTGATAAGAGGCTTCTCCCTCGGTCCTCTCCAGAATGATCTGGCAGATTCGGACACCGGGTTTGAGGACGAGAGGGAACGGGGCAAGATTTCCTATCTCAAGCACCTGACGATTATTAATCCCGGGTTGGACAAACCCCGCGGTCATGTGAATGACCAGACCCATTCGAGCAAAACGGCTCCTTCCCTCGAGCCAGCCGCAGATATTGCCGGGTAATTTGATCCTTTCATGGGTAATCCCTAAGACCGTTTCTCCTGGCATTAAGGTGAAAGATTCTTCAGCTTTCAGGTGTTCGGTGAGACCTTCAATAGATATACTATCCTCCACGACACAAGCGTTTCTCAGTTTTTTAAAAACCCTGAATTCATTGCCAAGGTGTAGGTCAATGGAACCTGGGCCCACCTGATCCTCCTCGAATGGATTGATCTCAATGGTCCCCTGGCTGATCTCCCTCAGAATTTCTTTCCTTGTAAGCACTCCCATAAGGCGATCCTCCGTTCACAACCAGTTTCTTCCCCTCCCTTGGCGGGAGGGGATAAAGGGGAGGGGGAACTAACCGCCCTTATTCACCCCCACCGCGCCGTCGCCAAAGCGCTATGGCGCGTCGGCGACCTCGCCTTCCCCATCTGAGGGGGAGGGGAATAAAGCAAGATTTCATTTCGGGGAGGCCCTCACCTCCAGGCAGGGAGCTTCAGGCAACGTCGAAGATGGTTGGATCTTCCGATGGTATTCCTGGATCGAATTCACTGACATTCCTCTTTTTATGAGGGACTCGATCCCATTGACCACCGCTTCCGCACCAAAGAGGGTTGTGATACAAGGGATGTTATGGGCCACGGATTGACTTCGTATGGCCACTTCATCCGCCTTGGGTTTCTTCCCGCTCGGTGTATTGATGACCAGATCGATCTCCCCATTTTTGATTCGATCCACGATATCCGGCCTGCCTTCCCCAACCTTGAATACGGTTTGGACAGGGATCCCGTTATTGGTCAGAACCTTTGCGGTTCCTTTGGTCGCGACCACCTCAAATCCAAGATCGATCAATTTTTTAGCGACGAAAACGATGGTCCGTTTGTCCTTGTTCATGACGCTGATAAAAACCCTCCCCTTCAAAGGCATGTTGAGCCCAGCGCCGATTTGAGACTTGGCAAAGGCCATACCGAAATCCGTGTCGATTCCCATCACCTCTCCAGTGGATTTCATCTCAGGACCTAACACCGTATCGACCCCATAGAAACGGTTGAACGGAAAGACCGATTCCTTCACGGCAATATGGTTGATTTCAACCTCTCGTTCGATGCCGAGTTCCTGGAGCCGCTTCCCCACCATCACCTTTGCCGCAATCTTGGCCCAGGGAACCCCTGTCGCCTTGCTGATAAAGGGAACGGTTCTGGAGGCCCTGGGATTGACTTCAAGGACATAGATGATGTCATTTTTGATCGCATATTGAATATTCATTAAGCCCACGACCTCGAGTTCCTTGGCTAAGGCATAGGTATTGCGTTTTAAGCCCTCGATCAACTCATCGCTCAGAGAATAGGGGGGTGTGACACAAGCGCTGTCCCCGGAATGGATCCCGGCTTCTTCGATATGCTCCATGATGCCGGCGATGACACAGGTTTCTCCATCCGAGACCGCATCGACATCGATCTCGATCGCATCTTCCAAAAATTTATCGATGAGGATGGGGTGTTCCGGGGAGGCCTCCACAGCACGTTTCGCAAAACTTTCTAAAGACGCCTCATCGTAAACAATCTCCATGGCCCTTCCCCCTAAAACATAAGAGGGCCTCACCACCACGGGATAGCCAATGTCATTCGCAATCCTTCGGGCTTCTTCCACAGAGTTGGCCGTCCCGTTCAATGGCTGAATGAGCCCCAATTTCTTGAGAAGGGTTTTGAAACGTTCTCGATCTTCAGCCCGATCGATGTTTTCAGGAGTCGTCCCGATAATTTTCGCCCCAGTCTTCTCTAATGGGACCGCCAGATTAAGGGGGGTCTGGCCCCCGAATTGGACGATCACCCCGTCGGGTTTTTCTACACGGATGATATGGAGAACATCTTCGAGCGTGAGCGGCTCGAAATAGAGTTTATCAGAGGTGTCGTAGTCCGTCGAGACCGTTTCCGGATTGGAGTTCACCATGATCGTTTCATAATCCAACTCTTTTAGAGCGAACGAGGCATGGACACAACAGTAATCGAATTCAATCCCCTGCCCAATTCGATTCGGACCTCCCCCTAAAATCATGATCTTCTTTCTCGAGGAGGCCTTGGATTCGTCTTCCGTCTCGTAAGTGGAGTAGTAGTAAGGCGTGTAGGCTTCAAATTCTGCCCCACAGGTGTCGACCAGCTTGTAAGTGGGGAGAATGCCTTTCTCCTTTCTCAGGTTTCGGAGGGTGGCTTCATTAAAACCGAGGAGGTATCCGAGTTGGAAATCTGAGAAGCCGAACTCCTTTGCTTTTCTTAGAAGTGGCTCTGGAAGGCGAAATTGATCAGGGGTGATGGTCTTTTTCCAGAGTTCCAAATCCCTCACCTTCACCCCATAGGAGCTGATCTCTTTCTCGAGATCGACAATCTCCTGAATATTGAGCAGAAACCAGGGATCGATCTTGGTCAATTCGTGAATCTCCTCAACCTCCATCCCCGAAAGCAGAGCATCCCGAATATAAAAAATTCGTTCTGCATTCGGTGTGAAAAGTTTTTTCCTGATCTCTTCAAGAATGTTCGATCGAGTAGAATCGTTTGCGATGTCGACGGGGAAGGGGAATTTTCCCTTTCCATCCGCCCCGAGGCCGTATCTTCCGATCTCCAGAGAGCGAAGGCCTTTTTGGAGGGCTTCTTTGAAGGTTCGGCCGATGGCCATGGTCTCACCCACTGACTTCATCGAGATGGTCAGGGTGGGGTCTGCTCCAGGGAATTTTTCGAAGGTGAATCTTGGAATCTTCACCACACAGTAGTCGATGGTCGGTTCAAAACAGGCAGGTGTCTTTTTAGTAATATCGTTGGGAATCTCATCCAGGGTATATCCGACGGCCAATTTGGCGGCCATCTTAGCGATGGGGAATCCTGTTGCCTTGGAGGCCAGGGCAGAAGATCGGGACACCCTCGGGTTCATTTCAATGATGACCATTCGTCCATCCTCAGGGCGAATGGCAAACTGGATATTGGACCCTCCGGTCTCCACACCGATCTCTCGGATCGCCCGGATGGCCGCATCCCTCATCCTCTGGTACTCCTTATCCGTTAGGGTTTGGGCGGGTGCTACGGTGATGCTGTCTCCGGTATGAATGCCCATCGGATCAAAATTCTCGATGGAGCAGATGATGACGACATTATCATGAAGGTCCCTCATCACCTCCAGTTCGAATTCCTTCCAGCCGAGGACAGACTCTTCGATCAGAATCTCACCGATCATACTCGACTCAAGTCCACGGGCTGCCACCTCTTCGAACTCTTCAATATTATAGGCGACGCCACCCCCTGTTCCACCTAAAGTGAAACTGGGCCGGATGATCAAGGGGAAACCGATTCCTTTTGCCACCTCCATCGCCTCATCCAGAGAGCAGGCCAGCCCACTTCTGGGGAGATCGAGACCAATCTTCTTCATCGATTCCTTGAAGAGATTTCGATCCTCTCCTTTTTTGATGGCTTCATATTTGGCCCCGATCATTTGAACGCCATATCTCTCAAGAACCCCGGACTCATAGAGGGCGACGGAAACGTTGAGGCCGGTCTGACCGCCCAATGTAGGGAGGAGGGCATCCGGTTTTTCCCGCTCAATAACCTTTTCCAATATTTGGGGCGTGACCGGTTCAATATAGGTGCGATCTGCCATCTCAGGATCCGTCATAATCGTGGCAGGGTTGGAGTTTACCAGCACCACTTCAAATCCCTCTTCCTTTAAAGCTTTGCAGGCCTGGGTCCCTGAGTAGTCAAACTCGCAGGCCTGACTGATCACAATGGGTCCGGACCCGATGATCAGAATTCTTTTGATATCCGTCCTTTTAGGCATTGGAGTGTTGCTCCATCATCTTTACAAATTCACTGAAAAGATGCTGAGAATCGTGAGGTCCTGGGGAGGCCTCAGGATGATACTGAACCGAAAAAATCGGAAGTTGCTTATGCCTCATCCCTTCCAGAGTTTGGTCATTGAGGTTGATCTGAGTGGGTTCGATCTGGTCCGGATCGAGGGAATGGATGTCAACACAGAATCCATGGTTCTGGGAGGTGATCGCCACCTTACCGGTCTTGAGATCTTTGACCGGTTGATTGGCTCCCCGATGGCCAAACTTCAATTTAAATGTCCTTCCCCCCAATGCTAACCCTAAAAGCTGGTGGCCCAGGCAGATCCCGAAGATAGGTTTTTTCCCGATGAGTTGGCGAACCGTCTCAATGACATAGGGAACTCCCTCCGGATCGCCAGGTCCGTTGGAGAGAAGGATTCCATCCGGGTGATGGGAGAGGATCGTTTCCGCTGAGGCGGAGGCAGGCAGAACGATCACCTCACAATTCCAATCGCAAAGGGACCGGAGGATATTATACTTGACACCAAAATCCATAGCGACCACCTTTGGTCGAAAGTGGAGAGTGGAAGGTCGAAAGTCGAGGTTTAAGAATTGAGGATCGTTAACGTTCATCCATGGGAAGGGCTCTCGGCAGGTGACCTCTTTGACCAAATCCCTGCCAATCAGGCCTGGGGAGGCCTTGGCCTTTTCAACGAGACGATCTCGATTTAGGTCTTCGGTGGAAAGGATGGCTTTCATCGCGCCACCTAAACGGATGTGTTTTGTGAGGGCCCGCGTATCCATTCCCTCTACTCCCATAATGCGGTGTTGGATCAAATATTCGGATAGACATTTATCCCCACGCCAATTGCTGAACACGGAACTGTTCTCTCTGATGATGAACCCTTCCACCTTCGGCCCTCGGGATTCGATATCCTCCTCATTCACCCCATAATTACCAATGAGTGGGTAAGTCATAATAACAATCTGACCCTTATAGGAAGGATCGGTCAGAATCTCCTGGTAGCCTGTCATGCTGGTGTTGAAGACCACTTCTCCTGTCTTTTCTCCAGGAAAACCGAAAGACCAACCCTCGAATACCGTGCCATCCTCCAAGGCAAGTATGGCTTTCTGAGTGTTTTTCATTGAACCACCTATGTTTAATCCCTTCCAATCGTCCGCCGCCATAGTCTGGCTCTGGACGGCGGTGCCTCCCTTATAAAAGGGAAGAGAAAAGAAACTCCCCCTTTATTAAAGGGGGATGGAGGGGGATTATCGATGTCCCCATAAAAAAAGACCCCCGATCCCGTTGAACAGAATCGAGGGTCTACTGATTGGCTTAACTTGTTTGACCATAAAGGTTTCTTTAAATCATTTTTGACTTTTTACCATACCCGTGTTTATTTGTCAAGGTTTCTTTAGGCATGGATATAGATTTTTGTTTTAGTCGGTCTGGCCATCAATTTTTCGATCTTAGTCTGAATCTTTTTCCTATCCGGATTCTTTTCCCATTCCTTCCAGTCATCGACGCTCTGCCAGGTAGTGATCACGATGTAGTTATGAGGGTCATCCATAGCCCGGAGTGTCTCGCCCGAGATATAGCCTTTTGACGGAACTGCTTTCGATCTCAATTCCCTGAGCAGTTTTGCAAAATCCGATTCCTTCCCCTTTTTTACCTTCCGATCGATGACGATCCTCACTGCCATGGTTTTACACCTCCCTCTTTTTTTAAAATTTTACCAAGTCTTTTTGGATTTTTCAAGTAAAATTTTATCATAATTGTAATGCCTCAGTTACGGAAGGTTTATCCATGTCCAACACCTGTAGGAGCAGCATCTTGCTGCGACGCATATCGCACCTGCCTGCCCGCCGAAGCCTTGGCGCAGGTGGGGAAGGTGCTCCTACAGGGTTATTCATTCTGTTGGCCTGAAACCTTATCTTCAAAAAAAATGACACATGAAGATGGGTGACCCAGCTCACTTCCGCTCCTTGGAGTGAGCAACAGGCCGTACCCTTGACACCCTGCTTAACCCGCATTATAATCTGGACAGACTAGACAGGAGGACAACGATGGCACGGGTATGGCAGATCCAAGAAGCGAAGAATAAGTTCAGCGAAGTCGTAGACGCAGCCATCAAGCACGGCCCGCAGGTCATCACCAAGCGCGGTGTAGAAACCGTGATTGTGCTTTCCTATGCTGAATATCGCAAGGTGATGCTGAACCAGAAAAAGCTCTCCGACTTCTTCCGCGAGTCGCCGTTGGCTAAGGTTGATCTTGATCTTAGGCGTGACAAGGGCGGTCTGAGAGCAGATATCGCCCTATGAACTATGTGCTGGACACCAACGTTATTTCCGAGCTCATTTCAAAGCAACCCAACAAGAAAGTTGTGGAATGGCTTGATCGTCTCGACCCAAACATGATCTACCTGAGTGTTATCACGATTGGCGAGATACGGAAAGGGATCGAAAAGCTTCCGCCTTCGAAACGAAGAGATGCGGTCAAAGAATGGCTCGAAGCGGATTTATTGCTCCGATTCCAGGGAAGAATTCTTGAAATCACGACAGAAGTGATGTTAATCTGGGGAGAACTTACCGGGCGGTTAGAAAAGGAAGGGAGACCGATCACAGCGATTGACTCACTCATCGCTGCGATCGCACTTCAAGGAAATTGTTGTCTTGTCACTCGAAATGAGCATGATTTTCAACATACGGGAGTGACGATGATCAATCCGTGGAAAGAAGCTTAGAATTAGCTAAGATGGTTTGGGGATGGCGGTTTGGTTGGTTTTAGGACTGGGGAAGTAGATAGGCCGAGAGGTTACGAGGTTAGGCTCGGCAGCGAAGCGACTACAGATACGGTCCAAAACGGATTTCAGGTTGGGAGAGAGGATGAGAGAATGATTAGAAACAGTTTCCTAAGTTGCATTATTGCAGACCTGACCTAAAATCTTTTCCTATACCGATTAACCCTCTCCATCTACCCCCCATCCCCACCTTCCCCCGGAAGGGGGAAAATCCTGACAATATTTGCTTAACAAAATTTCAAGAAATTCAAGGTTAGTAGTACAGATTTCAAAAGATGATTACAGAGATTTCGGGACTTTTTCAGAAATCTCTTGGTGGGGGAGGTGGGAAGATCCTCAGAGACTATCGGGGAAGCGGCGCTTCCGGTTTAATGGTAGCCTTCCAATTCTCCGGTTGGGAGAATCCATCGGAAATTTTCAGGGAGAAGTGTTTGGAGATGGCCGTCGATGGGAACGGTGAGGTGGTTGTTTTCCTGGGAGATATCGAGGCCGAAGATACTTTTTAGGTGAAGGAGACGGTCTACAATTTCTGCCCATTTTTTATCATCGACAGGGTGCACGACACACCCCTTATACTGAGCTTTGTCCAATCTGGCATCGAGGTCATAGAAGATGGCCTCGCCAGCAGAGGCGCCTGCCAAGATTTTGGCCCCTTTATAAGGAGAATCCATTCGGTGAAGGATTCCATCATATCCACGGAAGAGGCCGAGTACGAGCACCGAGCCGCCCATGAGTGCCTGACAGAGGTGTTCGTAAGCAGTGCCGACTATATTTACCTGTAACCCGGGACCCGTAGGATCGCTAACCGCACAGACCCATCCCCGGTCTACTACGTTGCCGAGGATATTGAATGTACCTCCTTTTGCAGAGTATCCTGTCACTTTACCTGCATCACCATGAATCTCCAAAGTCCCAGAATGCATGACCATTCCGGTGAAATTCTGGGCATGGTTGTGCACCCGTACTAAGGTGCCCATGTTGAATGCTCCGCAATATTCACCAGGGCTTCCGAAGACGTCTAAGGTGGTATCAAATGTGAAACCGGTGCCCATTCCCATGCCGATGCCTCTCTGGCCTCCCACCCTGTAAACGATGAATCTCCTCCATCCCGTTCGGTGGGCGTAATCCAGAAAACAACTGAGGGTTTGCAGGTGGTCGATTCCTTCGGGTCGGAATTCTCGGGCGTCCACGACAAGTGCCTGGTGGATATTTTCAGGCTTTGCAAGTCCCCAAGCATCCTTGAATATCACGCGAACGATCCCATTTTCGCCTTGGGTGGGGTTAAGCAGGGAGGGGACATGATCGAGCAGGGAGTTGATCTCTTCGTGCGCGATATGAAGAATTGCTCCCCTGTCTTTGCTTCCAATTTTCCAACCAGGTAGGTAGTCGCAGAGTTGTGTCAGTTCTTCAATGGCTCGCAGAGCGGAGAATTTTGTTGTGATGTCCTCCAAGGCTTTCTTAAATTCTCCAAACCCCCATCGAGAGAGTCGTTCACGGATGAAAAGAGTTGGATTGGATTCAAAATCTTCTTTCCCAAGGTCCGCCACAGGAGAGAGAGGCTCCGAAGAAAGAAATTCCCCGTGGGGGATCTTTATGGGGCGGCCAAATTTATCTACCACTTCGTGGCCTGTAATTCGTCCCTTCTCGTCATAGAAGACCCTGCTCACCATACCTGTATTTACTGTGAAGGTGAGGGCAGGGAAGGTGCTGCGCATCAGTCCGAGACGATAAAGCTCTTCAATTCCCGCATCGCTTCCCTGTTTCTCGGAGCAGATGATAGAGACAAAGTTTTCTCCATCGTCATAGAGCATGGCCACATTGGGTCGCAACAGCGAAGGATCAATAATATCCAATCTTTCAATCACCCGGCAATAGGGATCAATCCGACCGCAAAGGTACTGATAGGGACCATCCGGTGCACTTTCAAGCTCCACTTCCTGCACGCGCTGGAAACGCTCTTTGATCTCAGGTGGCAATTGGGTCAGGTTCCATCCTGTCGTCGGTGAGAAGGATTCAACCAAGGCGTCGAAAGGATAATGTAGGTATTGACTGAGTAAATGGAGCTTGAGGGATGCTACCGCTGTGTCCGTCTGGGCCAGAGGTGTTAAGTTGAACTGAGACACCCGGTTCCACATGGTGCGATAGTTGGTCGTCTCTCCATTATGGGTGAGGGCTGTGTGTAACTCGGCAAAGGGATGAGCATTCATTTGGTCGACCACAGAACCAGTGGCCAGTCGTCGGTGGATGACGTTCACCGGAGCGTCCGGGAGATCCCATGGGATGTGCCTGCCATCGCTTTTCCAGCAGCCGGAGTTCTTTCCACAGGAAAGGACGGCCGCCTTCTTCTGTTGAACCTCTGCATAATTCTCACGGGTGATTTTGCGGGCCAGCCGGTAAATATATTCGTCCTCAGCCTCCTGGAGAAATTTAATATCGTTTTTATAATTCCCAATGGTCAGATCTTTGTAGCGAATCTGCCTGGGTGGCCAGATGGGATCATTCAGTAGGTCATGCTCAATAAACCGATACAACTCTTCTTGTCGCACCCGCACGAAAAATCGGAAGACATCACCCGGATCTTTCTCACCGAAAAGTCTGAAGTCCTGCTCTTCCCCCTTTTGATCGCGGCGATAGGGGATGCGGCATTTCTCCAGATCGCCGTCGAAGTCATCCGCCCAAAGTCCGGTGAAATATTGGGAGTAAATTTGCTGCATGATTCGCCGCCGTTCAGCCAGAATTTCCTCCCTGGCCTTTGCACGGATCTCTGTGAAGTCCGTGTCCGGATGCTTCATAAGAAATTCCTGCTCCACTTGTGATTGCAGCACTCCTTTCACCAGTACGTGGAGAGAATAATGATCCATCCGATGTGGATAGCAGCCTCCCTTCCAGATTCCGACTCCATCCATCCCACGGTTGGCCATTCTGTCGAGGATCAGATCCATGACATGACTCGGAATGAAATGGTTGGAGACAATGGCAGCCACACCACAATCCGAGGGAGCCGGCATCTGTATTTCAGAGGCCGGGCGTGAGATTTCAGTCCGGCGACGCCGGCGTTCCCGAACTCTCTCTTTCATGAGAGGCCATTCGATGCAGTCATAACGACCCCGGAGTTCCCGGATATCCTTCATTCCCAGGGCTGCCAAGGCCCTGACTGTTTGGGCCTGGAGGATAGCACGGAAGTTGATGATTTGTTGGGCATTGATTTCCACGTTACGCAGCAACTGCATCTTGGGTTCGATAGTGGAGATGCCGCTTCGGCATCCTGACTCACAGTTACGGTCCCGAACACAGCCGATGGCAACGAGGTCTGCGGTTCCCAGGATGACTCCATCAAGACCTAAGGCGACCCCTTTGATGACATCGCCCCATGTGCGAAATCCGCCGCTCCCCATGAAAACGACAGTATCCCTCAGACCATCGTCCATCAATTTTTCGTGACAGATGGGGATCGCATACTCCATGTGCATTCCCATCTGACCTTTGATGATATCTGGAGCTGCACCTGTGCCTCCACGGGGACCATCGAGCCAGACCTCGATAACCATCCCGTTGTCTTTGGCAATTCGGGCAAGACCGGCGAAGATGAACTCAATGTCAGGAGATGGGGAAACCTTAATGCAGATGGTGGTACGGCGGTTGATCATACGGACCGCATCGATAAAGGCCTTGACGTCTTCAATGGAATAGCAGTTGTGGAAAGGAAAAGGAGAGATGAGGCTCGTCCCCTTAGCCACTCCCCGAAGCCTCGAGACCAGACCGAAGACCTTCCTGCCCAACAGATGCCCTCCCACACCCTGTTTGGCCCCCTGGCTGTAAGCGATGACCACGCGCCGGGCGCGGCGAATGGTCTCTTTGGTGACTCCGAATAATCCTGTCTTAAGCTGGGTCGAAACAAAAGATTCATCTTCAGGTGTGACAATCGGAACATACTGAATTGGCATCGAGCCCGGATATCTTCGGAGCGCTTCGATGAGTGTCTGGTATTCTGGTAATTCGTCCAACTCCTGCTCTACGCGCTGGGTCACTTTTTCAAGACGGATGAGTTTCCGTTCTTCCATAAGAGGGCTCAACAGGGCCACCTGTTGATCAGTCAAATCGAGCGGATCCCACTTTGAATCGAGAATAAAGATGGTGGGGTATCCCCCTTCGCCGGTATCGACTTGAGTTCCAAGGGCCCGCGAGGCCAGGACCCGGGCACGCCAGGTTCCTGGGCCGATAGACCCAACAGACATTCCGGCTCCCATGAAGGGTGTTTTCACTCGTAATTCCGGAGAGAGTCGAAGGCCTGTGGAAACTTCATCCAATCTTTCTTCAGGGATGGAATCGGGGTTATTCTGAAAGAGAACGTTGATGTTATCGAAACCATCTCCTAAATTCCCTCGTTCTTCAGTATGCGACAGGAGAAGCGTCTCCTGATCACCACTGGCCATGTGGCCTACCGAAGCGATCAGAGAGGCTGGCCAGACGTAGTCCTGGTCGAAGATACGATAGCATGAGGGTTTCAGGTCACAATTGTAAAACCGATGCGGCAGATGGGTGGGCTGGATCAAATTTTTCAGTTGACTATATCGCCATCCATACCCGTCACCCTCTCGATGAATACGTGCAATATTGCATTGGCGGTTTCGCTCCAGTCGTTCCCTGCTTTTAAAATAGTCGTAAACCCTCTCCTCCAGATCGTCAAAAATGAGCAGTCGATTTTCCTCTCCCACTGTCTTCCTGATTTCCTTGAATCCAGAAGCACCCAAAACCTCAATGATCTGGACATTCCAGACCCGGATGAGATTGATCATTCGCTTTGCCAGTGCCGACGTATCCTGTGGAATCCGAAGAGGTTCTCCTCTCAGAAATTTTTGCCGCGCCATTGGATCGACTGTAAACAGGACTGGCCAATCAATCTTTATTCCGTTAGCGCCCCGTTGGATGGTCTTTTGTGCATCTGCAGCAAATCGAATACCCCCTGCAGCAAGGATCGAGAACCGGTGCCGCAGCTTCTGCTCCACCAAGAAGCGATGGATAGCAGGCACGGCATCGGTCGTAGGATAATATCCTTTCCTCTCATCGTAATCCGAAGTCAGGCACAGGAGATCAAAGGGAGACTCATAGAGCGATGTGATCAACCTCTGGAAACCTAATGTAGGCCGGAGTTCTGAATCGATGTCATCCTTCCCAATCTTCAATACCGCACAGAGAAGGGTTGATTCTGAGAAGAGGCTCTTTATCTCATCGATCCTTTCCATCAGGTCATTATCCAGTTCAATCTCTACCAAATCGGGAATCCGGCCGAGCAGCACCTCGGGCCACTTTTTTCTCGTCACTAATTCTTCTGTATCTTTGGCTGTCAATCGGAGGATCCATGAATCGAATCTACCCGCAAGGCCCGATCCGTAGCGTTTAACTTCCTCGAGCCTCAATGTCAGACGGGTTCCCATCTCTTTGGCGGCCTCAAGCATAGCCTCCAATAGATTCTCGCCTCCATCCATGGGCATGACGTCTAAGATGAGGGGCGTTTTCAATCCGATCAGACGGGGAGCAGGAGTCTCCGATCTTTCTCCGTTGAACGTCAGATACTTCGGCCGTTGGCCGAGCTGGATGGCGATGGCATCGGCAGAGCTTTCATAAAGGAGGTTCTGGGCAGGTCCCACGATATGAAAGTGGCCGAAACGGATTCCGTCATTCCCTGAGCCACGATGGGGATCTCCTTGACCTGTTCCAGAGACAGGAATCTTTCCAGTGGTTGCTTCAAGGTCGATGCGGCTGATGACCCCGCTGTTCCAGTACGGATCATTCATCTGGAGTATGTCTGGATGGAGTTCCACGGAGGTGGCGGGTATGCCTTTCGCAATCTGCGGACATCGCTCCAGGCAGGCGCCGCAACCACGACAGAGCGCTTCATCATCGATGACCACACGACGGGGGTCTGATTCACTCCGTTTTCGCGCAGAATACATGCAAGCGTCCACGCACGTCCCGCAATGCAAACAGTACTCTTCGTCAATGAGGACACGGTGTTTCGGGAAGGTTTGGCGCTGCTCGCGAATCTTTTGGTCAAAACCCGTCCGGATGACATCGAGGAATCGCTGAAAATCAAGGCCATTTTCGACGTCTTGGATGAATCGGGTGACTTCCTGGATCGGGAAGTCAATGGTACGGGATAAATACTTCTCCAGGTCATCAAAAAGCTGGCGATGTTTTAGGTTGACCTGGCACCCTTCGTCACAACGTCCACAATGCATACAGAAATAGAGGGGCAATACTTTAGAAAGTTCGAGGCTGTTCTTTTCCAGCGCCCTCTTGATGATGAGCAGTTTCCCCCTCGCCGTGAAAGTTTCGTCCCGAGTTGCCCTATAGACCGGACATTGGGAAACGCAACTTCCACACTGGGCACAGGAGAGGATATCGTTGGCAATGCCTTCGAGGCCCTCCGGAACCACGGGAACCCGGTGGCGAAGTGTCTTTTCAGGGATGAGGGAAAAGAGTTTGAACATGAGCCACTGGGCTGTGGAAAGCTCAAGGTCGAAGATTCCAGCACGGAAGAGCATTCTCTGAAGGGGACCTAATCTCCCCGAAACATGGAAGAACTTCCCGGGATTAAGGATTCCGGCGGGATCCACTTGTTTTTTATAGCGAGCCAGCTCCTTTAATTCCTTTTTTGGGTAGAGATGATGCAGGAAAGGCGTATTCCATATTCCCAGGCCGTAGGGTTTTCCATGGTAGAACTGGACTGCCAGTCTGACCATCATGGGAACGAGCATGAGATCCGCATAGAAAATGGCCTTTCGATAATCCGTGGCCAGCATAGCCAAAAAGAGCACTTGTCCATGGTCTACGAGATGGGAGGTTGGATAAAAGGTCAGGCCCAGGCGCTTTCCCCATTCTCTGATCTTTTCATAATAGGAAGCCACCTGATCCAGGGGAAGAAGAACTTCAGTAGCCAGAAGGGAAGGTCCCAGATGTTTGATGGACATGGGGAGGAAGCGTTCTTCCCAGAGGGTGTTGGCTGATTCTTCATCTCCTGTTTGAATTCCATTTTGATCAACATAAGCCTTCAATTCACGGGTTGCCTCTTCATCCGAAAAAGCAACCATGACCAGATTCTTATCTTCAACAGAAATTCTTCCATTCGACTGTGCTCTCAGGGCACGTACGAACTCAGAATGGTAGACCACGAGTTCATCAGGATGAATCGAAGGATGATCAGATAACTTCTTGGCGAAGGCATAGGCAGAGGCCGGTTCTTCAAAGGGAATAATCACTGGATACCAACGGGGAGGTCTTCGGCCCACTCGGAGAGTGGCCTTCACAAGGATGCCCATCTGCCCCTCGGTAGAAAGGAAATAGTTGATCTCAGGATCCCCTGCTGAAAGATCTTTAATCTTTCCATCGGGTGTGATCACTCGTAGGGAGACCAATTGATTTCTCACGGAACCATTGTGATAGGTGCCGAATCCCATTCCTCCAGTGGCCATCCAACCTGCGAGGGTTCCGCCTTTTCCGGAGGTCATGGTGAGGAGGATCAAGTCATGGCGCTCCAGTTCCCGCCCGATATCAAGGAAACGGGCTCCTGGGCCTACGGTCAACTGAAGGGTTTCTCGATTCACTTCAATCTTATCCATTAACCCAAGATCGATCAGTATTCCTCCGCGGGTAGGGACGGCTCCACCGTATCCCCACGTTCCAGCGCCCCTGACGGTCAATGGGATTTTGTGCTCTCGGGCAATGGAAAAAATCTCTAAGAGGTGTTCTTCAGTGGTGGGCTGGAGAACGAGATCAGGGAGGCTTTTGAGCATGAGGTCCCGAATCAAGGGCGGGAGATCCACGTTGAGATCATTGCGGTAATATTCACGCTTCTCAGGACTTTCGATGATTCGGAGGTCCGAATTCCGATGCAAGATAGCATCGAGGGCATCCCTCCATGGAGGACGATCTTTCTTCTCTTTCACTGAATTGTCTGACCTCATTTCATCCCTGTAGCAGCCTTCTGTGCCATTCGTTCAATGGGTAAACAAGATAGCAATGGGATGGGTGCTAAAGGCATTTGGCTGAGTTATCTTCTTGGACCAAGACATGATCGGGGCGCATAATCTCCACGATCATGCCGTACCCTCCCTAATCGATCAAGAGGATCCTCGAGAAAACAGCTACAATTATTTTAATAGGTTCAACGTACAGATTCAATACAGCTTCATGAATTTAAGAGGCTTTGTTGACCGGCAAGTGCCCCGTCCCGCCTGAAGCGGGATAGACGGGGTCAAGGGGCACAATGTAAAATGATATTACATCGGCGGCTTCTTGATTTCTGGGACCAATTGACAGTATTTCGGTGAGCGCTGCGAAGAAAACAAAGAAAGAATACGCTTATTTGAATCTTGAAGGTTTGACCTCAGGCCGACTACCAGTTTAGAATGTTACTAAGGAGTCCATAATTGAGTAGATATATTGCTTAGAAAATCTCCCCTCGCCCCTCTTTGCCAAAGAGGGGTAATTCCTCCCTTTTGTAAAGGGAGGGGAGGAGGGATTTAGTTTCCGGTGTCTATACAATTGTAGACTGACTAATATATCCCCTTAACAAGAAATAGTAAAAAATGTCGATCATTCACGGTCTTCTCGAAAGGATCTCTTACCACAACGAAGAAAATGACTTTGTGGTGGCAAAACTTCGTGAAAAAGATAAAAAGGAGCTGACCACCATTGTGGGTAATCTTTCCGGTATCAACCCTGGGGAATCCCTGAAACTGACAGGTAAATGGGTACACAATAAGAGATTCGGTGAACAATTTCAGGTCGAGGGGTTCGAAGTTACCGTACCAGCGACCATCCACGGGATTCAGAAGTATCTTGCCTCCGGATTGATTAAAGGCATTGGCCCGATCATGTCAGAGAGGATTGTCGAAAAGTTTGGGCTTCATACCCTTGAGGTTATTGAAAAGACATCTGAAAAGCTATCTGAGGTGGAAGGCATTGGTCCAAAACGGATCTCCATGATCAGAAAAGCCTGGGAGGAGCAGAAAGAGATCAAAGAGATCATGATCTTCCTGCAGGGCCATGGAGTAAGTGCTACCTATTCTGCCAAGATCTATAAACAGTACGCAAATCAGTCGATTGAGATGGTCAGGGAAAATCCTTATCGTTTAGCCCGTGACATACACGGGATTGGCTTTATTACTGCAGATAAGATCGCTCAAAATCTCGGTATCGATCGCAATTCCCTGATCCGGGCCAAGGCAGGTCTCATCTATGTCCTGGATCAGTTGACGGAAGAGGGCCATGTCTACTACCCTGAAATTCAATTGATTCACAAGACAAAGGAAATACTCAATGTTGATGAGGAAATCGTTATCCTGGCCGTAAAGGAGCTATCCAAAGAAAAGGAGCTATTCTTAGAAGACCTTGATCCTGATGGTAATCTTAGGGCTGCCTTTCTTCCCCCCTTCTATGTGGCAGAAACGGGAATTGCTCAGAGGCTGATGGATCTGAAGGGATCTCCTTCAAACATCCGGCCCATCCATCCGGAAAAGGCGATCGAATGGGTACAGCAGAAATTGAACATAGAACTTGCTCAAAGACAGGAGGAGGCGGTTCTTTTAGCAGCCACTTCAAAGGTGTTAATTATCACCGGTGGCCCTGGGACCGGGAAGACGACCCTCATCACAGCCATACTGAGAATCTTTCAGCAATTAAAGCTTAGGATCCTTCTTGCAGCTCCCACGGGAAGGGCAGCCAAGAGAATGAATGAGGCAACGGGCTGGGAGGCAAAGACCATTCATCGCCTCCTTGAATACTCTCCCTATAAGGGTGGTTTTAAGAAAGACCAGGACGATCCTCTTGAGGCGGATGTGGTCATCATCGATGAGACCTCCATGGTCGACACCCTTTTGATGTACCATCTCCTGAAAGCCATTCCATCCCACGCCCCCACCTGATCTTGGTGGGAGACGTCGATCAGCTCCCTTCAGTGGGTCCTGGAAATGTCCTGAAGGATATCATCAGATCAGGAAGGTTTACAGTGGTGAGGCTCACCGAGATCTTTCGCCAGGCCCAGGAGAGCATGATTGTGGTCAACGCACACAAAGTCAATCAAGGTCAGTTCCCGGTCCTAAAGGAAATTGAGAAGCCTGAAAAAACCGACTTTCAATTCATCCAGGAAGAAGATCCGGAGAAGATCCTTCAAAATATCCTGGACCTCTGTAGTGAGAGAATACCCAAGCATTTCAGGTTTCATCCGCTCAGAGAGATCCAGGTCCTGGCACCCATGCACAAGGGAATCATTGGTGTGGCCAATCTCAACATCGAGTTACAGAAGAGACTGAACCCCGGTCAGTCAGGCATCACCCATGGAGCCTGGAACTTCAGATTAGGGGACAAGGTGATGCAGATCGTTAACAATTATGATAAAGATGTCTTTAACGGGGATATCGGGTGGATCTCAAAGATCGACCCGGAGGAAAGAGAGGTGACCATCGATTTCGAGGGAAGACCGATCCCTTATGACTATTCGGATCTCGATGAAATTGTCTTGGCCTATGCCGTATCCGTCCACAAGTCCCAGGGGAGCGAGTACCCGGTCGTGATTCTTCCGGTTGTCACCCAACACTACCTCCTTCTACAGAGAAACCTGATCTATACAGGAATCACCAGAGCCAAGAAGCTGGTCATCATGATCGGAACAAAAAAGGCCCTGGCCATTGCCATAAGGAACAACAAACCCCAACGAAGGTACACCCTTCTCTCGGAGAGGCTGGCAGCGTCATGAGTGAACTGAAGAACGAATTCTCCTGGTCGAAAACCAGGGATGAGGTCTTTAAAACCTGCCCCAGGCAATACTGGTTTGCCTATTATGGGTATTGGAATGGCTGGCTTGAGAGCGCCCCGGAGAGAACCCGGCAGATCTATGTTCTTAAGAACCTCAAGAACAGGCATATGTGGGCCGGAGAAAAAATCCATGAGTGCATTCAAAGATCCCTCAATAATATTCGAAGAGGGATCAAGGTTCTTCCCGTCGATGAAATTGTCTCGATCACCCTCGATCAAATGAGGGCCGAATTCAGGTCCTCGAGATCAAAGAACTATTGGAAGAATCCAAAGACCTGCGCCCTCTTTGAACATGAGTATGAATTAGAGGTATCAGACGAACAGTGGAAAGAACGAGCCCAGGATGTGGAGACGTGCCTCAGGAACTTTTACGCCTCGGATATTTATGATGGTTTAAGATCCCATCAAAAAGAAGGTTGGCTTGAAGTCGAGGAGTTTTCATCTTTCTCTATGGATGATGTGAAGATTACCCTGGCTATTGACTGCGCCATCCGGCAGGGTGAGGAAGTGACGATCTATGATTGGAAAACTGGAAAGAGTATCCCCGAAGACCTGCCCCTTCAGCTTAGCTGTTACGCCCTCTATGCTATGGGGAAATGGCATGTCCGGCCTGAACAACTGAGCATTATTGAATACAACCTTCTCTTTAACAAACCCTCCTGGTTTTCGATCAGCCAAAGGGAGGTTGAAGAGATCAAAGGATACATCAGGGGAAGCATCAAAGATATGCAGTCCCTCCTCACCGATGTCTCGAATAACATCCCTCTGGAAGAAGATCGCTTCAGTAAGATAGAAGATGAACACATCATCTTCAGATGCAATTACAGAAAAGCCTGCAGAAAATAAAACCCGACAGTTTTCCTCACTTAATGGTGCAGGTCTGAAAAATATAGAAAAATAGGATTATTGCTAAAAAGTAGGAATTCATGTATAATAGTATAAAATAATAAAAAAGGAGGACAAAATGCCTATTTCCGTACTTAGCTCCAAAGGTCAGATGACCATTCCCAAAGAGGTCAGGAAGGCCTTAAACCTGCAACCTTCCGAGAAGGTGATCATCGTGGTCGAAGGCAACCATGCCATCATTCAACCGTTAAAGGGAAATCTCCTTGATATCGGTGGCTCCGTGAAGATTACGGATAGAGAAAAGCCTATTGATTTCAAGAAAGTCAGAGAAGAGGTCAAAAAACGAGTTGCCAAGAAAGTTGCCACGAGGGGTTGAATCAATGGAGAATAAATTCGTCGACACAAATGTATTTCTGAGATATCTCACCAAAGATCATCTTTCGAAATATGAGAGATGCAGAGAGATGTTTAAGAAGGCGCTGGAAGGGGAGATGGTCATTTCAACATCGGGGATGGTGATTGCTGAGTTGATATGGACACTCCTGTCCTACTACAAAGTTCCGAAAGCCGAAGTCATTGAAAAGGTTTCTGTGATTCTGGGTACTGAAAATCTATTCATTCCTGATAAAGATGCCCTCGCAGACGCCCTTGTCCTTTATGCGAGGAAGAATATCGATTTCATTGACGCCTACAATGCTGTCTTTATGAAATATCATGGTCTCCGCGAAATCTATTCGTACGATGAAGATTTTGAGACGATTGAAGGTATTGAAAGAAAGGAGCCTTAGTCTTTTACCCCGTTAGAAAGCCCCGGCATTTATGCCGGGGATGTTATAAATAGAAAGCATCAGCTCCTTGTAAAGGCGGGGTCAAAGCCTCACCTTTCTAACGGGGTTTACTCCAAGCTTTATGTACCTGCCGAAGGTTAAGTTATACCATAGACGGGCGTTACCTGTCCTCCGTAATCCCGCAAGGCGGGACGCAGGGGGACGCGCTATGTTTTTTTTGCGGACACGGGACACGGTCACGGACACGGTTTTAGTGGGAACGGATTCCAGAGAAATTGAAAGGTGAGGGTGGATGAGGTTTCTGAAAGGAAAAAATAAGTGAAAGAATTCAACAACGTCCTTGAGAAATCAAAGATATGCACTCCCTTTTAATAGATGTCTCGAATAACCTCCCCATGGAAGAAGATCGCTTCAGTAAGATAGAAGATGAACACATCATCTTTAGATGTAATTATAGAAAAGTCTGCAGAAAATAAAACCCGACAATCCTATTCAATAATAGAATACAACACGTGAGTGATGTTGCGTGCTATGCGCTCTGCTTTTCCCGTGGCATAAGAAATGCTTTACATAATTTTCTCTTTTTGGTATATTTAAACCAACTTCGTTGGGGGCGTAAAATTTATTCAGTCAACCGATCAAGAATTCTATTGTTTTGCCCTTTCTTCGCGCGCCATGATCTATGATGCGGTGGGTTAGTGCCATCAGGTCGAACAGATAGAATGAGTTTCGACGGGGTTGACAATCCGCAATCCCTGCCTACCGGCAGGCAGGCGCATTCCGCGTTCAGCATTTGGCAGGGCAGGGGGGGCCTACAGTAACAATTGAAATGAATTTCCTTTTCATTGAATTTATTCTATATAGATTATAAGAGTCTCCACATATTTAGGGCTTAAAAATTCTTATCAGAGGTGAATGAAATGAGAGCACCAGCAAAAAAGATTGATCCTGAGGATTATATCCTGTCTGTACTTCCTCCGGGGGACCGCCTTGATGCAGCTTTCCAACTTGCTCGGGAGGCATTTAAAAATACGAGTCTGACCCTGAAAGATATTGACAATGCGGTGAAGACGGTAAGGAGAAAATCCTACGGAAAAAAGAAATAAGGTTGTCGTCGACACAGGTGTGCTCATATCCGCTTTTGCTTTCGGGGGAACTCCAGAGAAAGCTGTGAAAAAGGCCTTCGGTGAGTCGGAAGTATATGTATCACCAGCTCTTTTGAAAGAATACCGAGATGTCCCTTTGGCCCTTAGGGATGAAAAGAAAATTGATCATCCTCAGTTGAAGGCGCTTATTTCAGGTATAGCGTCTTATGTTGCCAAGGCCAAAGTGATAAGACCACAAAAGCGAATATTGATTTGTCGGGATGCTGAAGATAATTTGCTGCTTGAGTGCTGTGTTGAAGCAAAAGCGAATTTTTTAATAACTGGCGATAAGGACCTCCTCGAAATACCCAATCTTCCCTTTGATTTAAAAATATTGACGCCACGACAATTTCTTGAAGAAGGATAGAGGTTTTCACGTCCGCTCGTGATATATTGGACTTTTGATTAGAAATCCTGCCTACCGGCAGGCAGGCGCAGGCGGGCACCTAACGAGCGAGCGTATTATGCAGTCGTTGTTTTGGAGATGAAGAGGGTTTATTCTCAAAAAGAATGGGCTTTTTATTTTTTGGCTATTACAACCTGCACCTTACATCTTAGGATAAAGAAGGGGGGCTTTAACTTGAGGAGAGGACCCCAGACAAATTGAAAGGTGAGGGTGGTCAGTAAATAGTGTAGATTCGACACCCATTCCCGACTCTAATAGAAGATTTTTATTGACAAATACATATAATATACATATAATATGAACATTGTTTGGGATGTGAAGAAGGCCGGAGCAAACATACGGAATCACGGCATCGAGTTTTCCCATGGTGCCACAGTGCTTGATGATCCGATGGCGGTAACGATTGAAGATACCCGGCACGGTGAACAACGGTTTGTAACCGTCGGGTCAGATATTTTGGGAAGGGTACTGGTAGTCGTTTACGCTTATTCAGGGGAGGAGGAAATCAGATTAATTTCGGCCCGGAAGGCAACTCCAAAAGAGCGGAGGATTTATGAGCAAAAAGAATGAAATGCTGGAGGAATATGACTTCAGCAAAGGCAAGCGAGGACCGGTTATCCCCCAAAAAGGCAAAACCAGGATCACGATCTTCATCGATACGGATATATTGGAGTGGTTCAGGGATGAAGCTGAGCGTGAAGGCCGGGGATACCAGACCGCGATCAACCAGGCTTTACGGAACTACATCAAGCAGGATAGGCGTCCAATTCAAGAGATTGTAAGAGAGGTGGTGCGAAAGGAGCTTCGAGTCCTTAAAAAAGCCAGCTAATCGCCTTACGCCTCACGCCTTACGACTTACGATTCACGGTTGTACGCATGCTTCAGAACAATTGAAAGGTGAGGGTGGATGAGGTTTGTGGAAGGAAAAAATAAGTGAAAGAATTCAACAACGTCCCGCTGAACGGTCGAATAGGATGATTTTGATATTTATATTCCCCAATCCGCATTTGGCAGGCTCCAGAAAAATTGAAAGGTGAGGGTGGTCAGTAAATAGTGTAGACTCGACACCCATTTCCGACTCCGTTTGTTCTTACAGATCAAGAGCTTACAAACTTGAAGTCGCAAATTGCGACTTCAAGTGCAGACCTGAACCGGTCACAATTTGCGACCGGTTCGACCCATGGTGGGCGCCGAAAGCTACCTAGGGCCTTTACTGAGCATGGCGCCATCATGGCAGCTAACGTACTCCGCAGCAAGCGGGCCATTCAGATGAGTGTGTTTGTAGTACGTGCGTTCATCCGTTGAGCATTTCACTGGAACAGCGTTAGGCCCCCTCTAGTGTACTGTATCAGAAAAGACTTTATAGAGAACGTCATTCCGGACTTGATCCGGAATCCAGTCTTTTCAGCTGGATTCCCGTTTTCACGGGAATGACAACCCTTATTATCATTGTAAAGAAGTTTTAGAGACACCACACTAGCTCAAAATTTACTTAAAACATTGTTGAATTTTTGATATAATAGGACAGCCTCAAAAATGGAGGATTAGATCCATGGGGTTTGGGAGGATGAAATACAGGGCCTATTCTCAAAAGGAATGGGGTTTTTTTGTTCTGCCTGAAGCGAAGCGATCCTCAAATGAAACGCTCCACAAGCGAAGTGGTCCTTGAGCGTAGCGATCCCCGAAGGGATTGCCTCAAGGCCGAAGGCCGGTCCTCACGCTCGCCAGAAGCGTAGCGGTCATTGGGCAATTGAAAGGTGAGGGAGGATGAGATTTCTGAGAGGAAAAATAAGTGAAAGAATTCAACGACGTCGCCGGGGACGACCATTTGGCAACTGCTCGTGAAGCGCAGTCGGTAAACGTTAATTTTGGGGAGGTGTCTGATGGACCTTGCAAAGAAGAGTATGAAAGGCACGAAATCCTACCAGCAAAGTGGCTTGAAACTGTACAGAAGCACGGTTGAAGATCGTGTCGACAAGATCGCTGCAAATTACGATGGTGATACTCATTCCGCTTTTCTAAGACTTGTTTTCTATCTGGTTACGGGACTTGGTTATGACGAATTGGAACCGGAGGATTTGGTCGACGGGCATGGTGAATATCAGATCGATGTTTTGCATATAGATACGGGCAGCAGCGACAGCCGCGCAGTCGTTACGATTATCCAATCAACGTTTTCGGACTCGTTGGGTTCCACGAAGCTAATCAAACTGCACGCGGGACTTGACTATCTCTTTGAACAACCAAAAGCGAAATACGCTGCATTGTCAAATACGGGTTTGCGCGACAAGATTCAAGAGTTTCGCGATCTTCGCGCTGAAATTCTGCCTTCAAACATTCGAGTACAGTGCTACTACGCATGCCTCGGAGATCCATCCAAAGCCAGAGGGGAGTTCCCTGAACAGATAAATAGAATCAATTCAGACTATGGCGCTTCTGTTGGCGAGTTTACGTTTGAAGTCTTGGGGCCAAGTGAGATCTACGGGCTATTGAATCAGCGAGAGCGCAGGGGCACCAAAGTCCACGAAAAACTGGCGATAATATATGACCAGAATAAGGCCAACTTGCTTGAACAATCAATTGCAGGCGTATCTGGCGTGATATGTACCGTTACAGCAAGAGAGGTAGCACGTATTGTCAATGAACATCCAACTGTATTCGATGAAAACCTAAGACGGTTTCTCGGATTCAGTGGAGCTGTTAATCAAGCCATATGGGATAGTTGCACATCAGTAGACGATGCCCAGCTCTTCTGGTTTCTAAATAACGGAATAACCATTGTCTGCGACGATTTCGACATTAACAAAGACTTTGATAACCCTTTCATTGACGTCGAGAACTTACGAATCGTGAATGGTTGTCAGACATCCACAACGTTGGCAAGAACCCATGCGACAGACGAATTACAACCGTCAACGAAAGTATTGGTGAGAGTCTTCAAGACAAAGTCGACTGACCTGGCTTCTCGCCTGGTTGTAACAACCAACAACCAGAACAAAATTACTTCACGCGACCTGCGAGCACAAGACAAAATCCAAGAATATATAAAGACCGAGTTTGAACGCAGGTTTGGTTTATGGTACGAACGGACGCCTAATGAATTTGCTAATAGGTCCAAGGATGATGCAGCGCTTGTGATTTCCAATCAGAAGATTGGCCAGGCATACTTAGCGATCGTCAGGCGGCGGCCGAGTGACGCTAGCCGGAGGCAGTATAAAGTCTGGGGTGAACATTATCAATCTATATTTAACGAAAATGTTTATCCAGAAACTTATCTGTTCGTATATCGAATTTCCGAGGCCTCTACCGCATACAAACGCGAGAAACTTCGACACCTACAGGATACAGACATACAAAGAGTCATTGTAGCAAACGGCATATATCACCTATCCCGCATAGCGTCCTTTCTGTGGCGGCGAGGTGACGATTGGAATGATCTCGAACGACTGAGACAAGACCTACAAAAACTGAAAGATGAACCAGACCTTCTCATCCCATACTTCAATGAAGGTCTAGCGTTGGTTTCCAAGATCTTCACCAAGGAAAAACAATTTGCTCAGGAACCGAGTGTAGCATTGAAGTCCGGTCGTCTGGACGAAGAAATTGACACAGAACTCTACTCAAAGATCGCACAGCACCGAAGAGCCAGAGCTTACAAGAAAACCAAGAAGGAAAGCAAAGCTGGTTAACACGTGGAAGGATTTGAGGTTAAAGCTAAACAATACACTTTACAAAGGCATCTGGCTTACAAAAAATATAGGGGGTCGAATCCTTATCCTTGACAATGGGGCTTCCGTGGTTGCTCTACACTTTTGAAGAACCATCATATGGCGGAGTCGAGACCCCAGCACACGAATTCTTGAAACCGGTTTATGAACCAGACTTCTTTTACAAACCCTCGCGCCTCTTAGACAAACTGGAGCCAGTAGCCAATGGACTGTAATGGGAGGATAAAATGGGCCAGGACACTGAAATAACTATTGATGAATTTGTTGATATTTTTTTGAATATTTACGGGGAAATTGATCAAAAAAGAAGCATCGAGCAACTCTGGTTGCAAGTGGTAGAAGAATCAGCCTCTATTGCCGAAGCCGTGAGGGAGATCGAATATACAAATCTGACAATGCATATCGCGGATATGTTTTGCTGGTTCTGTGGTTTTATAAACAAACTCAAAACAGAAAAAAGAAAAGAATTCAGAATTGACGACCCTTTATCATTAATTATCTGGAACAAATTCCCAAATAAATGTCCTTTCTGTCAAACGCATCCATGCCAGTGCCTTTTGAAAAGAGAAGAAATACAAGGAAGAACCTCCGAAGAGAAAAACAGAATTTATGAAAATGTTGCTAAACAGGCCGAAGCAACAAAAAACTATCGAATTAAGGAATTGAATAAACTTTGTGATATGTTTAGATGTATATTCAGGCCGAGCTACTATGTGATGCCCTTGGAAGAAATTACATTTCACTTTATGGAAGAGATTGGCGAGGTATCAGAGCACATCCGGAAATTAACATCGCTTTCCTTAGGGAAGAAGAAAGGGCAAAATGAATTATTGAAGGTTAAGAAAGATTTCAAAAAAGAAATCGCAGATGTTTTCTCCTGGCTTTGTGCAATCGTTATTAAGCTAAATTATCTGCTTGAGAGTAACCAGAAAATATTAGATGAGTTCAATTATTTAGATTCACAAAAAATCGAAATATCTTTTATCGACATAGTCAAGAAATATTATTTTAAGGACTCAAAATTCATATGCAGAACTTGTAAACGCGAGAAATGTGATATTTCGAAGCATAAAACTTACTATCAGTTGAAATAGATGTGGACGAATGGTAGGGGATCAAAATGAGCCGTATTTTCGAAGAGGGCGAATATATTGATTTAAGAAATGTCAAAGAAAATCTGTGGAATTTTTACAAACATACGAATGAGAGAGACATTTTAACAGATCAGATTATCAGAATAATCAATCCGAAAAGATATTACTCGATGATTGATATTGGATGTGGAGAAGGGAATTTAGTGATGAAAATTCATAACAAAATAGATTATTGTGTCGCGTTAGACCCGGATAAGGATAGACTGAATGTTTTACGAGGCCAATTGGGGAGGAATTCTAACGTTGCTTTAATTAACAAAAAATTCGAGGATTATTCGGCCGACCGAAAGTTCGATATCACAGTATCTTGTCATACCCTATCTTTTTTTAAAGGAAAATTCGAGATGATTGGGAAGATGATTAGCATTACTAGGACACCTGGAAGGATCATTTTGGTTTTGCACTCTGAGATATCGGGACAGATGAAGCTGTTGGAGTGTGTGAACAGAATGATTTTCAATCGAAACATTACACATTTATATGCGGAGACATTGTGCAAATACATCAAAACGAAAGGATATAATGTAAAGTTAATAAGGGTTAAGACGAGGGCGGAATTCAAATCAATCGATGAAATCTTGAAATTGTCTTTTTTCCTCTTCAGAATTGATTTTCGCCAATTGTCCACCGAAAAAAAACATGAGATTACAAACACAATTACCAAAAAATTGGCGCATAAGAAGCTTCTTATTAATAGTGTTCACGGAGTACTTGTAATTAATCTGTGAGGAAAGATCCAGGATCCAAGGACGTAGCTTAAAGTCTTAAGGTACGGGGAGGGGTATCTTTAAATCTTCTTATTCTTCAGGCCTGGGAGTTTGAAACGCGATGACTGCTCAGGCTTAGTAGCAAGTCAGCTAATCGCAGATAACTGATCGTAAAAGATATTTAGATGATGCGGACGTAGTTGAAAAGAAACATTTTTTTCCCTCTGCTTTCATAGAGGCTCTGGGGTCAGGCTTGCTATATTGCAATTGAGGGAAGAGTAGAAAATTAACCCTCAAAAGCATAGGAACTTTGAAAACTTTGGGGTCACCCATTAAAAGGCTTGCAATATTGCAAAAGAATCTAGATAAATAGAGCCGTCCCCTTTATTACTCCTCATGCTTTGTGACTCGATAGCAATGTGGCAATAGGGTATAAACTGCACAAGTAAACTTGCACAAGATAGAAGAGTACTCAGTATGCTTAAGAAAAAACATTCGACCAGCAAACATCTGCCAAGAGGGTTAGAAATACTCTACGAAGATAGAGATATCTTGGTGGTAGATAAGCCTGCGGGGCTATTGACAGTGGGGACGGAGACTAATAAATTCAAGACGGCTTACTACATTCTAACCGATTATGTACGCAAAGGCTGTCTAAAGTCGCGAAACCGAATTTTCAT